>BNJV01001863.1_pt1 | contig 103839 bp, 124 predicted proteins | sample 8540591 | NCBI WGS metagenome assembly BNJV01 (sample SAMD00202457, study PRJDB9452) | human saliva metagenome | host: Homo sapiens
TAGATTTAAAAATCCTCTAACGCATTAAAGTCACTCAATGCTTCTACAAAATCAATTTCACTTAACGATATAGATTGCAATGACTGTATATATTCCCCATGGAGCGAATCAAAATTCTTTTGTTCTTCTTTTACTTGAGAAGATAAGATTTCTAGTCGACCTCGTTTAGCACTTAGCTGCCCTCGAGCCTCCTCTAATTGTTTTGTAGTCACTGTTAACTGCGCATCATACTCTTTAATTTCTGACGCTAAGAATGTCACTTGCTTACGCCACAACTCTATATCCGTAGTAGGCAACGACTCTGATAAGGAATCTATTTTTGCTTGTACAGAACTGATACTAATCTCTAGTTCATGCAATGCTTTAAGCAATTCATTATGTGCAAGTTCTGATTTAGCCAACGTATCCTTAGCGGTGCTTAACCTACGCTCCGCATCAGAAATAGTATTGCCTAGCTGTTCAGATTCACCACGTAACGTTTTGAAGCGTTCCATTTGAGATAACAGAACTTGTTGAAGCGATGCAAAGTTTTCCTTAGAAAAACCATCTATAGATGACTGAAGAATCGAAACTTGTGCGTCCATATGGTTAGATAATTCATGCATCCGCCCCACTAACGCCTCCCTTTGACCAACTTCATTTGCTTGTTGTTGTAACGCTTTATCACGAAGGCCTCGAGCAGCTTCAACCTCATCCTTAGTAGGATATAATTCTGGCTTAGTTGCTAAATGAGGATGTTCTATAGATCCACATACTGGGCAAGGCTCATCTTCTTTCACGAAAGGAACCAGTTCATACGCGCGCCCTTCTTGCATTAAATGCTCTAGCCGCTCTAAATGTACCTTCGCCTCTTTCACTGTTTTATCAAGAGCTGCTAATGTCTCATCCTTAATGTCGATTTCTTTTTGAACCTGACTAATTTCTTCTACCAACTCAGAATATCTGTGCACATGATTAAGCTGTTCTTGAATAACAGGAACCTGCTCCAGTAGTGTACTATTCTCTTGAAAGCGTTTACGTAAACCCTCAACATCTACTTCTATCTGTTTGATGAGCTGGCGTTGTATCTCTAGGTCCGCTTCACTTTTTTTACTATCCAATTGTTTTACATTACCACGTAGTGTAGACATCTTTTTTTTCAACAATCCTAACTCATCAAACTTTTCAGACTGTTGTTGGAGTTGAGCCAAAGTAGTCCTCTTAGATTGTATCGTCTCAGCTTGAGATGCTAACTCTTCATGAACCTCTATACAGTTAGTCTCATGTTGAGTAGCAGTGTCCACACTTTTTTCTGCATCGGACAGTGCCCGTTCTAATGTTGTTAAACTAGACTGTTTATCAATGTATTGTTGATACAATGCATGAACTGGAGATAAGGAATTGAGGAATTGAACCTTTTCACTCAATTGTGTGCGCTCAGGTTCTTTAGCTTTCACCAAATCTAATTGGGATGTAGCCTGTGCTAGAGATTGTTGCGCTTGATTATATAGGGCCCACTCCTTACGCAAGGCATTAAATTGTTCTACCTCATTAACAGCCCTATCTCGTTCTACTACAAGTACATCACGATGTGGTACTCGATTAGATAATAGTTCACGTACATGTTCGACAGTTAGCACTGGAGTCTCTTCATCGTGAGGAATAGACTGTATCAACGCCGTTTGTTTCATCAAATTTCTTCAATGCCAGCTTTTGCATCATCATAAGCTGATTTAAGAGCCTCTTGTAGTTTTCGATATAACTCTGTTCTAAAGAGCGTATGTAGTAATTCCTCCCGTTCATTTGTAGAGGCGACAAGGAGTTTTCTGAATTCCCCTTGTGGCAATAGAACCACTTGTAAAAATTGATCCTTACGAAAACCTATGATTCGTTGAATCGTATCGCGAATGGCAGCCGCAGAGGTAGCGATAACCTTCCACTCACCAGCTTTCATTTCATAGACAGTGGCACTAGCGTTCTGTTCGCGCATACCTGTACCGCGTTTTTTGGCTACCATCTGTTTTGGTAGTCTTTCAATACGATATTGAGCATCTCCGATGGCAAAGGAAAAGTCTACGCGTGTCATGCGCTCAGGTTCCGCAAAATCGCTGCGGATAGCATCGGTTTTCCGCACTTCTCCACTTGGCTCGCCATACAAGGCATATACCATGGCGTCTAATATAGATGTTTTACCTGCCCCCGTTGGACCAGAGATGAGGAACATAGAATGATTCTCTAATTCGCTAAAGTCCAAGGTAACCGAATCTCGATACGGACCAAAGGCTTCTATAGTTAAAGATATAGGCTTCATCTAGTCCTCCTTTAAAATTCGATCCCATACAGAGTTGATATATTGTTGCTCACGCTCTGTTAAGGGGTTCTTCCACACGGTTTCAGCAAACTGATTAAATAATTCACGCTCGTTTAACTCTTTAAATACGGCATCCCCCATATCTACCGCAGGTGTTGATATGCGCCCTGCTAATTCAATGGTCATACATCGGTGATAAACCTGACGCAACTTAGCCATGCCATCCATGATAGGCATCGTATCTAGAAGGCGTGCCTGCACGTAATCATCCTTATGTTTCGTTTGGAGGGCTGTATTATTTAAAAGGTCCTCAAAATAACCTTCCAAGATGACTACATCCCGCTTCGCCTCTACAGGGATTGTACTAATATCTACCTTCCCGGTTGTATCCATATCAATAATAGTAAAAGATTTCTTCTGCTCATGTTCATCAAAGGAATACTTCAATGGCGATCCGCTATAGCGAATATGGTCTGCCCCCATCCGTTGCGGTCCATGTAAATGTCCAAGAGCTGTATAGTGAAAGTTTTTAAAAACGTGAGGGCTCACCTGTTCACTACCACCTACAGACAATGTTCGTTCCGAACCACCTACCTCGCCACCCATCACAAAGGCGTGACTGATGGCAATACTACGCATCCGTTTTGGCACTTGTTTATATAGATAATCACTCCAAGCCTGATACATTTGGTCATAATTATGTAAATTAAGTGCGACCGCTTCTTGAGCTTTATCATCTACATAGGAAAATAAAGTATCCTCAGCCGTATCCGTATCAACTGGTTTTGATTCACTGGAGTTCAGTCCCAAAGCGTCACCTATACGACGAGGTTCGCTAAACGGCATAGGACAAATGGCCACCCTACCATCAGCGCCTTCAAATTCAAAGGGTTGTAATGCATGATGAGGGGATCCCCAAATATGAATGCCCGATTCACTTAGCATAGACCGTCCCACTTCAAGGCGTTCCGCTCCATCGTGGTTTCCACTCACTACAAATAGAGGGACCTTATAATCCATAGCGAGACGAGTAATGATAGAGTCCCATAATTCAATAGCTTCAATGGGTGGTACCGCCCTATCAAATACATCCCCTGCCAGCAAGATGCCATCGATTTTTCTTCTTTCAAAATAGTAAAGAACTGATGCTCCAACACATAAGCTTGGTCATCTGTTAAATACTGACCATAAAAAATACGACCTAAATGCCAATCCGCAGTATGTAAAAAACGCATTTCATCCCCCTTTCCAGTTCTTCCTATACCTTATATATTTAGTTTATACCAATTATTATATAACTCAATTTATTTTGCTTGATTATTGATTATCTACGATAGAGCGCAACATAGCAATTTCTTTTGCATAGCCATCTAATTCATTTGGCGTTTCCAAGTAGAACGGCAAGCTCGTCAATTTAGGATGTGTCACAATACGAGCAATTGCATCGATACCGATATGACCTTCCCCAATTTTTTCATGACGGTCTTTATGAGCCCCCATAGGATTTTTTGAATCGTTCAAGTGAATCGCTTTCAAACGGTCGAGACCAACAATACGATCGAACTCGTCGATGACACCATCTAAATTATTAACGATGTCATAACCACCTTCGTGAATATGGCAAGTATCTACACAAACACCCATGTACTCTTTTAATTTTACACCGTCAATAATACGAGCAATTTCTTCAAAACGAGAGCCGATTTCCGTGCCCTTACCAGCCATAACCTCTAAAAGAACCGTTGTTTTCATGCCTGGGAATAAGATTTCATTCAAGCACTCTACGATGTATTCGATGCCTTGGTCAACACCTTGCTTTACATGACTGCCGGGATGAAAGTTATACATCTGGCCTGGTAAATATTCCATGCGTTCTAAGTCTTCTGTCATGGCTTGTTTTGCAAAAGCGCGCAAATCTTCCTTAGCCTGCACATGGATTATACGTATACGGTGCATGGGCTAACAAGGTACCAAAGTTATGTTCTTTCATATACGCACTAAGGCTATTCATATCCTCCACATCGAGAGCACGCATGCTACCACCGCGCGGATTGCGCGTAAAGTATTGGAATGTATTGCCCCCAATTTTGGTAGCTTCCTTTCCCATATGTAAATACCCTTTTGATATTGATAAATGTGAACCTATAATAAACATTAAATTTCCTTTCCACTCTATTTTTTTACTCAAAAAAACCCCTGCATCTTATACGCAGGGGGCGTCTGTTAGTGACTTTCTTTTTTTGCACATTCTGGGCATACGCCTTCGAATGTAATTTGTTGTCCTGTAATTTGATAAGCACTAGCTTTTCCAGCAATATCGGAAATAGCATGAAGATCGATATTCATCATATCTTCTACCTTGTTACAACGAACACAGCGTATATGAGCATGAGCTGTTGTATCCCAATCATAATGTGCGCGTTCATCGCCCACTTCCAATACCTTAACAAGGCCAATTTTTTCAAAAATCTCCATTGTTTTGTATACGGTTGCTAAACTCATGCTTGGATGTGTAGGACGCAAGCTATGATAAATCATCTCTGCTGTTGGGTGATTGTGATGACCACGCAAAGCATCATAAATTGCAATTCGTTGAGGAGTTACCTTAAACCCTTCGCTTCGCAAAATTTGTGCGATATCCATAATAATCTACCTTTCTCCACTTGGAAACATATCGGTACTCTATGGTCCATTTTCAAACAATAATTATTATTTATTGTACCATTCCAGTAGATTTTAAGCAATAAAAAACGTGGATTTATACAATCCACGTTTCTCATAACTCATATTTACAATTAATCTGTATTAAACCAAATTCACACTGTAATTAGTCTTTAAAATATGGTTTAAATCCTTCACCTTGATGACGTGGTTTACGATCGGCTCTAGGACGGTCGCTACGACGATCATCACGACGACGGCTATCACGGCGGTCACCTTTGCGATCATCACGACTACGGCGCGGACGGTCATCACGACGACGATCACCATCGCGGCGGCGGTCCCCATCTCTACGACGGTCTCCATCACGGCGACGACGATCACCACGACCACCTTCACGGCGACGACGCACGCGTAAAGGTTTTTCTTCTGTAATATTTACAGGTGTTGTATCCGGTTCTTTCGTAAGCAACTTAAGTGCTGCCGCAATCAATGTAACGGAATCAGTATCATTCAACAACTCTTCTGCATTCACCTTAAATGGTGCCAACTCTTCTGTATTGCCAGCCATTTCAATTAAGCTTTCAACAGCAAGACGTTGTTGACCTTCCAAACTTCGCCCAAAGATGGAGCACGACGTTTTGCAATTTTACGTTTTGTTAAACGTTCAATAGCATGAAGGTGTTCAATTTCACGAGGGATAACAAATGTATAGGCTTCGCCTGCCTTACCAGCACGGCCTGTACGACCTACGCGATGCGTATAGCTTTCAGGATCTTGTGGCAAATCATAGTTATATACATGAGATACGCCGGAAATATCAAGGCCACGAGCAGCCACATCAGTAGCTACAAGAATGTCAATTGTACCTTCTCGGAATTGACGAATTACACTATCACGTTTTTGTTGTGATAAATCACCATGGATACCTTCCGCCATATAGCCACGTTTTTTAAGAGCTTCTGTTACTTCATCAACACGACGTTTCGTACGTGTAAAGATGATAGCCAACTCTGGCGCTTGTAAGTCGAACAAACGGCACAACACGTCAAATTTTTGACGATCTTGTACTTCGATATAGTATTGTTCGATAAGATCCATCGTTACTTGCGTAGGTTTCATACGAATCAACGTTGGCTCTGTAAGGTATGTTTCTGCTAACTCGCGAATCGCCTTAGGCATTGTTGCAGAGAATAGCAATGTTTGGTGATCTTCTGGGATAGCCCCTAAAATTTTGTTGATGTCATCTACAAAGCCCATGTTCAACATTTCATCAGCTTCATCAAGAACGACAATCTTAACGTCTTCAAATTTAATAGAACCGCGATCCATATGGTCCATCAATCGGCCTGGTGTGGCAACAATGATTTGCGGATTCTTTTTCAATGCACGGAATTGACGGTTAATATCTTGGCCACCATAAATAGGCAATGCCGTAATATCCGTATACTGAGCCATTTTATTAAGCTCTTCTGCTACTTGAATAGCTAATTCTCGTGTAGGGGACAAAATCACTACTTGAACGTGACGATTACTGCCGTCTACGCGTTCCAATACAGGTAGGCCAAAGGCCGCTGTCTTACCAGTACCTGTTTGAGCTTGACCGATCATGTCTTTACCGCTCATGGCAACTGGGATAGCTTCCTGTTGAATTGGCGTAGGCTCTTCAAAGCCCATATCGTTTAACGCACGTAGAACAGGTTCGCTAATCATTAATTGTTCAAATTTTTCTAACATCTAAATGTGTTTCCTCCTATCGCGCACGAATTATGCGCGTTAGAATAGTATATCATATTTCGATTGTGAAAGCTATTACATCAAACTATTTTCTAATACATATATCCGCTTATACTAATCAACTATATGAGTAAACATATAATTTAGGTATAATATAATTAATATAATATACTCCAAAATTCCGCCAATAATAAAGCAATGCCTTTTAAGATATTACAATTTTACTGAACATTCAAGAGCATTATAAAAGGAACATACAATGAAACCACTTACTCTTAAACGATTTGTATTATTACCATTAATTATATTCTCTCTCATAATGACAACAGGTTGTCATCTTCTCTCCCATTACAGTGAGGATGAGGTACACCAATATATAAATAAGAACTATCCTAATCTGACCTACCACCTAGAGTCACGAAGGGGCAATACATGGCAAATCACCTTTGACAAATATCCACAAATGCCCATTGAAATATCTGAAGTCTTGCACACCTCGGCACCTGTTGTGCCACAAGTTGAGCGAATACTGATAACCAATATCCCGTTAATAACTGCATTCCCATTAATGAAACTATCTAACAACAGAAGAATTATCCTATGCTACATACGATACATCTACTTTGTATATTGAAATGCCTATCCCCTATTCAGCCATAGAAAACCATGATGTAACAAATTTCTACAATCGAATGGATCAATTCTGCAAAGAATATGCTGCAACATATCCAGATTTCAAAGAAAAAATATATATTAGAGTCATCATAAAACCGTCTGATGGTTCTGATGCACCGGAAGAGTATAGAAAAATATTCCGCTTATCCCAATATTAATAAAAAAATTATGTTAAGTATAATACTATTGTAATGAATACGCCTTTATAATCGAAGGAGATCCATTGAAATGAAAATACAGCATAAAGCCTTTACAACTATGGTGTTTCTCGCTATACTACTCACCACATCTGGATGCCACCTATTCACACACTATTCTACTGAGGAAGTAAAAGAATATATATCTCAAAACTACCCTCATATGCCTTACACCATAGAAAAACACATTAACCACACCTGGACCGCAACCTTCGACGCCTATCCAAATCTACCTATTTTAATACAGGAAGAAAACGTAAATTACGATGGTGGCGGCCTCCCTATTACAGATAAATTCATTTATACAAATATTCCTTTGGTAACCATATACCCTTTATTTCAAATATCTCACTGATGAAGAATTAAACTATGTATCTTATAGGAGATACCTTTTTGGAGAAGATGCTTGGAGTTTCAGCCTCACTATTCCATATGATGCGGTCCACAATCATGATATCCAAAACCTCTTTCTTCGCATCAATCAACTTTGTGAGGAATGTAAAAATATGTATCCTCAGTTCAACACAACAATGAATATTCGTGTAGAAGTAAAATCAGCTGATGGTTCACCTACCCTGCCAGAACATTTAAAAATATTTAACGTCAACAAAACTAAATAGTGCTTTAAAAGGATTTTCATAAAACGATTGCTTCTCTTTCATTTAATATACATATACCTAATTATAATAATCAGTATATATATTCATTTTAATTTAGAGAGAGAGGAAATTATGAACGGAATCAATTGGACACATCTATTAACACTCACCTTATCCCCTGAAAAAGGTAGCAATGAACTCAAAAACACGGGCACCCTTAGTGAAGCCCTACCAATGGGTATTATTACGTATCTGGCAATGGCAATATTAACCTATATCTTAGCTTGCATTACAACAAGCATTGTAGGCTATAAATTCTTTACCATTTTTTCATTCACTACCTTATTGGGTCTTATATTTAAAGGACTTTTGAAAGCTATCATCCCTGCTCTACTAGCAAGCTATATCTTTAATTTTTACTGTCAGCGTACATATCCTACAGTAAACGTAAACTTACCAGATACAATTAAACAATTCATGTATGGTGTAAGCGTATATGCTCTACTTGTGTTAGTTCAAAATATCGTGCTCATGCCGTTCATGATAGGCATCTATACTGCCACATTCCCATATGGTCTAGTAAGAACAGTTATATTCATCTTAAATGTTTTAGTTTATGGGTGGACCGCATTTGCTTTATTAAAACTATGTATTGCAGAATACAATATGTCTGTACGCGATACAGCAATAACCTTAGTAGTTAGTATCGTTCCACTCATCGTCATCAACTACATCATAAAAAATGTCTTCTAATGCTATGGAAACAAAATTATAATGAATAACTCAAAAGGGGCTGTAACAGAATGCGGTTTTACCGCATTCTGGTTGCAGCCCCTTTAAAATATAAGAAACACAAAAAATTGAGGGTTATAGGACAAAATATACAACGAGCCATTACCAATCCACACTGCACTAACGCGGTATGAAATTGATAAACCTATTAAAATAGGGCCGATAATATCAAAAAAAATACGCCTCATAATAAACCACTATACACGTATAAATAAGGATGAAATATAATCCTTATCTATGTTAGAGTAATTAATAGTTAAATATGTCTAAATATACAATAGAGGCATGTTTATTCATTTCTAATAAACACACCTCTATTCGATTAGATAAATAACTATTAATATAACTCAGCCAAGAAAATAATAGCAAACACCCACAATACAACGCCATATGTCATATTTGTTTTTACTTTATCAAGACTTACCTTTCCATTCTGTAACAATTTTCCCGTCATACTATAAGGGATCATCGGCCCTGGAACCAATACTGTAATGTAAAACTCTAGGCTTTGAGCTGTATATTCTACACCATTTAATAGATACTTAACATCATATCCATAAATAACTGTAAAATTAGGAAGTTCTTTAATAATTCTAGGCTTAACTGACAAAATCTCTACAGAAATACCTTTTCGACGACACCAGAAACGATATGTAATAAAATATGTCCCCCAAATCATAAGAACTATTGCCACGCAAAACTGCCATGGATTAACAAACATTATTTCTCATCCCTTCTAAAGTTGATTTTGATATCCTACGAATTTAAACACGGTTCGATTTACAGATATATGTGCACCAGCTTCAACACCAATAACATGTAAAGTATAACCACCTGGTGCATTACCGGCCATACGCGCAGCCCACTCGCCAATTACACCATGAGCCAAAACCTTAGCAATCTTTCCTTCTTTTGTAGTAGGCTACCATTATGTAATTGTTCATAAGCATTCTTAGCAAATAAACGTGCTAATACTCGACGTTCTTCAATTTTCTTTTTATCAAATATCTTATCTAATTGATGCAATGTATTTTCGGTATTGGTATTAATTGTCTTAGTATCAATTTGTTTACCATCTACTGTTAGTATACCATCTGAGATTGCAGATTGAGTAGTCGAGCTTGCTTTACCTTTAGATCCTACGCCTAAGTTTGGAACTAGACACTTTTGGTCTGAGGGGTATTATGTAAGTACGGTAAGTTTAAATGAAGCTACCGTAAAAAATATATACGTGAGCAAGAGTTACATGACCAAATGAAAGATAAACTTAGTGTAAAAGAATATGAGGACCCTTTTAATGGTAGCAAGTAATACATATCCCCTTTACGGGGACCGTTATGAGTCAATGACTATACGGCTTGAACGTAGTAAAAGCCAGCACCTTTAGACGCTGGCCTATTACTACGGGCTTATAGCCCGTGAGCAAACCACCCGTTTTACGGATGGTTCTGATTGACAATAATTTCTTAGCATACACCGAAACTATATCTAATATAAAATTACCCTATACTAAATACATATGACTCGTATAAGCATCAATAAGTAATACAAATCATTTGTTATCATAAGAAAAATCTAAAGACAACTGACCTTCAGAAGTTAAAGTATAAACCATACTAGAGAATGGATTTTGATTGTAGAATTTAAAAGTTTCTATCATGTCTAAAATCTCATGCTTTAAATCAGACATAATTTCTGAAATAATAACAGGTTCATCATTATTTTCTTCTACATACCGTGAAATTAAGGTGTTATTATCAGCCCGATAAATTGAAAGTTCTACTGAAGAACTATTATTACGACTTTCAAAATTCAATTCTACAAAACCCCAGTCTAGTGGAGTTAATTTGTATATTTTTTTTGCCAGAGCATTATAATGCTTCTCGAGCTCATCCTCTAAACTCTTATGTTCTAATCTAAAGGCATTGTCTATGGCAGTATAATTTTTTGCTAATATACGGGATTCCATATCTTCCAATAATAAAACACCACGAGGACCTTTTATCATTTCTTTATATACATCCGGTTCAAACTCATCTTCTCTAGCTAGAACACCAAAATTCTGATATTCCCACTTATATCTATTTTGAAGCCAATACTCATCAGTCACCGGATCATTATGAAATTCACAATGGGGTTCATAGTCATCTCGTGAAATATACATTGTTCCCCATGTCCATGGTTCAACAGATACATCATGTAATGAACGTACATTCACTAAAATTTCATCAATGCTATTATTAATAGAATTTACTTTTTCGGTACTACAATTGTATAATAAATCACCATAACTAATGATTGACCCAGCCGGAGTCTTTACGTAGTACTCAGCTGAAGTCATTGATCCAGTTTCTGTACTATCAAAATATAAATAAGCCTTATACCAATGTTTAGGCATACACTCTATCAATATGTCTCTTATCTTATTAATATATCTATCCATAGCACCCAAATTATCTATATCACCAGAACTATTAAATATCTTTGCAATTAAATGTCCTTCTTGAGCTTTACCTAGTATTCGAAGCCAGTAAAATCAAGGGTTATGGGACATTTTACCAACACATTGTAAGATATTTACGAATATAGTCCATTTATTCCATCTTAATTACCATGTTATTTTACATGTAGCCTTCCTTCACCTATCATCAATTCTTATAATCCTCCTAAAGAAATCATATCCACCATTTATATAATCACCTATTGATAATTCCTTATCTTTAAAGTATGGCGAAACCGGAAAATACCCCCAAACAACACCTAATCCTCCACATATATTACGGCCACCATCTCCACCTTTATAGGAAAATCCCTCATCATCATATACGATTTCTCTGCAGTATGGGTCATCACCGATAATCAATCCAAAAAAGTTTTCCTTTTCTAATGTATACTCTCCATCATTATCCATCCATTCCATATGTTTTAAATTCATAGAGAAATCTATATTATTCCCCCAAGGAAAAATGGTTCTACACCCCTTGCCAGATAAATACTCCCATTCTCTTTGTGTAGGAAGAGAGTATCCATTATCTTTTATGTTTTGTAACAGTTTCTTAAATGTGGTGACTTCATAATATTTGCCACACCAATTGCTATCATCTATTTTATATAAGCAAACTGTGTTGTGAACCATAACTTCAGAAAGGCCTTTTATCTCCGCTTTTTTAATCATATTTTGCCACTCTTTATTTTGTATAAGTTCCTCATCGGAAATAGGTATCCAACAGGTTTCACTATACGTTTTTTGTACTAAAAGCGGATGTATTATAAATTCACCCTCTTGAGTAAAATTATGTGTAAGATACTTTTCTATGTTGGATATTATTGCCTCATCTGCCAGTGCTTCGCTAATCTTAGTTAAAATATCCTCTTCACTATAAATTTCATCTTCGTAACCATCTAAAAATACGTAGGCAAGATCCATTAAGCTTTCTTTATCAAAAATATCTTGCAACTTTTTATTGTCAAAAATTAAGACCGAGCCTAACGGTATCCCCAGGAACAAATACAAAATCTATGCCATCATATGAACGATATATTGCCGTATAGGTGGATTTACCAAATGCATCAAATTCATCAAAACATAGTAACTCTAAATTATATTTTTTTCCGATTTGACTTAATAATTCTTCCTTATCATTAATAGATAATAAATCATATTGGGGATTATACAGTTTTTTGAAGGAAATATGATTCATTGTCTCTCCAGTTTCTTCTACAGTACACTCTTATATGCCCTTAATTATAACATATGGTATACATCCATATATAAAAGACTGTCCTCAAGCTATGTCAAAAAAAGGCACCTCTTCGAGGTGCCTTCTTATCAAATATAAGTAAAAGGAGATGCTATAAAATTATTAATCTAAGTCGTAGAAACCAGATGGTTTATCACTCAAATTTACAATGATGTTTTTCATTTGAGTGTAGTGCTCAAGGATAACTTTGTGAGTTTCACGGCCGATACCAGATTGTTTATAACCACCGAACGGTGCGCCTGCTGGAATGGAGTTATATGTATTAACCCACATACGACCTGTTTCTATAGCTCGAGCTACACGGATAGCACGGTTAAGGTTTTGTGTAAATACGCCACCACCAAGACCGTATAAGCTATCATTAGCTTGTTCAATTACTTCGTCTTCGCTATGGAATTTAATCACTACTGCCACCGGACCAAAGATTTCTTCGCGAGCTACGCGCATATCATTTGTAGCATCCACGATGAGTGTCGGTCTTACGAAGCAACCTTTGCCAAGTTCGCCATCTGTAATACGTTCACCACCGGCTACAACACGAGCGCCTTCTTCCTTAGCAAGTTCTACATAGCTAAGTACTTTCTTAACTTGTGCTTCGTAAATCAAGGAACCTAGTTGTGTAGATTCATCCCAAGGCAAGCCAACTTTTACCTTATCAAATAGTGCGGAAAGTTCAGCTACGAATTTGTCATAAATTGTATCTTGTACAAAGATACGGGAACCGGCGCAACATACTTGACCTTGATTGAATAGGATACCGAGCAATGCACCATCAAGAGCTTGTTTCCAGTTCGCATCGTCAAAGAAGATATTCGCCGATTTACCACCTAATTCCAATGTAGCAGGAATCAAGCGTTCAGATGCCGCTTTATATACATCAAGACCTACTTCTGTAGAGCCTGTGAAAGCAAGTTTGCTAAATCCAGGATGATCAAGGATATATTGTCCAGATTTAGAGCCTTTACCAGTTACAATGTTTACAACACCTGGAGGCAAGATATCTTGCAAAATACTACCTAGTTCTAATAGACTAAGGGATGTATGGCTAGAAGGTTTGATAACAACTGTACACCCTGCTGCCAGCGCTGGTGCCAATTTCCAAGCAGCCATTAAGAATGGGAAGTTCCAAGGTACTACTTGACCTACTACGCCAATCGGTTCACGAATAATAAGACTTAATGTATTTTCATCAAATACTTGTGCCGAACCTTCTTCTGCGCGAAGTACGCCGGCGAAGTAACGGAAATGGTCTGCACCAAGTGGAATATCCACGTTTAATGTTTCACGGATTGGTTTACCATTGTCATAGGTCTCAACTTGTGCCAAATGTTCTTTGTGAGCATCAATGGCATCTGCAATCTTTAATAAATAATCTGCCCGATCGACTTGAGAAACTGTTTTCCACGTTTTAAAAGCTTCTGTTGCAGCTGCTACAGCTTTATCAACATCCGCCTGCGTAGCTTCTGCACAAACAGCAAGTTGCTCGCCATTAGCAGGGTTATATACATTAAATTCAGCACCATCAGATGCAGGTACCCATTCATTATTGATTAAAAGGCCATATCTTTCTTTAATATGTAAACTCATAGTACTTCCTCCTTTAATGGATAACGACTATTAATTATCTTCTATGAGTTCATCATACACCCAATATCTAATTATTTCAATCTATTTTATAATTTTCGATATAACGATTTTATTATATTCTCAATAGTTTTATTCTATATCAAAATCGATATACTTATCACTATTTATGATAACAGAGTACACAAAAAAGGAGTCCTCTATTACCTAAAGGACTCCTTTTAATCATGTTCAATTTTGACATGTATAATTTTTTACGAATTACCCTAATAAAGTTAGGCCTTTTTTTTGTCTTTATTTCTCAATGACTTGACGGATAATCCGATACGATTTCGCTTTACATCTACAGAGATGATCTCGGCTTCAATAATATCGCCTACAGCAAGTACATCAGAAGGATGTTGTTTCGCCGTGCATAGTTCGCTACGATGTAATAAACCATTCGTTTTTAAACCAAAATCAATAAAGGCACCAAAGTCTACTACATTATGCACCGTACCTTTAACAACCGTACCAACCTTGATATCCTCAAGACTTACTACATGTTTACGTGTCAGAGGTGCTGGTAAATCCTCACGAGGGTCACGACCTGGTTTAGCAAGAGCTGCAATGATATCTCGCACAGTAGGAATACCCGCATCAAGCTTATGCGCCATCTTATCTACATCAACCAATGGTAATTTGACCTGTAATGCTTCAAGTTGGGATTTATCTTGTAAATCCTTTAATGTAAAACCTAATTCACCAATAATACGTTCTGCCAACTCATAGGACTCAGGGTGAACAGATGTATTATCCAATGGATTCTTAGCACCATTTAATCGCAAGAAACCGGCACACTGAGTAAATGCTGCAGGACTAAGCGTGGCACCCTTAATAGTTGCTTACGACTAGTAAACCCACCATTTTCTTGACGGAATGCTACAATATTTTTTGCTACCGTACCAGAAATACCTGCGATATGTTGCAAAATCGCCGGAGATGCCGTATTAAGCTCTACTCCAACATGGTTAACTACAGATTCAACAACTTGATCCAATGTATGAGTTAATTGTTTTTGGTTAACATCATGTTGATATTGACCAACCCCAATAGACTTAGGATCGATTTTAACAGACTCTGCCAATGGATCTTGTACACGACGAGCAATAGATACGGCGCCGCGAATCGTTACATCTAAATCTGGCAATTCATCAATGGCCAATTTTGATGCAGAATATACAGACGCGCCAGCTTCATTGGTAATGATGTAGTGGCAATCTAATTTTTCCTCTTCAATCATCTTGGATGCAAATTGCTCAGTTTCATACGAGGCAGTACCGTTACCGATGGACAATAAGGTAACATTGAATTTTCGAATCTTTTCCGCTAATTTCTTTTGTGCTTCTTGTTTTAGTTTTTCACTATTCGTTAAATAGTATGCACCATAATCGAGTACATTGCCTTGTGCATCGATAATAGCCATCTTACAACCTGTACGATACCCAGGATCAAGGCCCATAATGACATGGCCTGCCAATGGTGGTTGTAACAATAAATTCTTAAGATTTATACCAAACACCTTAATTGCTTGCTCATCTGCAGATTCGGTTAATTCATTGCGAATGTCCCGTTCAAGAGCAGGGAACATCAAGCGTTTATACGCATCTGCTACGGCGCTAGCTTTCACATCACTAAAAATAGATTGTTCATTGTTAGTAATACCACGCACCATGTATTGAATATAAGATTCATCGGGTACGGTTAGGGCCAATTTAAGAGCCCCTAATTTTTCGCCTCGATTAACCGCCAAAATACGATGGGACGGCATCTGACGAACCGGTTCAGCATACTCATTATATTGAAGGAATTGGTCCTTGTGTTCATTATCTTCCACGAGTTCTGCTTGGATAAAACCTTCCTTCCACATACGCTTACGAAGAGTAGCGCGAAAATCTGCACTGTCGCTGACAATTTCTGCAACGATGTCCGACGCACCTTGAATGGCGTCTTCCGGTGTAGGCACGTCTTCAGAAATATATTCCTTTGCGATATCTAGAGGATTACCAGTTGTGACCGTATCATTCAAAATCATATCTGCTAAAGGCTCTAGTCCTCGTTCACGGGCAATCATGGCCCGTGTCCGTTTCTTAGGTCGATATGGTAAATACAAATCCTCTAATTCTTGTAATTTTACTGCTTTCATCAAAGATGCCATCAATTCATCGGTCATCTTTTCTTGTTCCGTAATAGCATTGATGATTTCTTGACGCCGTGCTTCTAAATTGCGCAAATATTTAATGCGTTCTTCGATAGTTCGCAGTTGTTCATCTTGTAATTCACCTGTTACTTCTTTTCTGTAACGAGCGATGAATGGCACCGTGTTACCTTCATCTAAGAGAGTAACTGCTGATTCTACTTGACCAGGCTTAACACCCAATTCCTTTGCAATAATGGCAAACATTGATTCCATTAGTTATGTCCTTTTCTTTCATATGTTACAAATCGATGAGGATATGTATTTTTATCATCTACCGTCCCCTCTACAACGGAGGTAATTGTGAAAGCTGACGCATCAAATTCAGGGAAATGAGCATCTCCTTCAAATTCATGGTCAACCTCCGTAATATGCATTACATCTACATACGGTAAAAAGGCTTCGTAGATTTGTGCACCCCCAAGAACATAGGCCACATCCATCTCTTTAGCAGCCTTTACAACAGCCTCGGGTGAAGAAAATACACGTACCCCTTCCGGTGCATTAAATCCTTTATTTTTTGTAATCACCCAATGTTCCCGATTAGGCAATAAAAAGGGCAAGCTTTCAAAGGTCTTACGGCCCATAATAATAACGTGGCCCGTCGTTTTTTCCTTAAAAAATTTCAAATCATTGGGTAAATGCCAAATCAAAGAATTATCCTTGCCGATAACGCGATGATGTGCCACCGCTACGATAAGTGCTAACATAGTATCCCCCTATACGGCTACGGTCATAGCCAATTTACCTAAATGTTCATACCCTTCTAACACGATATCATCAGGTGAGAATTCATAAAAATCGGTGATATCTGAATTTACACGAATTTTGGGCGCACGCAACGCTTGATCTCGACGAGATAATTGCTCGCGCAATGCATCCACATGATTTTCGTAAATATGTGCATTATTAATAACATGGGTAAACTTACCAGGCTTCAAACCAGTCACTTGGGCAATCATACATAAGAGGGCTGCATATTGAGCCGTATTAAATGGAACCCCAAGCCCCATATCGCCACTGCGTTGGATGAGCATGCAGTTTAAATAGCCATCACCTACATCCCACAATGTTTCATACGCACAAGGTTGCAAAGCCATATCAGGCAAATCCTCAATATTCCATAATGTAACAATCATGCGGCGACTATCTGGATCCTCTTTTATAGTTTTGATGAGATTATCTAATTGTTTATATTTAGCGATTTGGTATCCATAGGCCTTGCCAATAGTCCCATCTTCGCGCATCCATTCATCCCATACATGGACATTCATATCTTGTAATTTACGCACATCATTGGACTGCATTTGCCAAATCCATAACAATTCTTCACAGCTGTTTTGAAAGCCACAAATTTTGTAGTTAAAATTGGAAATTCCTCTTGTAAATCAAACTGCATAATTTGTTGTGGCAATTTATATGTGGCTATGCCTGTTCTATTTTGACCATATATACCATGATCTAATATATTTTCAATAATATTGAGATATTGTGTATCTGCTAAGCTCATAGTTCCCCCTAATTATATTAGAAATCACTCAATATAGCGTTATAGAAACGCCAATTTGTTACCCCTTATATTGTGAAATGGCCTCTAAAAATGAAAGTCCATATTTCTTTAATTTTGCTTCCCCTACGCCCTTTATATTGCCAAACTCACCTAATGTTTTTGGCCGTATATTGGCTAAATCGATAAGCACCGTGTCAGGGAATATAATATACGGCGGCACACTAAGTTGCGATGCCAGTTGTTTGCGATGTTGCCGTAAATGTTCAAATAGCCCACCAGAACCAGAACGGGGTACTTCGGAGCGAGATATAGAGGCTGATTTTTTCGTTTTACGAGATGGCACGATAACCTCTTGCCTAATTTCTTCTACCTCTTTATGCCCTGCTAGTACCTCTTCTGCACCGGCGGTGACGGATAAGACCGGATATTTTCCCATAGAACTCCGCAAGTATCCAGAGGCCACAAATTGTTGTATGAGGCCCTTAATCTCCTTATCCCCCACATCCGATAAATACCCAAATACAGATAAGGCATCAAGACCTGCTCGCGTAATACGGTCAGTCCGTTCTCCGCGCACGATGGACGAAATCATAGAGGCACCATATCGCTCCTCTGTGGCGATAATGGCACGGAATATGGCCTTTGCCTCTTTCGTGACATTAACACGTTCCCCTTTTGTATTACAGGAACTACAGTTACTGCATTCAAGCCACGGAACGATTTCACCAAAATAGGCGAGCATATATTTTCTTAGGCAAGTACTACAAAAACAGTAATCAATCATGGACTGCAATTTTCTAAGTTCCACCTGCTCACGTTGTGGTTCTAAATGACCTTGTTCAATCAAATACTTATGAACGCGCACATCTTGCCCACTATAGAGCAGAATACATTCCGCCGGTGCGCCGTCGCGTCCAGCACGGCCCGCCTCTTGATAATAGGACTCCATATTACGCGGCATTTGGTAGTGCAACACATACCGCACATTACTCTTATCGATGCCCATGCCAAATGCGTTGGTGGCTACCATAACTTGTAATTGGTCGAAGGCGTATTTATTTTGCATATCTTTGCGCATCTCATCGGATAATCCGGCATGGTAATATCCGGTTTGGATTCCGGCCCGTGTCAAATTATCGTAGACTCGTTCTACATCCTTGCGCGTAGAGCAATAGATGATACCATTTTCATGACTATGACGCCGCACATAATCGACTACATAATCCATGCGCTTTGGTGTGCGCACGACGGAAAACGATAAATTCGGCCTATCAAATCCCGTAACATACACATTTGCATGATCGAGACCTAATAATGTTTTAATATCATTTTCTACAGCCTTCGTAGCCGTCGCTGTGAAAGCCCCCACTACGGGACGCTTAGGCAAACTGGCAAGCCAATCACCTATCAATCGATAGGAAGGTCTAAAATCATGACCCCACTGTGAAATACAGTGCGCTTCATCAACAATGACTTGAGAGATAGGCATAGAGCGTAACACATTGCAGAAAAAATTGGAACCTAATCGCTCTGGTGCAATATATAATAATTTAATATTCCCACTACGTACATCATACATGGTCTTATTAAATTCTGTTTGCGTTAATGTACTATTGATTAAGGCAGCCGGTATATTTTGATCCACCAAGCCATCAACTTGGTCTTTCATCAAAGATATTAAGGGCGAGAATACGACGGTAAGCCCCTGATTTACAAAGAGCTGGAATTTGAAAGCATATCGATTTACCTGCCCCAGTAGGCATGATGGCCACTACATCCTCGTTCTTTAATAAAGACTCTACAGGAGCCTCCTGAGCGGGCCGAAAGGATGTATACCCAAAAGTAGGTTTGCAGTAGTTGTAACGCTCTATCACGAGAATTAATAGCCTCCATCGGTATACCTCCTTTCCTATGTGTACAAAATTAACAATGTTATATGCCATATCAAAATAAAAATATCGTGTCTATTTATTGTATCATTTTTTTGAGGTAGTTTTTTGAATTATTTTCATATAATACTGTTTAGTAATTTTAACAATATCATCAATATTTACCAATAAATTATATGATTTACATATCCTATAGAATGGCAATTTATGATACAATAATTAGTATATATTTTAACGTGGTGAACAACCCTAAGGAGGTTTTATATAGGCATGACACACAACAACATAATGATCATAATCGCCTTTGCCTTGTATTTAGGACTGATGATGTACATCGGGGTCTACTATTATCGCAAATCGAACAGTATTGGTGACTATATATTGGGAGGTAGACAGCTAGGACCGTGGATTACGGCACTCAGTGCCGAAGCCTCCGACATGAGCGGTTGGATGCTTATGGGGGTACCGGGTCTAGCCTATACTACGGGTATTTCCGGTGTATGGATTGCCGTAGGACTTACCTTGGGCACCTGGGCCAACTGGCGATTCGTATCCCGTAGATTGCGTAACCATACGGAGGTAGCTAGCGACAGCTTAACATTGCCGGATTATTTAAAAAATCGGTTCCACGATCAATCCCATTCGGTAGCTGTTATTTCCGCATTGTTTATATTAATCTTCTTCCTCATCTACACATCCTCTGGATTTGTGGCAGGAGGCAAATTATTCAATACCATCTTCGGTTTAGACTATACGGTCTCCCTCTTTATTACGGCGGGCATTGTAGTATTTTATACCTTCCTCGGAGGTTTCCTCGCCGTATCTTGGACGGACTGTATTCAAGGGGCGTTGATGTTCTTCGCCATCTTGGCTGTACCTATTACGGCAGCTATGTACTTAGGTGGTCCTATTGATACGATGCAACTCATCCAAAGCGAATTTCCGCAAGGCTTAAACCTCTGGGGTGATACAAGTGATATGTTTGCCCTTATTATTGGCATCATCTCTTCCCTTGGTTGGGGGCTCGGCTACTTCGGTCAACCACATATTCTAGTTCGCTTCATGGCGATTTCCGATGCAAAGGAACTAAAAAAATCTACAAATATTGCTATGGTTTGGGTTATTCTTTCCTTATTAGCTGCTATTTTCGTAGGCCTCATCGGTCATGTATATATGTTACCAGAAAAATTAGTTGGTACAGATGCAGAAACGATATTCCTCGTTATGACGGAACGTTTATTTACGCCATTTATGGCTGGTCTCATCTGGTCTGCTGTGCTTGCAGCTATCATGAGTACTGCATCCGCTCAACTATTAGTAACAGCCTCTGCTATTGCTAATGATTTCTACGCTAATATCATTCACAAAACAGCAACCGATAAAGAACTCGTACTTGTAAGCCGTATTGTTGTATTGTTGGTAGCGGCTATATCCATTTTCTTAGCATTAAATCCAGATAGCCTCATCCTTACAATGGTTGCTTACGCATGGGCAGGCTTTGGTGCCGCTTTTGGTCCTGCTATCATCTTCTCCCTATTCTGGAAACGCATGACACGCCGTGGTTGTATTGCGGGTATCGTCGTTGGTGGTCTTACAGTCCTCATTTGGAAACAATTTGCCTTCTTTGGACTCTATGAAATCGTACCAGGATTTATCTTCTCATCTATTGCGATTTATATTGTCAGCATTTTCGATAAATTACCACCACGTCCAGTATTAAAAGATTATAAAGAAGCAGAAAAATTGCATATTCTCTAAAAACGCATAAAAGGAGCTATTGATTTCTCAATAGCTCCTTTTTCGTAATAAAGGGCTATTATACTTACAGCCCGTCTTCTTATACATATTGTGATAATCCATCACGAATAGCTTCACGCACATCGAACACTAATGATGCTGGCGATAATACTTTCACACTTTGCATATATTGTAGTGCCCAATATTTGAAAGCCTCCCGATTAACATGAACACGACACTCCACCTTTTGAGGCGTCTCGTTTAAAAATGTTACATTTCCATCAAACCAATCGAGAATTTGGTTAACGATACTGCGTTTTGCTTCAAACACTACCGTTACTGATTCACCACCAAACATATAGATATGTTCCTTCATGTATCTATCTACATCAAAGGTATTTTGATTGTGATAGCCTTGGATTTCCCGCAATGGCTTACGGCGAATATCCAATAACTTAATGTTGCCAATTCGATCTACACGTAGTGTAGACATATCATCATGGTTATCGTGGTTACCTACCAAGTAGTAGAGTCCTCGACTAGATACTAATTGGTAGGGGTTAAAAATATAATTTCGCTCATTACCTGCATAATCAAGATTAGGATATAATTTATTATCTGTACTAGGCTGATAATAGACTAACGAAATTTTTCTCCCTTCCGTCACCGCTTTTTCAATGAGATCAATATTTAGGAATAGATCCTGACTTCTCACAAGAGAATCAGGTGTACTCTTAATTTGTTTTCCATGGGATTTAAAATAACGGCCACCCAAGGCAGATACCTTATCAATCAAGTCTTTACGCTGATTTACACTAATATGACGTGATGCTAATAGACCATCGATTAACAAATGTAACTCAGCCTCTTCAAAGGGATGAATCATATAAAAATTGGTACGACGAATCGAACCATCTGTACCTAGTGCAGATTCTTCACATTCAATATTAAAATTACCAGATTCATATAAATCATTTAGATGACGCCCTAAGGTTTTACGATCTACCGTCAATTCATATTTCTTTGCTAAGATGCTACGAATTTCCTCTTGAGATAATGTATGATTTGCATCTGTTTCATCTCGTAGGATTTCTAGTATATATACTAGTACTGCCTTTTTAGATGCCATGGAAAAACTCCTTTTACAATATACTTATACTAACTAACAACAAAATATGGCCTACTATGACCATATTTTTACATGTACACAAAATCACTCATACAAAGTATATCATAAAAGTCATGTTTACTTCATGTGTTTTTTTCATGCATTTCTTCATCTTTCCTATATCTTTTTATGCAACTTAACATAACAAAATGTAATATTTATAAAATAAAAAGAAAATATTGAACATAAAAATAAAGGCTAATTCTATATATCGAGAATTAGCCTTTATCTATCCCCCATCGCACATTATTATCATATGCTACACAGGAAATACCTTTATTTAATTTTATTTTCTAAATAGCCTAATGTTTCCATGCGTTTCGTCAATTCAGCATAGAACGCTTCAGCCATAGCTGTTTGATTTTTTGCCTGACCAGCTTGTGCGCCGCCAAAGATATTCTTTTTAATCGCATTAACAATAGTAGATTTTGCCTTTGGTTTATTAAGGATTTCCATAAACATCAAATCTTCATCGGACAGATTTTCCACGGCTTCATTTTCAGAGGTAGCCCCATACATGATGTCTGTACCAGATTCAACTAAAGCTTTCACAAACTTTGTAAATCTAGCAGGTACAAAGGATTGTCCCTCCATATAGTAAGCTTTAGGATGTGGATGTTTCAAGAAACGTAGACCACCGCGTACAATATGTTCTGCCATAGCTACATATAACGCATCAACAGCGGCTTCTAAGCTTGCATCATCGCCCTTAGCAGCATCATTAGCAGCTTTCACAATGGCTAAAGCCTCGATCATATTAAACTGACCGCCATCCTTAATAATGGACTGGAATGTATCGCGCACGATATCATTTTCAAACATGGATAATGCTTCTTCATTGAAGAGAATTGTGTAGGTAAAGCTGTTAATAATGGTTCGCATAGGTACAGAATTCACAAGTTCAGGATTTCCCATGTCGTATGTTACAGATTCTGCATGCTTAGCCTTACATATAATAGATTTTCTAAAGGTCGTATCTAGCATAAAATCTAAATATTGCTCTTGAGCTACATGGTCATTAAGTGCGAGTTTATCTAGTGTATCCGCAATATCAGCATCAAAGCTACGTACCATAGATAAAGTTAAATCAGCATCACATAGGTATGCCAAATTATGCGCTTCTAAATGGTCATTAAATTGATAGAAATATACAGGATCATTGTTTGGCTCTAAATGATCGTGACCAACATAGTATTCATCTTTTTGCATAACAGAACGAAGAGCACCTAAGAATTTACTATTTCGTTCCTTTAGATTGTCATATTTTAAAATTTGACTACCCACGATACTACCAATCGTTTTGCCATGCAGTACCTTTTCCTTGTGATTAAACTGAGCTTTATCACGGTTGCTGAACATCATCAATTGACGTACTTCGTCCATCGTATGCCAACCTGGATAGGTATTATAAGAAATGTAGGCAATGCCATCCTCTGCTAAATGTTCATCGATAAGGCGCAACAATGCATCTTTAACACCGTCATCGACCCAAGAATACACACCATGGGCGATAATGTAATCAAAGGTACCAATTTCACTACCAATAGATGCAATATCAGATTGAACTAAGGAAACATTTGTTAGCCCTGCATTCGCAATCACTTCATTGCCCTTTTCAACTTGTTCTTGTGAAAGCTCAATACCTACGAATGTTGCATCAGGATTAAATAATGCTTGGGAGATAATATTACCACCATAGGTTGCACCTAGTTCTAATACTCTAGCAGTTTTAGGGTTAGGTGCTGAGATGCCCACGAGAGCAGCATAGGCTTCAAGAGTGGCTGGTGTGGTATATGGGAATGGCATTGATTTATAGCCTAATTCACTATAAATGGTTTGTTGTACGTCATTTGTATTCGCAGTCATAATATCCTCTATTGTTAAAAACATATATTGTATAAACAATACATGAATAATACACATATATACTATCTATTATACCAAAATCAGACATGCTATACACCTATTTATAAGGATGATAGATGCAAAAGAGGCATCCTCAATGAGGATGCCTCTTGTATATGCAGTTTAGAGAAATTAATTATTTAACTTCGTCAAAACCTTTTTGTAAGCGAACATAGCTTAAGCGACGTTCTTTAGCGTCTTCTTCACATTTAGCGAATAATTCTTCTGCAGCTGTCAGGAGCAGCTTTTCGCCAAGGAAGCGTAACGAACTTCACCTTTAAGGAAGTTTTGGAATTCGTCGTAGTTGCCTTCTTTGGAATCCAAGGAGAATGGGTTTTTACCTTCAGCTTTAAGTTGAGGGTTGTATCTGTAAAGATCCCAGTAACCACAAGCAACTGCTTTGCGTTGTTCTTCTTGAGCTTTACCCATACCAGCTTTGATACCATGGTTGATACATGGGCTGTAAGCGATAATCAAGGAAGGACCTGGATAAGCTTCAGCTTCTGTAACAGCTTTCATCAATTGGTTTTTGTCTGCGCCCATAGCAACTTGTGCTACGTATACATAACCATAAGACATAGCCATCATGCCAAGGTCTTTTTTCTTAGTACGTTTACCAGATGCAGCGAATTGAGCTACAGCAGCTTCATGAGTAGATTTGGAGGATTGACCACCAGTGTTGGAGTATACTTCAGTATCGAATACCCAGATGTTGATGTCTTCGCCAGAAGCTAATACATGGTCAACACCGCCGAAACCGATATCGTAAGCCCAACCGTCACCACCGAAGATCCAGTGAGAACGTTTGATTAAGAATTGTTTCTTTTCAAGGATTTCTTTCAATTCTGGAGTTGTAGCACCTTCAGCTTCGATTGCTGCTACCAAACGTGCGGAACGTTGACGAGTAGCTGCGCCAAGGTTAGCGAATTCAATCCATTGTTCCAATGCTTCTTTCAATTCGCCAGATGCTGTTTCAACAGCTTTCTTAGCTACTTCAAGCAATTGTTCACGGATTTTCTTAACGCCGATGTACATACCATAGCCGTATTCAGCATTATCTTCGAACAAGGAGTTTGCCCAGGAAGGACCTTGACCTTGTTGGTTAGTTGTGTATGGAGAAGCTGGCATGGAAGCACCCCAAATGGAGGAACAACCAGTAGCATTCGCAATCATCATACGATCGCCGAACAATTGAGTTAACAATTTAGCGTATGGAGTTTCACCACAACCTGCACAAGCACCGGAAAATTCGAACAATGGTTGTTCAAATTGGGAACCTTTAACAGTTTCCTTCTTCATAGGGTTTTCTTTTACAGGAAGGTTAACAGCGTAGTTCCAAGCTTCAGCTTGTTCGATTTCGGAATCGATAGAAGTCATTACGATAGCTTTGCCTTTAGGAGCTGGACAGATATCAACACAGTTACCGCAACCCAAGCAATCTAATGGGGATACTGCGATACGGAATTGAAGGTCTTTAGCGCCCAATGCAGGGATTGTATCGAAATGTTCTGGAGCTCAGACCCACTTCTTCTTCAGTTGCCAAGATTGGACGAATTGTAGCATGTGGACATACGAAGGAACATTGGTTACATTGGATACAGTTTTCTGGCATCCATTTTGGAACGAACAATGCAGGACCGCGTTTTTCGAATTTAGCAGTACCAGCAGGTAATGTACCATCTTCGTAACCAGCGAATGTGGATACAGGAAGATCATAACCAGCTTGTGCATTGATTGGTTGTGCAATGTTTTGAACGAAAGATGGGCAGGATTCACAGCCTGGTTTAGCTTTGTGACCACCTTCATCAACAGCGTTTTTCCAGTCAGCTGGAACGTCTACTTTTACAAGAGCACCAACGCCTTGGTCGATAGCAGCGTTGTTCATGTCAACGATGTTTTGACCTTTTTTACCATAGGAAGTAACTACGGATTCTTTCAAGTATTTGATAGCGTCATCTACAGGGATGATTTCAGTCAATTTGAAGAATGCAGCTTGAGTTACCATGTTGATACGACCGCCTAAGCCGATTTCAGCAGCCGATTTTCGCAAAGCATTGATGATGTAGAAGTTCAATTCTTTTTCTGCGATTTGACGACGTAATTTAGCAGGTAAATGTTCGTTCAATTCTTCTGGGGACCAAGTACAGTTCAATAAGAATGTACCGCCTTTTTTGATACCGCGAAGTAAGTCGTATTCATGTACGTAGGATTGACGGTGACATGCTACGAATTGAGGTTCAGTAATCAAGTAAGGTAAGTTGATTGGGTTAGTACCAAAACGAAGGTGAGACATTGTTACGCCACCAGATTTTTGGAGTCGTAATCGAAGTATGCTTGTGCATACAAGTCAGTGTGGTCACCGATGATTTTGATAGCGGATTTGTTCGCACCTACAGTACCGTCAGAACCGAAGCCCCAGAATTTACATTCAGTCAAACCAGGAGTTTCAACTTCTACGCCTTCAGCACGATCTAAGGACAAGAATGTAACATCATCATTGATACCCAATGTGAAGAATTTCTTGCCATTGTCAGCAGCTAAGTTATCGAATACAGCAACGATGTCTGCAGGGATAACGTCTTTGGAGCTCAAACCATAACGGCCAGCGATAACTTTGATGTTACGGCCACCATCAACTACAGCAGCTTGAACGTCTAAGAACAATGGTTCAGCTAAAGCGCCTGGTTCTTTTGTACGGTCAAGAACAGCGATGCGTTCTACAGTTTGAGGAAGAGCTTTCAACAAACGATCTGTTGCGAATGGACGGAACAAGTGAACGTTGATGAAACCAACTTTGCGACCCAATTTATTTAAGTAATTTACAGTGGATTCTACTACTTGTGCGGAGGAACCCATAGTAACGATTACGTCAGTTGCATCAGGAGCACCTACGTAGTTGAACAATTGGTAGTTAGTACCAGCCAATTTGTTGATTTCGTTCATGTAGTGTTCTACAACGTCAGGAACGTTCAAGTAGAATTTATTGGATGCTTCACGATGTTGGAAGTAAACGTCAGGGTTTTCTGCAGTACCACGAGTTACAGGAGCATCTGGGTTCAAAGCGTTTTTACGGAATGCTTGAACTGCTTCCATATCTACTAATGGTTTTAATTCTTCATAGTCCCAGATTTGAATTTTTTGAATTTCATGGGATGTACGGAAACCGTCAAAGAAGTTGATGAACGGTACACGAGTTTTAATAGCTGTTAAGTGAGCTACTGCAGACAAGTCCATTACTTCTTGTACGGAGGATTCTGCAAGCATAGCGCGACCAGTCGCACGAGCGACCATTACGTCTTGGTGGTCACCGAAGATAGCCAATGCATGTGCAGCTAATGCACGAGCGACTACTTGAATACGCCTGGAAGTAATTCGCCTGCTACTTTGTATAAGTTAGGAAGCATCAATAACAAACCTTGGGAAGATGTGAAAGTTGTTGTTAATGCACCAGCTTGCAAGGAACCGTGAACAGCAGCAGCAGCGCCTGCTTCAGATTGCATTTCTACAACTTGAACAGTGTTACCGAAGATGTTTTTACGACCAGATGCAGCCCATTCGTCAATGTGTTCTGGCATTGGAGAAGATGGAGTGATTGGGTAAATCGCAAAGAACTTCTGTAAAACCATAAGAAACGTGAGCAGTACGCTTGGTTGCCGTCCATAGTTTTAAATTTACGACTCATGTGATTATTGCCTCCTTAAGCATTTAGCAAAAATAGAACACTTGCTTAATCTATCATTATGTTTAGGAATAACAACCATTACAAACTTGCGCACATGAAAAAATAATGCAATAATATATATGTTATATATATTTATGGCATTATGTGTGAACATACATTTGTAGTGGGCACAACCATAATTCCTAATATCATAACTTGATATAGCCCTATAAACTCATTATAACGTGGTGGGCTATATCAACGCAATACATACAGCGCTTGGCGCCTTGCCAATATCGCTATTCATGCTTTACTTAAAGTAATAGCTAATTGCGTTTCAGTAATAATTATTCTCATTTATCAAAATCAATTTTTAAATTAGGTTTGTAATATCTTTTATATATTAGGGGGTTAGTTATGGATTTCCACCATTTAAAATACTTCGTAGAAGTGGCTGATCAAAAGAGTTTTAGTAAAGCAGCAAGAAACTTACACATCTCACAATCCGCGATTAGCCGTACAATTAAAGCCTTAGAAGACGAACTTGGTGTTGTTCTCTTCATGCGTAATGCTAAATCCGTAGAACTCACTGATGGAGGTACCATCTTTTTAACACATGCTAAACGTGTTGTATTTATGTTTGAACATTTAAACAGATTTTGAAAACGAGTTTCGTTTGGAGCAAGGTTCCATCCGAATTGGTATCCCACCTATTACCGATGCGCCAATCTTTGCACAACTTTTAGGTGAATTTAAAAAGGTATATCCACAAATCGATTTAGAATTATATGAACAAGGTTCTAAGAAGGTCGAAATCAGTGTACAAGAAGGTTTAATTGATATCGGTATCATCTGTACGAAACCAAATCCTAAGGAATTTGAATCCTTCTATCTCACATCTGACCCATTATCCGTTATCGTTCCTAAAACTAGCCCACTTGCGAAGGAACCAGAAATTCGATTGGATATGCTTTCAGATGAATCCTTCGTACTTCACAAAGATGATTTCAATTTACATGATGAAATCATAAAAGCTTGTAAACATACAGGGTTCCAACCTCATATCGTATTTGAAACAAGCCAACGTGACCTCATGTTACAAACAGTAAGTGCCGATTTAGCCATCGCCCTATTACCATCTCGCCTCTGCCCTGAGGTAGGCGAAAATACAGAAGTAGGATCTAAGGTAGTTGTACGTCCTCTCGTTCCAGAAATCATCCATACCTTATATGTAATCTGGAAAAAAGGTCATTACCTCTCCCACGCTTCTCGCTTGTGGTTAGACTTTGTAAACTCCAAATTACCATTACCTGGTCTACAATTGGGAGGCTCATAAATAATGAACAAACCATCTGGGCTCGCAACTAAATTGCGGGCCCTTTTGAAAGCTAAAGAAACGCCCATGTGGGCCGTTATTATAGTTCTCATCATCGTCATCATCATTCAGCAAGTTCAAATATCCGAACTACAATGGCGCGTCGATGAAGACCACGACGGTTCAACTGTAGATAGTGTAGCTGGACGCCTATATATTTTAGAAGGCATGGCTAATAAACATAGTGATCAAATTGAAGAACTACAAAAATATATCCGGCAATTACAAAATGATGGTGCTAGATATGATTGGGAACTAAAACAACTGGAATGGTTACATCCAGAACTCAAGGTTATCTCTCCTGATGGAGATCCTAATCCATTAAAATCCACAGACCTTAACCTAGATATGAATCCTGGCAAGGTACCGGATGTAAAAAAATAAATAAAAGCCAGATACAATACATACTAAAAAGTATTTACATTGTATCTGGCTTTTTATTATATCTGCCTTAATCCGTTTGAACCACAGTAATAGCTTTTATCTTTTTATCAAGGGGAATGTGCCTATATAAACTGAAATTCTTATTATAGGATTTTTCCCATTCACTCACAACAGAGTAGTGCCTATGATGGAAATTACCTTTATCATCTATATAAAGAAAGAGATCTTTTTGAGCCATAACACCAAAGCCCATGGCATCCAAAGTGTACCCCTTATGAACACCATCATTTGTATTTAAATAATCTCGTAACTCTGCTTCACGAGATGTATCAACCCATCCTAATTCCAACACTCTACTAACTAACGTATCTTCAGCAGCCTTATAAGCTTTATTTGCAGCTATAAGTCCCTTATCTGGAAAACCTTGAACATCCTCTTGATATCCAAAGGCTGTCACAACTATAAGTTTTCCCGTTCCATACTGATTCTCATAAGAAATAATCGGATCTGCTACTGTAATAACTTTCTCTACAAAAGGATTCCATAATATTGAATCAATATAATGCTCTTGAGTTTTATACTCTACAATATATTTAGTCTCACCTACATCATTACCGGTCGGTTTTATTTTAACAATACCCTCATCATGAGTAAGGATACTAAAATCTACGTAATATGCTGATACATAATAACCGCCTAATATAGGCTTCAATTGACTCTGTAATTTATCTATCGTCTTATGTTGTTCTAAATCGCCAATATATTTAGCGCGTTCTAAATTCTTAACAGCTGTCTCCCATGAATCATAAGGACCTGAAACTTTAACAATGTCACGGTTGTACACTGCAATTTTCTCAAAGGCAGCTCTACCTTCACCCGTCGGATCATGTAATGATATCGCACTTACAGATACACCTAGTGTAAAAGTTGTTAATACACTTGCTAATAATAACGTTTTATACATAGTAGCCTCTCTTTTTACTGTAGATTACATTACTCTTATTATACATAAAACAATATATTTACTAAAAGAAAAAGAGCTATATATTTATTCAATATCCGTCATAGAAAAGAATAAAAAATATAACTCTTTTTAAATTTGTATTTAATTTTTAACTTAATCTTCCTTGTGTTCCATAGATTTAGGTAATGTCAAAATCAATAGACCTGCTAGGAACATACAAGCGCCCATTACATAGTAACCGTAAGTAAAGCTACCTGTATGACCGTTGATAAAGCCAAGCATATATGGGCCGACCCAACCGCCCATATTACCGGATGAATTGATAAGGCCCATCGCACCTGCTGCAGCTGCGCCAGATAAGAATGTAGTTGGCATCGTCCACCATACGCCCATACCACCATACACGCCTACAGCCGTTAAACAGATGAATAACAAGCTAATTTCAGGTGATGGACTATGTGGTGTGGCAATAAAACCTATGGTACCAACAAATAATGTAGTCGCCACATGCCAACGTTTTTCATTGCGTTTCTCTGAGGAATAGCCACAGAAAACTTGTACTAATAAGGCAGCACTCATCGGAATGGCAATAGACCAAGCTACAACACTTGGTGGCCATCCGGATAAGCTTTTAAGCACTTGTGGCATCCAGAAACTGAATCCCCAGAACCCAATAACCCACAAGAAATAAATTAATGCTAATCGCAATACCTTTGGATCTTTCAAGGCTTGCCAAATAGTGTATTTCTTTACGGATTGTTTTTCAGCTTCTTCCTTAGCAAGCTCTTCTTTAATATATTCTTTCTCTGCATCAGTTACCCAAGCGGCTTCTTCTGGTTTTTCTTTCATCCAGAATGCAAAAATGAAAGCAAAGATAACAGCTGGTAATGCTTCTACAATAAACAACGTACGCCATCCATGTAATCCAAAGAATGTCGTATCGAGCAATACGCCTGCTAATGGACCCCCGATAATGTTAGAGAATAATAGAGAGGTAAGCATTAATGAAATTGCCTTTGCCCGTTCTCTCGGTAAAAACCAATTAGGTATCAATAAAGAATAGATAACCGGATATAATGACGCTTCACATAACCCTAACAAGAATCGATATAAGAAGAACTCCCACTCCGTAGTCATTGTCGTCATGAGGACACATACAATGCCCCAACTAAACATGATACGCGCTACCCAATGCATCGCATTAAATCTCGATGCTAACAGAGATGCAGGGACTTCAAATAAAACATAGCCAATAAAGAATATACCTGCGCCCATACCGAATATTTCTGGTGTTAACCATGGTAAATTCTCTTTCATGGTCAAACCTGCATAAGCGATATTCACGCGGTCTAAAAAGGCAATAATAGAAACAATAAATAATGGTAGGATGACATGCAACATACGCCGCCTTGTAAAATCCTTGAAATCGATGGCCCCACTTTGAGGCTCTGGTACAGATGATGAGTTCATATGAATCCTTTCTACTTACTATATGATACGTACCATAATATATTAAAAAAACAAATGTCCTCTGTCAATGATATTATATAGAATATAGAGATAACAAATTAGAATATGTAGCATACAAAAAGCACCTTATATCTGCTATATAGAATCTCCTCTGAGATTTATAGCAGTATATAAGGTGCTTTCACATTCAGTATTCAGATATTAACGTCTGTTACCAAAGATTCGTAACAAGGATAAGAACAAGTTAATGAAATCAAGGTACAAGCTAAGTGCACCAGCAATTTCGATACGATCTAAAATCGTTTCATCTTCAGATAGTGCCAATTGAGTCACGCTGTTTTTAATCATGTTCATATCAACAGCTGTAAAGATGGAGAATACTACTACCCCAACGTAGCCAAGAATCAAACTAATTGTGCTATAGCTAATCGAGCTAAGATAAGGAATCGAAAAGTACGATGCTGCCATAAACACGAGACTTACGATAATCATGCCAAAGATAGCCGCCACTAAGTACGGCGTTAATCCGGCTAAATTTTTCTTAGTCGTAAGGCCTACGATAGAAAAGGCAACGAAGAACGCCAACGCCCCAATCAATGCAGGTACAGTAGCTTCCATGATACCATATGCTAACGAAACAAGTGATAAGGTTACCCCATTCAATGCGCTATAAATGAAGAACATCGCATATAAGGACATAACATTAGCTTTATATGTGCGCATGCTAAACAAAAATACCACGGCTACTTCTGCAATCAACAAGATATTAAAATTGCTAGTCGCAAAAACGCGCCCAAGACGGATTCATTAGCGTCGCAACACCAATACCTAATGTAGTCAATAAGCCGACAACCATCCATAAGATGGAACCCTTTAACCGTTGAGATACAATACTTTCTACCAATGCTACATCATTAGCATTTGGCGTTTGTGTCATGTATGGATTCATAAGAACCTCCTTGCTATTTGTAGTTTATATAGTTTGTTATCTATCTTTATATTATACTAAAAAAATTCTTATTCAACGCCATAAAAAAACACATTGTATAAAAACCAAATCATAAAGAAATTTGAGTCCTTCTACCTCACTAGTGACCCACTTTCTGTTATCGTTCCTTAAAAAGCACTTTATAGTATGAATATATCTCTATCACAAGATAAGAAAATACTATAAAGTGCTTTCATATTAATTAGTATTAACAGGATCATAATCAGCAGGCACTGGCGCAACGATACTCACAAAGACAATATCTTCCGTTCCAGTATTTTTTTGCACCATGACATTCACCCTTTTTTTAGATACTATAACTTGCCCCTTTGTAAAAGGCACCTCTGTATCAGGTGTTGGATAAAATACACCCTTGCCTTGCAATATAACCCATATATCATCAGAGTGATGATGATAATGTTTTGGTAAGGTTTGACCAGGTTTAATAACCCATACTGAACCACCTGTGGAATCAGTTTGATAAAATGGCGTCCTAACAGCATTCTCCAAACTTTCAACTTTCACAAGTTCCATATCAAAAACACGTTGATTACTCATAATACCCTCACCTTTCATCAATTAACGACTAACGAGTTCCTGAAGCATATTCACCCATATTTACATCAAGCACTGCTCTCACCGGTTGAATTAGAGAATCCTCATAATGCAATGTCCATTGAACATTTGAATCCAATTCTCCATTCTCTAGGCCGCTAATAGTATCACCATCACCCACAGGATTGTCATTTTCTAAAATAAAATACAGCATATTATATGCATGAATAACTACATCATCAGGATTCATACCATGAAAGTGATACTGTACATCAGGCAAGAATAAGGTGCTCATCCCCACCGAGTCAACCATCATATCTTCTGTACCTTGAATGTTAAAATATCGCACATTAACTGCATAATCAATAAAACGAGTTACAGCCTTATCTGGATAATTTTCAATCGATTCACGACTTAAAAACTTACGAGATGGACCAAAGACAACGGCCTTACAAGCCGGATATAATTCTAACAAAGCATCTACATACTTTACGAGCATATCAGCACGCTGTTTTGACTCTAAACCAGCAGCTAACATATCCGTAGCAAATACTCTATATTCGCACTCTGCCAACAAGTCATCTACATTGGGACAATTCCATACCTGACTACGATCAAAATCGTCTAATACAGGCTTATCAATTTTCTCACATTTTGTAATCATCAATGTTGGAGGAACCTCTGCATCATTATCCTCATAATGCACCTTATAATTCTGAGGTGCAAAACCAGCTGAATCCGCCCCATAACTAAAACAATCTACAGTGCCTAAGTGCTTTGTAAATACCTCAACCATATGCTCACGGTCAAGTATATCACAATGCTCCGCCATCAGCAACTCAACAAAAAATATACCACCAGGACGACCTGAAGTATCCGTTAAATCCTGTTTAAATACTTGGCTCATAGTCTCTCTCCTATTAATATCAAGAAAGTCCAAAATACTGCTATATACTCTCCTACAAATTATCTTTAGATATAAGCTTTTTATTTTCTAAGGATTTTAATGACAATAATTGTTTTTTTAGCTAATGCTCTTAATTCTATCATTCTTTCCTTTTTGAGAAATGCCCTTACTAATTAAAATTGCATTATAGCTTTCCATGTTAGCTAAAACTAATAATTCCTGTAAATTAGCATAGTCACGCATATTACCTTTTAATTTAGGGTTTTCATCACGCCACTGTTTAGCTCTCTTATCAAATAATGCTACATTTAGCAAATCTGCTTCGCTAGCATATTTATATGATAATTGCTCATCTGTTAAATCATTTTAAAAAGATATTCTTTAATAGCGTCTGTGTGAATTTTTATAATTAAGTTTTTGATATTTCACGATTCAAATTCCAATTTAAGGATAACTTTGAATTTTCATCTGATTTAAGACGCTTATAATCTTGTATGACGTACATTTTAAATTCAGCCGAAATCCATGAAGCAAACTCAAAAGCTATGTCACTATATGCAAAAGCCCCTCCATATCGACCACTCTTCGAAATAATGCCGATTGCATTTGTTAAACTTATCCATTTCTTGGGCGATAAAGTAAATGAATTATATCCCGCTTCAGATTTAATTCGGTCGAATTCGACCGAATTAAAATTCGTATTATTTAAGCTCTCCCACAAACCTAAAAACTCAATAGTATCTTTTCTTCTCATCCAGTTTTTAATTACATCACTAGGTTCATCACTTTTATATCGAGCTATGTCTGTTAGACTAATATAATCATTCATAAAGTCTTCTGTATATACTTGAATTGACAAGCCCTTTGCAGACAAACTATCTTTTTTTACATTTGTCATACTAAACCTTCTCTCACCTTATACAAAATAAATAATATATTATTATCTAAATTATACAATAAATCTAACGTAACTGTGATAAGAAAAAGACCCTCTCCGTGGTCCGTAGAGGAACTTCAGGCATGTGTGAGTCCTAGGACCATGGAGAGGGTCTTTTTTCAATTATAGAGGTTTGCGAACCACGTCGATGATAGAACCATCGCGATATTCTACGATTGCGATGATGTCTTCGTCTTTGTCAGATACAGGGATATCTTGTGGTTTACCAACTAAGTCGAATGCTAATTGTTGTAATTCTTCAATTGTGTAGATAGGCAAGTTGCTATCTTTGAAGCGTTCAATCAAATCAGTACGAGCTGGGTTGATTGCGATACCGTATTCAGTAACGAGTACGTCAACAGAGGAGCCTGGTGTAATCACAGTTGCTACTTTATCACGGATCATTGGCAAGCGGCCACGGATCAATGGGCAAGTAATAACCGTGCATTTAGCACCTGCTGCTGTATCGGAGTGACCGCCAGAAGCGCCCATCAATACACCGTTGGAGTCTGTCATTACGTTTACGTTGAAATCAAGGTCGATTTCAGTAGCACCAAGGAATACTACGTCGAGGTAGTTTGTAGTGCAGTCTGTCCATGGGTTAGCGTACATGGAAGCAGACATTTCGATATGTGCAGGGTTTTTATCCAAGGATGCAGCTGCAGTAGTATCGAATGTTTGAGTATCATAGATAGCTTTGATTAAACCTTCTTCAAGCATACCAGTCAAGATACCAGTAGCACCACCGATAGCAAAGCCACCAGCTTCACCGCGTTTGCGAAGTTTTTCAGCAATAAATTTTGCTACAGTCAATGGAGCACCACCAGCACCCAATTGGAATACGAAGCCTTCTTTAATGATACCCGCTTGGTCAAGGAATTCACCAGCTAGTTCAGCGATTTTAATTTGAATAGGGTTCTTAGTGAAGCCAATTGCACCAGAAGCAATACCTTCTGGGTCGCCGATGCTTTCAACAGGAACAACATAGTCTACATCTGTTTGAGGAATAGCATAGTTGTGCACATAATCAACTAAGTTATCAGTGATGATAACAGTTGTATCTGCATAGTGAGAGTCAACCTTAGCATAGCCAAGTGCACCACATGCAGATTTACCCATACGACCAGTTGCATTGCCGCGAGGATCAGCTGTAGGAGCAGCCATGAAAGCTACGTCGATATGAACTTCGCCAGATTCGATAGCACGAGCACGACCACCATGAGGACGAATGACTACAGGACGTTTTTAATACGCCAGGGTTTTTGTGTTAAGAATTTACCAAGACGATCGCGCAAACCAGATGTTTCGAGCGCTGTAACAGTACCGTCTTGAATCATTTCTACCAAGAAGTCATGACATGGGGACAAGGAAGAAGAAGCGATTGTAATATCTTTTAATACCTTTCGCTTGAACGCGTTCCATAACCATTTTCATAACATAGTCGCCATTACGCAAATGATGATGGAAGGACAATGTCATGCCATCTTTTTACACCAGCTTTTTTTCGATTGCTTCATCAATGGAAGCAAGAACTTTATTTGTACCAACACGGCTCATGTGAACAGGTTTACCTGCACGTTTAGCTTTAGGTTCAATTGCGAATTCACCTTGATATACTTCGCGACCTTCTAGTGCTGGGATATTTGTTGGGATATCGCGACCTACTTTATTTAACATCGTATTCTGCTCCTTCCTCTAATTCAACTTTAATGCCTGCTGCACGTGCTTTATCAACTACGCGTTGTGCACGAACTACGATAGGACCATCGATCATTTTACCATCTACGGAGATTACGCCTTTATTGTTGCGCAATGCATCAGCATAGCTGTTCAATACCTTAACGGAATGAGCGATTTCTTTTTCATCAGGAGTGAATACTTCGTGGATAATTTTGATTTGGCTTGGGTGGATGCAAGATTTGCCGTCATAACCCAATGCTTTAATGAATTCAACTTCTTCGCGGAAGCCTTGAGGGTCTTTTACGTCAGAGAATACAGTATCGATTACGCGGATACCTGCTTCACGTGCTGCGTGAAGAATTGTTTGACGAGCGAACAACAATTCAACAGCTGGTTTATGTTTACCTGTACGAAGGTCAGCACGGTAGTCTTCAGCGCCAAGCGCGATAGCAACTACGCGAGGGCCATGGCAGATTTCACGAACATTGTACAAGCCACGAACGGATTCGATAGCTACGATGATATTGATTGTACCTTCTGGCCAGCCATTAGCTTTTTCCACTTCCTCAATTTTCTTCGCTACGATTTCAACTTCAGAAACATCTTCAGTTTTAGGTAAACGAATCATATCAGGTTTTGCTGGAACGATAATATCAAGATCATCATAACCATAAGGTGTTTGTGTAGGATGGTTGATACGAACTACAGTTTCAGCGCGGAATTTACGAGATTTCAATGCTTCTGCAGTCAAAAGACGAGCTGTGTCTTTTTCTGTAATAGGCACGGAATCTTCGATATCGATCATGATGGAGTCAGAACCGTGAATATCAGCACTGTTAATCATTTTTGGTGTATTACCAGGAACGAACATCATGGAACGGGATAAGCGTTTTTTAGCCGCTTCTGTAAGCGGATTAGTTTTTACTTCTGGAAATGTTTTATCGTTAGCCATTATGCTTTGCTCCCCCTTTCTAATGCGCCCAACACGCGAGCTTTAATTGTGTAATCCCAAGCGTTTTTATCTTGTACAGTTACTTTTACGCCGTCAAAACCAGCTTCTTTAACTGTGTTCAAGATAACAGATTTAATTTGGTCGCCATATTGACGCATAACTTTGGAAGTCAATTCGATTTCGATGCCGCTAGCAATCGGTTCTACCGTAACTAATGCATCATTTTTTTCGTCGAAGCCTGCTTGCGCAGCTTTCACTAATTGTGCCATGTTACATCCTTTCACTAAAAAATATATCAAATGGCAAAGACCAGACCGTCGCGAAGTCTGGCCCAAGCCGTAAAAACAATGATGAGTATAAAATTAGATGGTGATTAAATCATACCGATGAAAGTCCACCAAGGGATACCTATTACAAAGAGTAAGATCCAGCTTATTACCGCTAAGATACCACCAGCAGTCCACCACTCTTTAATGTTATTATAACCTGCAGAATAGATGATAGGACCAGGGGATGCACCGTAGTGAGTTACGAGACCACCAAATGCATTTGTAGCAAGCAATACTAGACCAAACATAACAGGGTTAACACCGGCTGCCATACCTACCGTTAAGAATACAGGAAGCATGGATGCGATATATGCGGTACTAGAAGCGAACAAGTAACGAATTACAACGCTAATAGCGGAAAGAATCAATACTACTACGAGTGGGGACACATCGAGTGCCAAGTTTGCTTCCATAAATGTAGCAAGCCAAGCAAAGAATTTAGCTTTTGTTAAAGCTGTGGATAAACCAAGGATAGCACCGAACCAGATGAATGTGTTCCAAACAGCTTTTGTTTGAACCATATCTTCCCATGTGATGATGCCGGATAAGAAAACAACAGTCATAGCAACCAATGCTACAGCTGTAGGACTCAAATCAAAAGCGATAGCTGGGAAAAAATATCCAATAGAAGGCCATGCCCAACCAAGAAGAGCAAGGATGAATACAACAGCCAAGATTTTTTCAGACATTTTCATAGGTCCTAATTTTGCAAGACCTTCGTCTGCCAATTTCTTATTGTCGATTTTTACAGCTTCAGGACGGTCAATCCAGTAGCCTACAAGAGGAACAAAAATCAACATTACAAGGCCAGGAATGGCCAAAGCCACTGCCCATTCGACCCAGTTCATAGTAAGGCCTGTAATCTTAGTAACGAAATCCAGTGCCAACACATTAGGAGCCATAGCGGTTAAGAACATAAAGGACGTAATCTTTGTTACGAAGTAACCATTCATCAAGATAAAGGAACCGACGCGTTTTGCAGTATCACCAGGGTAAGAACCGATAGATTCTGCAATGGATAAGTTAATAGGATATACGATACCAGCTGCACGGGCTGTATTAGAAGGTGTTGCTGGAGACAAGATTAAGTCAAGAAGCGCTGTTACATAGCCTAAACGCAATACTGTGGAACCGAATGCACGGATTAAGTGGTACGCTACACGGTGACCAAGACCAGTTTTACCAAATGCAACGCTCAAGGAGAAGGCTGCAATGATCATCCACAATGCTGTGGAGCCATAACCTACCAAAATATCTTTTGCATTATCCATGAATAATGCAGAAGCAGATAATACGGATAATAAAATAATTTGAATTGGATATGGTTTTAAAATCAAACCTAAGATACCTGCGATGTAGAAACCAAATAGGCGCCACGCTTCCGCAGAAAGCCCTGCTGGTGGAGTTGTAAACCAGAGGATAATTGGGATTAGCACAATAACGGCTAATTTTACAAGTCTTTCCATGTTTTTTCCTTTCTTATAAACATAGGCATATACTGTTCATCCTAACACTACCCAAGTAATTCGTAATACGCGACTATTACTTTATGAATTCTTGTATTTAGTATGATTTCATTATACGTTGGTAATCATTTTCTGAAAAATAGATTACCTTTATAGGGGTCATAAAAATTTTTATAACTGTCATTCATACTTTTTATGCATTTTTCTCATAGATTTTTAGGTGTAAATGAAAAAAATGCATGCATACACCTCTAACAAGATGTATACATGCACTTACATGTTATGATTGATATTCTCTAAAAATACTATCGTCTACAACAGTGTGTTGTTTATAGTAATTTCGTACGTACTCAATGAACGTTTTAACAGCAATTAGATTAGCCGATTCTTTTGTGTATACCATATTGGTATCACGCGTAATATATGTTCCATCCTTGCTACGCAATGGGCTAACATAAATATCTTTGTCTTTACAAGATCCAAGCCCCATATAGGTTAGGATAGACCATCCTAGACCTGCCCGCACAAAATGCCGACATGTACTCATGGAATTGACGTCCATCGCCACAATGGGGGGTTCTTCAAAATGCTCGGCACACCATTTTTCAATGATATTAGCTACCGATGCATCGGTTTGGTATCGAATAAAAGGCACCTTCTCTAACGATTCTGGTGGCACTAACTCTTTATATACCAAGCAATACGGTTCTTCCAATAACAATTCTGAATTGCCTGATACTTCATATCCACCACGTGCAAACGCCACCATACAATCACCGGTATTAAACATCTTTACAACTTGATGGCTGAAAGCTGTCTTAACTTGAATATGTACATCTGGATACTGTTCGCGGAACGATTTCAACAAAGCTGGTAATTCATAATCTGCAAAATTGATAGATGATGCAATCTTCAAGGTACCTTGAATCTTACCAGTAGACGACGTCAATGCATGGTCTAAGGCCTCTCTATCATGCAGCATGCGTTTGCAATAGTCATAATAGATTTCACCTTGTGGCGTCAATGCAATGCCTTCTGTGGTGCGAAGCAACAAGGAGTATCCTACACTATCCTCTAAATGACGCAGTCGATAGCTCAAAGCAGGTTGCGAAACAAATAACTTTTCAGCTGCTTTTGTTATATTACCTTCATCTACAACGGTTACAAAGGTACGCCATTCTTTATCATCCATAGTCGTACTCCTTTTTTATGACCAACCTAATTACATTATATATTGCTTATCTAGCATTCGCAATGCCTGCAAAGACTTTGCCCCGTTCTCCATCGATGGTGACCTCTGCGCCTTCCAGCAATACGTCATGAGCGTCTTTAGCTCCTAAGATGACAGGAATGCCATACGTAATGCCTGCAATAGCGCTATCCGATGTGTACCCATCTTCAACGGCTACAATACCGCCTGCTCGTTTAGCAATGTTCATCAACTCTGGTTCCATAGTCCCTACTACGAGGATATCGCCAGATTGGAAGCTTTCATAATCATTCTTATGATTAGCTGCAATAAATACGCGACCCGTAGCGGATTTACGCAAGATACCATTACCAGATAACAACACCTTGCCTGCAATATGAACGCGAATCATATTCGTAGTACCTGTAGAACCAGAAGGTACGCCAGCGGTAACGACAACTAAATCACCTGAATTGATGGCATTTGCCCCGAGAGCACCGGTAATCGCCTGTTTTACCATTTCATCAGAATTGATATTTTCGCGACCCTTGATGGCTTCAACGCCCCAGCACAATTGCATGCGACGAATCGTTTCATCATGCGGTGTAATGGCGATAATTTTGCAATCAGGACGGTGACGAGCCACACTAATCGCAGTATGTCCAGATTCGGTACATGTTAAAATAGCTGCCGCCCCTAAATCACTGGCGACGCGTACGCTAGCCAAACATACAGCCTCAGTGGTTGTCACATCAACGCTTTCCTGCGTTCTGCTCTTATGATCATAAATGACGGATTGCTCCGTTACCTCTGCAATACGTGTCATGGTCGTAACAGCTTCTACAGGGTATGAACCATTAGCCGTCTCGCCAGACAACATAATAGCATCGGTGCCATCTAAGATGGCATTGGCCACATCACTCGCTTCGGCACGCGTAGGACGAGGGTTTTGAATCATAGACTCCAACATTTGCGTAGCCGTAATAACAGGTTTACCAAGACGATTACATTTTTCAATCATCATCTTTTGCAATACCGGTACTTCTTCGGCTGGAATTTCTACGCCCAAATCACCACGAGCAATCATAAGACCATCTGCTACATCGAGGATTTCATCAATATTATTAACCCCTTCAGCATTTTCAATTTTGGCGATAATCTTAATATCCTTTTGTTCAGATTCCAAGATACGGCGAATAGCCACCACATCCTTAGCTCGTTGCATAAAGGATGCGGCCACAAAGTCCACGCCTTGTTGGCAACCAAAGCGCAAATCTAATTCATCTTGCTCGGATACAGGTGGCAAGCTAAGCGCTACGCCTGGCACGGCCACACGTTTGCGATTGCCGATTTCACCACTATTTTGAACGGTGGTAATGATGTTATTACCTTCAATAGCATCGATGGTCAATCTAACAAGGCCATCAGCTAAGAGAACCGTATCGCCAACATGCACATCGCCTACTAAACCTTTATGGTTTACAGTACTAATGTCTTGCGTGCCTTCCACGTCATCCGTAGTCAATGTAAATTGTTGCCCCGCTTCGAGGAACACCTTGCCTTCTTTAAATAGACCAAGACGAACCTCTGGACCTTTTGTGTCGAGCAATAATGCGATTGGTTTATTGACAATCATCGCCGCATCACGCACCATTTGCATGCGCTCCGCTTGCTCTTCATGCGAACCATGAGAGAAGTTAAAACGAGCCACATTCATGCCAGCGCGCATCATATCTTCTAAAATACCGAACTTATCCGTGCCCGGACCTACGGTACATACGATTTTTGTACGTTTCATATATCCTCCTAAATGGGATGGTATTTAATATACTCTATTGCACCTCTACGGCACCTTCACCTAACACCGCTTCAATGCGTGCGATGATTTCATCTGTAGGTGCAAAGCATAATTGAGGTGATAAATTAATTCGTTTTCGTTGTTTGTGTAAATATAATGCTGTCGGTACTTGCCCTTCTGCTTGTGAAAGTATTTCCTTCAACGCATTACTATTCTCTGGCGTATCATAGGCACCTCGAATATGGATAGCGATTTGTCGTGCATTGTTGTAATTTACCTTTAATGGTGCAATGCGATCAGCAATAATCTGCACACCCTTTTCATCCGCATCAACGCGGCCTCGCACCTTAACGACCATATCGACAGCCAAAAATTGTTGGCTCTGAGCAAATACCTTCGGAAATGCCACCACTTGAGCCGAACCAGAGTAATCTTCGATGCGAAGAATACTCATGACATCGCCCCGTTTTGTAGGTCTATCCCCTCTTTCAGCAATGAGACCGCCAAAGGTAATCGTTTGACCATCAAAACGCTCTGGGTTTTCAAGGAGTTGCCCTAATTCAAAGAGGCCTTTCAGTTCCTTGTTATAGCCTTGCAATGGATGGCCCGTAATATAGAATCCGGTGTAGTCCTTTTCATCCTTCAATTTATCATCTTCCGATAAATCAGGTAAATTCGGTACCGGAATCATATCGACATCATCTGTGCTTTCACCAAAGAGACTCATAGTCCCCATGGCAGCATCCTTTTGCTGCTTAGCCCCTACAGCCTGTGCACTTTCATACATATGCAACAACTGATTGCGATTTTCCTCAAATCCGTCCATAGCACCGCAACGAATCAGGCTTTCAAGCAACCGTTTATTAACGACCTTGCTATCTACGCGACGACAAAAATCGGTAATGCTCGTATAGAGACCATTGGCCTCACGCTCTGTAATGAGTCGATCAATAGCATTATCCCCTACATTCTTGATGCCCCCAAGACCAAAGCGAATGGCATCGCCTTGTACGGCAAAGCTACGCAAGGAATGGTTCACATCTGGACCGAGGACCTGCACATTGTGTTTTTACAAGCATTGATATAGTAGGTGAGCTTATCCATATTTTGCATAAAGCTGGTCATGGTAGCGGCCATAAATTCTGGGAAGTAGTGGGCCTTAAGATACGCCGTTTGGTACGCAATATACGCATAGGCCGCACTATGAGATTTATTAAAGCCATAGCCGGCAAAGTAAACGAGCAAGTCAAATACTTCGTTTGCAATGGACTCTTCGATGCCATTGTTAATAGAACCTTGTATAAAGGATTCCCGTTGTGCCTTGAGGACGGATTCCTTTTTCTTACCCATCGCACGGCGCATCAAATCCGCTTGGCCAAGGGAGAACCCACCCATGGCAGACGCAATTTGCATAACCTGTTCTTGGTAGAGAATAACACCGAACGTATCTTTCAAAATCGGTTCCAAAATCGGATGTAAATAGGTCACCTCTTTTTTACCATGACGACGGTCAATAAAATCCGCTACCATGCCAGATCCCAAAGGACCTGGGCGATAGAGTGCAACGAGAGGGATTAAATCCTCAAAATGCTCCGGTTTCAAATCCATAACGAGCTTGGTAATCCCATCGGATTCGAGCTGGAATACGCCGGATGTATCGCCCTTCGTAAGAAGCTCACAAGCCTCTTTATCATCTAATGGAATGGCATCTAAATCGAAATCAATACCTCGGTTTGCCTTGATGAGCTTAAGGGCATCCCCCATAACGGTCAATGTACGGAGGCCCAAAAAGTCCATCTTCAACAGGCCTAGTTCCTCGATATTATCCTTGTCATATTGAGTGACAAAGCCTTCTTCATTGGAGTTTTGTACAGGCACATGGTCATCTAGAGGGTCCGCAGAAATTACGACGCCCGCCGCATGGGTAGATGAGTTACGCGCAATGCCTTCTAGTTTTTGACCGAAATCAAATAATTCTTTTACATTAGGATCTGTATCATATAAGGCTTTTAAATCTTTACCTTTCAAAGCCTTTTCTAAGGTGATACCCAATTCATTAGGTATCATCTTTGCAATGCGATTGACCTCAGCTAGTGGTAAATCAAGCACACGACCTACGTCGCGAATAACGGCGCGAGCTGCTTCCGTACCAAATGTGATGATTTGGGATACACGTGCCTGTCCATATTTTCGCGTTACATAATCAATGGCTTCGCCCCGCTTTTCATAGCAGAAGTCGATATCGATATCAGGCATGCTAACCCGTTCTGGATTGAGGAATCGTTCAAAGAGCAAATCGTATTGTAATGGGTCAAGGCCTGTGATACCTAATAAATAAGCTACTACAGAACCTGCCGCAGAGCCACGACCTGGGCCTACAAGGATATCGTGTTCTCGCGCGTAACGCACATAGTCCCATACGATGAGGAAATAGTCTTCAAAGCCCATCGTCCCGATAACATCGAGTTCGTAGTCGAGGCGTTTTTTAAGCTCATCAGATGTATCGCCATATAAGCGAGGTATTTCTCGTTCACAAACTTTACGCAAATAAGTTTTAGACGTTTCGCCCTCAGGCACATCAAAGTGCGGCAAATGGTGTTCATCAAAATTAAATTCTACATTACATCGGTCTGCAATCTTTAATGTATTTTCTAACGCCCCAGGGATGTGTCCAAAGAGCTCCGCCATTTCGTCCCCAGATTTTAAATAGAACTCATCATTAGGGAATTTCAAACGATCTACTTCGGCGCGACGTCGTCCCGTTTGAATACAAACGCGGATATCCTGAGCATCAGCGTCGTCTTTCATAACATAGTGGAAATCATTGGACGCCACGATGCCTAGGCCATATTCGTCAGCTAATTGGCATAGCACTTGCTGAGCCCGTAACTCTTCAGGTAAACCGTGATTTTGAATTTCTAAAAAGAAATTGTCTTTACCGAAGGTTTCAATGTACCATTCAACAGCTCGGCGGGCCCCGTCCATATTATCTTGCAGAATATATTGAGGTACTTCCCCTTGAATACACGCACTAAGAGCAATAATGCCCTTGCTGTATTGACGCAACAAATCATGGTCAGCACGGGGCTTATAATTAAAACCTTCTGTAGAGGCTTTCGACACGATTTTAACAAGGTTTCGATAGCCTTCCATCGTTTCGGCTAGCAAAATAAGATGTTTTAATCGCTCACGGCTACGTCCTTCTGGTTTATCAAGGCGGCTACCTTCTGTGACATATACTTCACACCCAATAATCGGTTTGATGCCTTGTGCCACACATTCTTTATAAAAATAGATGGCTGCATACATATTGCCATGGTCCGTAATGGCAAGGGCGGGTTGTTCCAGTTCCTTCGCGCGGCGCACCATATCCGGTAAACGGCTGATGCCGTCCAATAAACTAAATTCCGTATGACTATGTAAATGTACAAATGGCTTCATGGTACACCTCCTTACGGTCTATGTGCAAAATAGATATTTAATGATTTCTTTCGGGCCTTCCAATCTGGTAAAAATTGGGCCACTAAATTGTGAAAGTTCTTAGAATGATCCAAGTATTTAAAATGGGCAAACTCATGGACCATAACGTATTCAATATAGGCCTGAGGCCCTTCTAATAAACGCATATTCATCTTAATGAGATGCTTTGATGGCGTACAAGAACCCCAACGACTCTTCATGCGCTGTTGTTTTACCGTAGGCATGAGCACATCAATATGTTGCTGGTGAAAGCGTTGATACACTACCTTCGCCCAATGGGTAAACACCTTTTCTCCTAGCTGACGCCAAAAGGTTTGCATTAATTTATGCTTATCTTCATAGGTGTAATCCAATTTAACAAACATCACCATGCGATTAGAACCATCAAACTTGATATGTGGTTTGCTAGATGTTTCTACTACCTCTAGCGAAACAGGCATACCTAAAATAGATACGGTTTCACCCGTTACATATTGCAATGCCTCTATCCGTTGTGCCGTTAATGCTTCTAGTTTAAAACGAGCCCTCTCAATAAAGGGTATGTTTTCAATAACAAACGCATCGATGCGATGATCTGGCACATAAGCATTCGCCGAAACATGGATACTACCATCCTTGTGCACACGCATATTTATATTCTTTACACGCTTGATTGTTAATTCATATTCAATTGTGTCACCATTGTAGGTAATAGACCGAGTTGTTGAAGTATTCATACCTTTTATTTTATCATAAAACACTCATAAAATTGTAAAATTCTAGTGATATTAATAGGAATTATTCGATATAGGTAAAATAATAAAAAAATAACAGATAGCTGATTAAAGATAATCAACTATCTGTTTTAAATACTAAAATATTACATTATTAACTTTAGCGCTTATTAAATTTTACCAACTACAGATTCCAAGAAAGATTAAAAGAATACTCTGTGCTACAGACACAGCAATTCGACCTATACCTATAATACTAATTCCATATCTTTTCCCCTCTTTGCACATAAAATATTCATTCAGATTTTGCTTTAGTGCAAACATTTCTCCCCAAAGAAGGCCCGCGAGTATTAATGAAAAAATCGAAAAACTATGTAAAAGCCTCCCCCCAAAAATAACCATTAATTCAAGCATTAATAATTGACCTAATTGTATCATCGTAAGAAGAAGACTTTTCTTAGTATTTGCTCCTGCAATAGTTATTGCATTATTCCGTATAATATATATTGCATACATACCAAGTAAAATACTACATAAGATACGCCCAGCGTTCATAATCTCTCCTCACTAATCTTTTATACCACCGAAACCATCTTGAATAACTTCATCTGTATACTCTATATTATCTGCTTGTCTTACGGTGCATCTAAATCACCTAAAAAAATATTAAGCATATTATTTTTACTTTAACAATAATAGAACGATTAGGATATCTCATCTTCTTATCTTTCAACCGATTGTAAATATTCTGTTCTTCTAACGTTAAGTCGGATTCATTAGTCCAAACATGTGTTTGTATTGGTTTCTGTTCTTTTTTTCCAGATCTTTTTCTCTAACAAACATCTATTTAAAATATTGGTTTTGTAAATTTCATCAGTTTGGTCATCAAATAAATAGTAAGTTTGCCCTGAATTTAAATCAAGCTTTTAAAAAAATCCTGTTTTTTCCATAACTATATAAATAATCTGATTGGGCCTCATAAGAATATCCATTATATTCTAATGTAACACCATTTTGAGTATCTAGTATATAATTTTTCTCCCTTTGAATAACCTAAAAAATAACGATGTTCATATTTATATGTGTAAATGTCAATATAAGAATGTACAATTTTGACGATGTACAATGTACAGTTATTCCTTCTGTTGCATATGGTTTCGTAACCGGTATGAATCTCCAGTTATGCTAATCACATGTGCATGGTGAAGTAATCGATCAACAATAGCATTAGCTACTCGCTCATCATGTAAAATGGTAGCCCACTCATCAAAATTAATGTTAGACGTTACGATGGTACTTTTCTTTTCGTACCGTCTATCAATAATTTGAAATAGTAAGTTAGCATCACCTGGTTGTAACGGTAAATAGCCAATTTCATCAATGATGAGTAATTGGTAGCGTGCATAATGCTTGAGCCGAGTTTCTAATCGTCCTTCATCTTTTGCACTCTTAAGGTTTTGAATTAAATCATGGCATTTAATAAAATAGGTGCTTCGTCTGTTACGAGAGCTTTCAATACCTAGTGATGTAGCTAAATGTGTTTTCCCAACTCCGCTAGAGCCAAGAAATACAATGTTTTCAGCTTGTTCCATGAATCCTAATGATGCTAAATCCTTAATTTGCATTTCGTTAATTTGTGGTTGAAATGAAAATTCAAAATCAGCTAGTGTTTTTCAAATGAGGAAAAATTACTAATTTTTCACCATATGGTTAATTACGTTTTGTCGTTTAATATCAACTTCGTAATCACTCAGCTTCAATAACCACTCAATATGAGATAAGCTCTGTGTATTAGCTAATTCAATTGTTTCATCTAGGTGTAACATGCATTGTTTTAGTTTTAGATATGCTAGATTATCTTGTAAGCGTTGGTAATTAGTCTGTAGTGTCATAGATAGCTCCTATCTTTTTCCAAATTAGATTTTTGCTTTAGCTTTCACATCTTCAGAACTTAGATAAGGAATTGTTTTTCTGCAATTGTGCCTCATAATGAGAAGGCAAATAGTTAACCTTCTTATCACTTAATGGGTGCTGTGCAATCAATTCTGTGCTATCATATATGTATAGCATCTTATCTATGGTCTTTAAGGTCATAGATTTGGCCACATATCCTGGCGGTACAGAATAGTGGCTACCACGAAAGCTAATGAGATTACTTGCTGAAACCTTAGCTTTTGGGTGATCTATGCGGTAGGAATCTCTTATCACTTTTGTTGGAAGTGGGGTAAGGGATTCCTTTTCTTTTTCAAGCAGTGCAGACGGTATTTGTCTTTTAGCTTGAGAAATCGCTAGATTACTACGTAAAAATAATTTTTTTGAATCTGTTCTTCCACTTCTTGTATTGTTAATTTTCCTTGGTACGCATGAATTTCATCTAGAATTTTCATTTGGCTTTCTACTTTGCCTTTCGTTTGTGGACGGCGCGCCATACACGGCTTAAATGTAAAGCTAAAATCACTTGAAAATTGTTCTGCTTTGGTATGAAGCTGTCCTTTAGTTCCAGCTAGCCTCGGTTGTACCATCACGGTTTTCATATTATCTGTTAATAGTACATGCGGAACACCTTGTAATTGTTCAAAAGAATTCTACCAATGTATCTTGTAGTGTTTCAGTAGTTCTATCGAAAGTGACCTTTGCTAATTTGTATCGAGAATAGCCTAATGTCATCAGCAATATATTAAAAGTTATGTGTGTGCCATCATGCAATAGGAATTTAATATTCTCTTTCCAATCAACTTGAGCCTGTTCAGCTGGTGCGGTTTCAAAACGAATCGTATGCTGCATACTAGGCGATGTATGTTTTCTATCAAAATAGGATTGAAATACTGGTATCTTTAAAATATAACCGCGAAATGTAGAGTAGCGACTGTGAGCCCATGGTTATCTACCAAGTATTGCCACAAGACACGCTTATAATAAAATTGTTGGGGTGTATCATCAGATAATAAAGTCTGTATTACGTCATAAAATTTATCAATCATAGATGGTTTATGACGATGTGGATCAGGCGTTCCATTTTCATAATGAGATTTTATGGTGCGTCTATCATAGCCTAATTCACGACCTAGTAAACTATAATTAGGTTTCAAATTGCAAACCTCCAGAATGTCCCTTAATAATGGTAAGTCTAATAATGATGTTACAGTAAATGAACTGTTAATAGCGTATACGTATTGCATGTTGTTATCACCTCAACTATAGTATCGGTGATACAATTAAAATTGTACATTCTTATATCATCATTTTTGTACATTCTTAGAGTATCATTTACATCTGATTAATGCAGAAGAGTTGTCATTATAATGATAATATCGAGTAGTGATGCCGATAATTACGATTAGTATAAAGGCTGCAGCAATGCCACTAAGCAGATATTTTAATAATTTGGGACCAATTTCTTTTAATAAACCTATATGCATATATTTTATTAGACTCCATCTTCTCATTATAAACACTCGTAATATTTACAATGCTTCTCTAATGTACGATTAGTATCAAACGAACTCTATAAGACAATTGATTAAACTCAGATTTCATAGACTTATATATTTCCATAATTACTCCATATGACGTAATATTTTTAGAGTCTAACAAAAGCAAAATCTTTACTTGTTCATATAATCTTGTTCAAAGTCGTTAAGTAGGTATAAAGCCTCATTATAATAAGCAACGCAACCTGATTAAACTAAAAAATATTTAAATAGGTTCTATTGCTATATGCACTTAATCATAAACTTTTACAAAGCCATCTACCCATTGACGTTCGTTTAATACAACCTTCCCAATACCAAAATTGTCTAACCCATGAACAATAAATATATCCCAAGTACTATATTTTTCTTTTGCTAATACAGCATATTCATAATCACTAAATACACCTAAAGTTCCACCCACTGTATATATTGCATCAACATCATACCCATACCACAATATAAAAACTTCATTGTTTTTGATAGGATCATCTACACTATAACTTCTTGGTGCTCCATCATTTAAAATAAATTCCTCAATATAAAAGTTTTTATCGCAAAACGCTCTAAATCCCGGAAGTTGTTTAGCTAACATTATTGCATTTTCTGCTAAATCTTTAGTCAAAAAATGACCTAAACTAAAATACTCTGTATATGGTAATGTATCATCTTTTTTATATTTAGCTACGGCTTCATATATAGTTGTATTCATATTCTCTAACCTTTCTATATATTCAATTCACGAAAAACCTAGCCTCATAAGTTTCTCCATTAATATAATTAGAACTTATTTTTTTATCGAATAGTAATATTTTTATTATTTAGCTTAATTGTAGAATGAAATTGAACAAATAAAAATCCATAGTGAACCTTGTGTTATGATTTAGGTGTCTAATCAAAATATAACCGTGGTAATCACTATGGACTATAATAATCATAACACGACATTACGTACAAACAAACACTTAAACTTCGAAGAACGATTTTATTTAGAAAAGAGAATCGTTCTAGGAGATAGTATTACGGCAATTTCACGTGCACTTGGCCGTTCTAGAACAACTATATATACAGAATTAAAACGTGGTACTGTAATTCAAATTCGACAAGGTAAATCTCAACTTGTATATTTAGCTGATTCTGGACAAGCAACATATGAAAGACAACGTGTGGGCTCTTCTAATACCATGAAAGTTGGTGCTATAGAATCTTTTATAAATTGGATTGAAAGCAAGGTTCTAGATGATCATTGGTCCTTTGATGCTACTGTTGGATATGCTGAACATAAGGGTTTGTTTATGCGTAATGAAATGGTTTGTGCTAAAACTTTATATAACTATCTTCACAAAGGCATATTAGGTATAAAAGTAATTGACTTACCATTGGTAGTGCGGCATTCTCAACGAAAATCTATTTCTAGAAAACATAAGCGAGAACTTGGTAAATCTATAGAACTTCGCGATCCTAATATTGAAACGCGCGAGGAATTCGGACATTGGGAATTAGATACCGTCCGTGGAACAAAAGATAAGACAGACCATGTTTTAATTTCTTTACTTGAGCGTAAAAGCAGATTGTATGTGGCTTTACGGTGTTTCTCAGCATGTGCTACTGATGTAAAAGAAACACTGCAGGCATGGTTAAATACGTTTAAAGATGTTAATCTAGCTTGCTTATGCAAAACAATAACTGCAGATAACGGTTTAGAGTTTTCAGAGATATCTAATTTAGAAAATGAAACCTTGTCTATTTATTTTGCTCGACCTTATTCTGCTTGGGAGCGTGGATCGAACGAAAGGCATAATGGTTTACTTCGTAGATGTATACCGAAAGGAATGCCAATAAAAGCCGTTTCAGAGGAAACTATTCGACGAACACTTAAATGGTGTAATACTTTGCCACGCAAGCTTCTAAATTATAGAACCCCCCTTGGAGGTCTTTCTTGAAGAAGTTAATAAGATTGTAGATTTGGATACTGTTCAATTTCATATTGCAATTTAAGATATTCTTTTTTACATTATGTAAAAATTCAGTATAACCAGTAGTAGGCATATAAGATCACATCCTTTCTTTAGGACTTTGACACTTTTATTGTAAAGCATGTGAGCCTTGTATGCTTATTTTTTGCCAAAAAATAATGTTGGTAGTGACACCGTTAATGATGTCACCCCAACATTTATTATAGAACCTCCATTTAGTATGAACTAATCTCTGATAGTCAAACATTATACGATTTCCGTTAATAACTAAATTATAGTTGACTGACTCCAATTTTATATTCCCATACGAAAAAGGTCCATTAAAGATAAAATAGTAAAGATTTCATTCTCCCTAAGACTATATAAATTAACAGCTTAATTTTTTTATGAAATACGTTTAATCATTCAAGGTCTATATAGCTAAACTTAGACTGTATTAGATTCTCTTCGTCCTTCTTTGTAGAAATTATAAAATCAACAGCGATCAGATCAATACACATTACAGGCATAACTATTTTAGCTTTAACACCATTTAGTACTGGACTTACCCATTTCTTATTATGAGTCATCTCTCCATCTGTTTTTACAACACATGGTTCGACACTAATATCTTGAATATCATATTCATGATTACGATATTCATGAAATTTCATTGATTTATTCTTAAATAAAATGTCACTTTTTAATATTAACCTCTATACAGTTAATAAATCTAATTTCACAGGATTCTGACACTAATATGACTGTATTACCAAAAATCTTTAATATCTAATGAATATGGCATTTCATCCCATAAATCTAATATATCAATTCTTTTTTGAAGTTCCATCATTTTTATCCTCTTTAATTCTTATATGTGATTCAGGGTCACGACGTCCAACAGGTTTCCAGTTACTATCTAATGGTTTACCATTCTTATCATGTATATGTAAATGATTATAAGGTGTATGCTTATCAGGTGGATCCACCCGTAACCGCATAATATCATTCTTATCCCTTACATGTAATCTACCATTATGAGCTTCTACAGACCATCCTTTTGGTTTTAAATATTGAAAACTTAATCTCTTAAAATCATTGAAATCCATTTCTTCATATTTACGATTTTTAAAGGTTTTTTCAAATTCATCTACATTAATTGTATTCTCTGAAGAACCCGTTCCTGTATTACCTTTTTCCTTAACTTCACTTTTTGATTTCGGCAAAGAATTCTTTAATTGTGAGACTTTTTGAGCTATAATATTTCTCTTCTTATTTACTTCATTAGCTAACCCCACAATTACTGGTCCAGATATAGATGGTCCACTATTATGTGGATCCTTTTTATTAGATGAATTATCCTCGTTTATATTAGGGACATCATCACTACTAGAATTCCCAATATTAGAATTATCATTGCTAACATTTGGTAAATCTAAATGATTATTTAAAGGGTTAATTCTCAAAGGAAATTGCTTTAGAACAATTTCACTTACAGGGGCACCCGTTTTTATAGATTCCCAGGCTCCAGTTCTTGGATTCTTAATAAACGAATCGGAACTATCATCTATAATGCTTTCATCTCCAATTGTATAAGGTAATTGTACTTGTTGTCCACTAATTAAACTCGTAATATGAATAAAAAAATCATTAAACTTATTTTTATCTCTTACCCAATTATCCGTACCATCTGGTCCAATCCAGCGACCGGAATATGCTGTACTTTGGGGAATACTAATTCCATCAAAAAATCTACGCCCTATAACATCCCATTTCCCACTGTCTTTATAGGTGTTACCATCAGAAGCATGGAAAACATTAATATACTGATATCCTATTCCAGTATTGTAATCTAATTGAACTTTATACTCAGTTCCTACATATGGTACAGTTATGCTCCAAGGCCCATTAAATCTCGATTCGGAAGCGTTTCTTCCTTCTCCAGAATCAATACTTTCACCACTAGATTCACCATAACTGGTATCAACACTTGAATTTGTGAGTTGATCAATTGATCTAGCCCATGGAAACTCCTGAGTATCAGCTTCACTAAGAGTAACTGGCTCAGCACGACCTGTTTCTATAGGAGTCGTTAAAGCTTTATAAAACACACTTCCTACAACACTAAATCTAAGTCCCGCTAATAACTTCGCCGAATCAACTTCTATAGGATATGGACTTGTTAATTCTGCATTCCATTTAGTAGCATAAGCTGACACTGCAGCCCCAGCATTTAAAGAGCCACCACTAACTTTATTAACTACACCACCGGCCCCAGCACTCAACCATTGTGCTAATGCCGGATCATTATCTGCAATTTGCTTAATCTTTTCTATAAGCATTTCATTGGTCATTGTAGCTTTAAAACCACTACCAGGTGCATTACCGGCCATACGTGCAGCCCACTCGCCAATCACACCATGAGCAAAAGCTTTAGCAATCTTGCCTTCTTTTGTGGTAGGTTGCCAGTTATGTAATTGCTCATAAGCATTCTTAGCAAATAAGCGTGCCAATTCTTGACGTTCTTCAATTTTCTTTTTATCGAAAATCTTATCTAACTGATGTAACGTATTCTCGGTATTGGTATTAATGGTCTTAGTATCAATTTGTTTACCATCTACAGTTAGTATACCATCTGAGATTGCAGATTGAGTAGTCGAGTTTGCTTTACCTTTAGAGCCTACGCCTAAATTTGGAACTAGACCAATACTGTTATAAATCTTATCATACCCTTTTTTATTATTGGTCTTCATCTCTTCAAGTTTCTTTTTACTACCATAGTAGTTATAGCCTATCCCATTGTTGCTATATGTATACTCGGCTTCGTTTTGGATATCCTTCATCTCGAGAGATTTTGTAGTCAATGTATTCTTAGCTTTTGGAGCTTCACTTTTAATGACAGCACCTTCTAATGTAGTACCATTCCCTACATGAATATCATAGCCATCTTCTCCAGCATAAATACCTGCTTGATGAGTCACGCTTTTCCATTTGCTATCAATACGGCCTACACTCGCACTTATACTACCAGTTGGATCTTTAAAATTAGGTTTAGAGGAAACGGAGAAGCCCGCAGACTTACTGTGTTCTTTAAAGTTATCTACATCTTGTAAACTTTGAATATGTAAATCACGACCAGTATCAACTTCAACTTTCTTACCAGATACAGTAGAACCAATAATAGTAGTATCTCGCTTTGCTTTAAGTTGTGCTAATTGTGCGGCTTTAATCGTCGTTGGTACATAGCTTTCTTGATGGGTATCCCCATTTTGACGAGCCATATTACCACTCGCATTAATATCGAGAAGTCCGCCACCAGTCAAACTAATACCAGCACCGACACTCCAACCAGAGCTTTTATAAGTATTCTTAACATCTACAGTGTTTTTACCCGCTGCAAGGTTAATATCACTAGCACTATCTAATACTAAATTTTTAGCTTGTACTGTTTCACCAGTTATATTAATACCACTATCCTTGGCATCACGAGCTGTAATATGTACAGTACTATCACTAGCAAGAGCACCACCTTGATATGTATTTGTATCTACTACTTGTCCTTGTTTTCTAGAAGTGCTACCAATACTTACCGAGAGATTTACAGCATCATCAATATTTTTTTGACCACGTCGGGAATGATTTTTTGAGTCTTTTAACACTTTACCATCAGCATCACGAAGTTTGACGCCCTTAACCGCCTTATCTACCGACGCATAGCCATCTTGCAATTGTTGACGTGCTTCATTGAGTTCAAGTGCAGCTAAACGCTTATCATCACGGCCACCCGCTTGTTTTATAGTACGAGTTGCATTAGTAAGCGTATCAACCACTGCACCACCTAATGATACGGTAAGACCCGTCTTCTTATAGCGTTCATCGTGACTCATGTGATTACGGTCTACATTACCATCTAATGTCACAGCAGAACCTTCTAATACAGCACCATCTTTTGCAACAATATCTGCACTTGTAATGTGTACTGTATCATTTGCTTTAATAGAGACAGCGCCTTTAGTACTAGCAATTGTATTTCGCACAGTAGATTCTTCATGGTTAGCTTCATCTATATTGTGTTTCTTTACCTATAGTAAAGCCTATCCCTGTACTACCAAGTAACCCAGATTTCTTATGACGGTATACACTAGTACCATCTGTAATCGCTTTATCTGCACCAAGATCTACCTTACCACCAGCCGTAACATCTACTGTATGTTCACCTATAATTTGAGCAGATTGACCAATTACATCATGAGCACTTGTGAGCTGTATATCTTTACCACTTACGGTAGAGCCTGTTACGACTGTAGTAGTTGCATCATCAACTGCATTGGTACTTTCACGTTTGACCAAGCTTTTCTTTTTATCTACATACACATGATTGACTGTACTATTTGCCTTCGCTGTATGTAATGCAACCGTATTACCAGATACCTTAACTGTATCAGCCGCTAATAGTTGACTGCCTTCCAGTTGTACGGCATCAGAGGCTACAACAGAAACGTTCTTACCTTCAATGCTACTACCCACCGATGATTGTGCGTTAACCAAATCATGAGACTCCGTTGTTTGAGAGTGTCCACCACCAGATTTGCCCTTGTCAAAACGATGTTCTTCTAACTCATGTGTAGCATTCATAGCTTTCATCGTTACATTATGGCCGGCCGCTACATGCGTATTTACATCAGAGGTAATAACACCTGCCGCCATAGATACATCTCGACCTGCGACTACTGTTGTTTCACCAGCACCACCAATACGACCTTGATCTTACACCGGTTATCGTTTCACGTCGATTATTTCGACTATCCCACTCAACTTTGCTATTAGCTGCCTCATACTGTACGCCTGTATTAATCACATCGCGTCCCGCACTAACCTTTGTAGAACCAGCCGCATTAGTTTGTGTAATGGTACCGCCTTCATTAATGACGTCCTTCTTAGCATGTACAGAAACAGCATCGTTCCCCATAATAGTGCCTTGTGTATTACGAACTTCATCATTCGCTATAACCGTAGTAGTATTACCTTTGATAAGACCATTGTCATTGTGAATGGTGTTGCCTGTAATAGTTACATCCTTATCTGCCACAATACTACCGCTAGTATGCATGGTATCAACGGAAAGATTAATGGATTGGGCCTGTAAATTAGCGCCACCATCTACTCGTTTGGTATTTGGTGCTAAATATAGAGTCGGTACTAGTACAGTTTCTGTTTTACCATTTGGCAATACAACAGCCTTACTAACTAAGAGCACTACATCCTCTTTAAGATTCTTTTGCTCAGCCTCTGTTAAGCCTCTACCTAATGCAATAGATTGGGATTTTGTTACACTAATCCCTGCATCCATCAATTGGCGATATTGTTCTTCCGCTGAAAGACCTGATTGCAGTCTACTTTTACCGGTTTGACGCATAATCTCTTGCATAACGAGTTGTTGCTCATAATAGCCATCACCCAATCGTTTTTGTATATTCATAGGGTCTAATTTAAGGCGAGATAATACGTAATCAGAAGATAAGAAGTTACGACGATTTGTAAAATTTGGATCGGTTTCAATAATATAGGTAGTATTAGGGTTCGTCGATAACTGACTCATACTATTTAATAAAGATGCATCTACTGTAGCATCACTTGTACTATTTTCTACATGACCGCCATATACGGCAACAGGTACATCTTTAGGGTTTACCTTAGTATTCTTATACTTAGCCTCACGAATATTGGTAGTATCCCACCCTTTTTTATGATGACGACTATAACTTGTGGCAGTGCCTTCTTCAGTAATATATTCATTACCCTTAGGGTTACTTTGCTCATAGTGACCTACTGTACCTGTTATATCCCCGGCAGCACTAATTTGGCTAGCTTCATTCGTCATATGATCGACATCCATATGTAAATCCCCACCGGAAATAATCCGCCCAGGGTTAGATGTATCTACCACATCTTTTTCACGAGTACGATCATATTCATATTTAGTCCAGCTATCTTTATGATCGCCATACACTGAAAGTTGAAGATTTTCAGAAGAGTGCACTACTACTTTATCTTTTGGAATTTCATCATCATGCCCATAGATTCGTTCTTCCGATAATTGGTATCGCTTAATGCTACCAGATGGTGCTACTTCGTTTTTAATATGCTCTTTTTCACCTACCGCTACACGTTTAAGGGTAATGCCACCATTTTTATTGTCTACAGATTTAGCATATAATGCACCACCTTGACCAAATTCAATGGTAGACGCTGTATTTACAATACTATCTATCTTACCAGACACAGTTCCTGTAGAATTCATCGTTTTGCCAAGTTGTAGTTTTCCTTCGGCTTTAATCACACTACCATCTGTATTGACAATCGAATTGGTTGCTATAGATAAATCTTTTTGGGCAATCATAACAGGGGCATCTTTAGTCTCTGTGTTCCCCTTTGAATGACAGAATCAGTGGTAATCTTGGCGGTATCCACATACAATTTACCACGATTCATCTGTTCGAAACTTTTTGTAGTAACATCTGCATCTGTAGCAGCAATCGTGCCTGTATTTTCTAACTTGCCAGTACTATCTATGGTCAATTTATTTTGTGCAGATAATACCCCTTGATTATTCACACCAAAACCATCATTGGTGCCAACTAAATACATACTATTGGCATACATACCACCAATAGCAGCTACATCAAGTCCTATCGGTGTAGACGCACCAGTTTTACTAATATTCGTAACTGTACCTGTAGCATCTACGGAAATAGCATTCTTACCCGTTACTACTTGGGCATCTTGGGCCCAAACTTTGCCATTCAGCTGAACAGCCTCTGCTAACAAATCTGTGCGTGCTGTTTTCGATGCATTAAGGCCTTTTTCCCCTACTATGATACTACCTTGTTGTACTTGATAGCCTGTAATACTACCATTATTGATAATTGGGTTCCCCGTTGTTAATGTAGCACTATTAGCATTGATAAACGTACCATTATTGACAGAAATACCATTCGGGTTGGCAATAATAACATGGGCCTTATTGCCAGCTACTTCAAGGGCACCATTCATAGATGTTACCCCTGTACCCGTTACTTCATTTAAAATTGTATTCGCTGTAGTCCGACTAAATTCGGATTTCCCATAATGTAACCTGCCAGCTCCGTATTCACAGGACGATTGGCATTATTTAAAATAAGCCCTTTATTATCTACATTAAATGCATCATATTGGTTATGGGATAGACCTTTATCATTAGGCGTATTGATATTGACTACAGTCATACCATTACGAGCCTCTTCTGTTTTTGGCCCCAATACACCTTGAGCAGGTACCACGGGATTGGCTAACGCCATTGGAATCCATGGGGCAGAATTTGTGGCAAGCAATGCAGCAAAGATGGCCATTGCCGTATGTTTTCTAATATTCATATTATGTATCTCTCCTAAGTATATAAAACAATATGTATTATGTATCTATATAACTCTCTATGTACAACACTTAAAATTGATAACTCCCTCTAAACGCCCAAACACGAGTATCTGTATCAAATCCTTCTGGTTTCTTAATGGGCGTCCCTAGTGATACATCATAATTAACAGCGTCACCAACAGTGCCTCGTACACCAACGACACCACCAATCAAGGTATTACCTAATTGAGTTTCTGTGGATGGTCCCCATACATGCCCAATATCTATACCTACATAAGGCGTGATTTGTTGTTTTCTAAATGGTAATGACCATTCACTTTGTACGTAGTACCCAGAGTCACCTCGTAATGTTTCTTCACCACTAAATCCACGTACCGAATACCGTCCACCAATACTAAACTGATCTGTAGTAAATAAGCGCTGATTCGTAAATTGACTTCTAAAGCGCATCGAGAATATACCTTGCTTATGACCGATTCGTACTCCCGTTTGAATCTGCCCTTCAACCCCAGCCATTTTGTATAGTGTAGTTGGATTATCTGCCAAACCTTCCCAACTTCGTACCTTAGCACCCAATCCTTTAATACCTTGACGATAAAATACATACATATCACTCACTGTATTGCCTCTATATTGGCGATGAGATAACCCTAATTCTACCGATGTGGTATGTTGCTCTTGAACACCAATTTCTACATCATCCAGATAATTATGACGAGACTTATGATTAACCTTAGCAATAACTGATGTTTCGAACGACTAGTCCTATTTAGAACCTGCTCTACTGATACCTCTGTACCTTGTGTGGTACCAGCTGAACGAAATGCATTTGGCATAAACACCAATTGATTATAGCTGTACTTATACGTAGATAGTCTATACGTACGGTTGCCATCGGGAATCGTATAATTAACTGCATATTGCTTTGACCCATGGCCATCATCATGTGGGCTTATATCTTTAGTGAAATTAGCTGTTAATGTATCATTAAGACCCAGCAATTGACTAAACGATAAAAATACAGTACCTTGATACTCGCCTGTAGCTTTATATCCTGAATTATCTAAGATAAATGAGCCATGTACAAATCCTTTTTGTTCTACCGTAAGCTTAACAATAGAATGTAACGGCTTGGTACCTGGTTCAATCGTCATCTTTATATCTTGACCAGGTACGCTACGCATCTGATCAATTCCTTGTTCTAACGCTTGACGTCGTAATACATAGCCAGGTCGTACAGGGAATGCACTCCGCCAATTCGTCCGTACATTTGGATTTGCAAGAACAATATCTTCAACATACCCTGGTAAAATCTCAAAAGTTAATGACCCTGAATGTAAATCTTGATTAGGTACAACCACTTGGCTTGTGACATATCCATCTGCTAATAATTGTTCTTGTAATTGCTTTTGAAGGAATGTAACTCCATCCGACCCGATTCGATTATGCTCATACGCCTCTAAACGGTTCTTATATTTACTAAATACAGGTTCTGACGATGTAATAACAATATGGTCTATAGGAAATGCAATCGCTTCCTTTGGTAATGCCTTCATAGGAGCACTACTAAGACCAACATACGCTGATTCTGAACGCAACGAAGCGGCCCCAGTCATTGGTGCTTCTGCGCGTTGACGCAACGAAGCATCGGCTCGGTACTTCTTGTTGTATAAAAAGGGGTAGATACATCGGGTCGCCATGCTAGGCAATGTACCAAATGTGGTCAGCAAGCCAATACAACTTGCGCAATACGTACAACTCTCATAAATCCCTCTCCTTTCTATATGTAAATTATATATTAATCTTAACTTTTTTTGCAACAGAATATTAAATTTTTGTTTATCTACTATTTAATATTCGTGTTTTTTTATCATGTAGATTAGCCTATATAATTTTGTATAGCACTCGAGAGGATAAAAATGATCTTTATATCAAAAGATTTATTGATGTTAATAAACAAAAAAACATCTATACTAAGCTATTAACTCAGTATAGATGTCATTTTTAATAAATAATATGTACAATGCTCTAAAAAATTTTTTAGTAACCAATCAAAACTTATCATTTTTTTCCACGACTCGTGGCAAGGTTTGCCCCCAACAGCCCTCCCCGATTGATATGAGGGTGGCGATGTGAGGTACCTTCTTTGATGGATGTTATACGAGATCGTTGAAATTTTTCAAACACTGTATCCAGTTCTCGCAAGAGAACCTTCTTTTGCGATGCTTTTAATTCATACAAGTCCCCTTTGAACTTAATATGTGTATCCTTCACAGCAGTGCTAATGTCATAGATGCGTTCTTGCTGTTCATTATTAACATTCACGAGTTCATCTAAGGTCAGCTCATAGTAACGAGCCAACGCGCACAGTGTATCGAGGTCTGGTTCTCTATAGCCAGTCTCGTAATTGGACAATGCTGCATTACTAATACCTACAGCCTTGGCGACTTCGATTTGGCTCTTTCCCATGCGTACACGAGCCCGTTTTAAGTTCTTGTAAAATTGCATGTTCATCACCCATATCGATTCTATCTAATAGTATTACATTGTTTCACTAATCATTTTGAAAGCTTCTTCTGCGACAGACAATGTTTTATCGATTTCTGCGCCCTTATGACACATGGATACGAAGTTGCTTTCAAATGGACTTGGCGCATAGTAAATACCATGGCTCAAGTTATGATGGAAGAATGTCTTGAAATGGTCTGCATTGCATGCACTAGCGTCATCAAAATTGTGAACCGGTCTATCTGTAAAGAACAAGGTAAACATGGATCCCACACGTTGTACTACAGCTGGCACATTGTATTTTTTAGCCAATTCTTCAAGGCCATTACACAATGCTTTTGTGCTATCTTCCACTTGTTTAAAGATGGTTGGGTCCCGTTGCAACATAGATAATGTAGCAAGGCCTGCCGTTACAGCCACAGGATTACCACTCAAAGTACCGGCTTGGTAAATAGGGCCGGATGGTGCTACTTCGCTCAAGATTTTGCTAGAACCGCCAAATACAGCAAGAGGCATACCACCGCCAACGATTTTACCAAGGCAAGTCAAATCGGGTTTAATATTGTATAGTTTTTGTGCACCACCGCTGCTAGCGCGGAATCCACACATAACTTCGTCAAAGATTAATAGTGCACCATGCGCCTTTGTTACATCGCGCAAGGTTTCAAGGAAGCCTTCTACTGGAGGCACACAACCCATATTGCCCGCAACCGGTTCTACAATGATACATGCAATGGTATCGCCTATTTCATCGAATAATTGTTTAACTGCATCAATATCATTGTATGGCAATGTGATGGTATTTTCTGCAACGCCCTTTGGTACGCCTGGACTATCTGGTACGCCAAATGTAGCGAGACCAGAGCCGGCTTTCACCAATAGAGAATCACTATGACCATGGTAACAACCAACAAATTTAACGATACGGTCGCGGCCCGTATACCCACGAGCTACACGCAACGCACTCATAGTCGCCTCTGTGCCAGAGTTAACGAGGCGCACCATTTCCATGGATGGCATGAAGGCTTGGATTTCTTAGCCAATTCTGTTTCTAATAGTGTAGGCGCACCATAGCTTGTACCACGAGGAATGGCCTCTTGCAAGCTAGCTACGACCTCAGGATTCGCATGGCCCAAAATCATAGGGCCCCAGCTCAACACATAGTCGATGTACTCGTTGTTATCGATATCATAGATACGGCTGCCACTAGCGGAGCTAATAAATGGAGGGTTTGAACCTACGCTACGATAGGAGCGAACAGGACTATTAACGCCACCCGGCATATATCGTTTCGCTTCATCAAACGCTTTTTCTGATTTACCTAGTTGTAACATAGTCACTCCTTATTGTTTAAGCCAACGTGCCACATCAAGGGCATGGTATGTAATGATAATCTTAGCACCAGCTCGTTTCATGGAGAGCATCGTTTCCATTACAAGGCGTTGTTCATCGATAAGACCAGCGGCTGCCGCAGTTTTAACCATTGCATATTCGCCGGATACATTATAGACAGCCAATGGCAATTCATAACGATCACGAGCTTCGCGAACGATATCCAAATAGCATAATGCCGGTTTAATCATGATAATATCCGTACCTTCAGCGATATCAAGTTCAATTTCACGCATCGCTTCTAATCGATTAGCCGGATCCATTTGATAGGATTTACGATCCCCAAATTGAGGCGCTGAATTAACGGCGCCACGGAATGGACCATAGTAGGCAGATGCATATTTGGCAGCATAGCTCATGATAGATACATTAGTGAAACCAGCTTCATCAAGAGCTTCACGAATAGCACCTACACGGCCATCCATCATATCAGATGGCGCCACCATATGAGCACCGGCTTGCGCTTGGCTAACCGCAACCTTGCACAATAGAGGCAATGTTTCATCATTTAAAATTTCGTGATGATCAATCATGCCGCAGTGACCAGTAGAGGTATATTGACATAAGCATACGTCTGCAATGACCAAGAGATTTGGCACCGCTTCACGGATGGCTGTAATCGCTTGTTGTACCGGTTGAGACATATCCCAAGCAGAGGAACCTTGTTCATCCTTATAGGTAGGGATGCCAAAGATTTCTACACCACGAATGCCGAGGTCATACGCTTCTTGCGCCACCTTTACCGCTTCATCTACGGACAAATGGTATTGTCCTGGCAATGTGTCGATTTCTTTTTTTATGCCTTCACCAGGAACGATGAATAATGGATACATCAAATCAGTTGTATCTAATGTTGTTTCTCGTACTAAATCACGCATTTCTGGAGAAGTGCGCAAACGGCGAGGACGATAGGTTAAATCGTACATAGTAAACTTCCTTCTTCCGTTTAATAATAACAGTATATTAGTTAGCGCAGTCTTTCACGATTGTGTCTACAAGGCCTTCTGTCGTATATACAGGACTAATGATATCTACCTTTAAACCTGCACTCATAGCCGTAGCGGCCGTAATAGGTCCGATACATGCAATCTTTGTATGTTCTAATAGTGAAAGTGCATCCTCACCCAATAACTCCAATGTATTGGTAACTGTAGAGGAGCTAGTAAATGTAATATAGTCGACATGACCATGTTGCAATGCATCTACCAATGCCTCTTGTTGAGATGTATCTTGTTGTGTTTCATACAAGCGCAAGATATCTACATCGATATCTAAGTGACGCAATTCACGAGGAATCACTTCACGAGCCTTCTTAGGTTGAATTAATAACACCGTATCTCCAGCTTTTACATGCTGTTTCAATGCATCAACAACAGATTCAGCCTTATAATCTACAGGAATAATATCCGGCGTAATACCATAGTTAGTCAACGACTTAGCTGTAGCACTGCCAATAGCACATACCTTAGCATAGCCTAAAGAGCGTGCATCCTTACCTTCTCCGTACAATGCATCAAAGAAGTAGCGTACCCCTTCAGCGGATGTGAATACGACACAAGAATAGCGATCTACGCCATGTAATAAACGTTTATCTTCATCAAATAATTCTACAGGCTCTGTTTTAATAGTGCTGCTTGGATAACATTGGCTCCTTGATTCATGAGCATATCGCGGAATTTGCTAGCTTGAGAGCGAGCACGAGTAACTACAATCGTTTTTGCCGAATAATGGCTTGTTATCGAACCATTGCAATTGTTCACGCAAGTTTACAACATCGCCTACGACGATGATGGCTGGTGCTTTTAGTTGTGCCTTTTTCCACGTCTTCTACAACATGTTCTAGTGTGGAAACAAGCACCTCTTGAACAGGTTTAGTACCCCAGCGAATGAGCGCCACTGGTGTATTAGCAGGGCGGCCATGGGCCATCAATTTTTTTCTGCGATTGTAGGTAAATTGCCTACACCCATGACAAAGCAAAGGGTATCCACTGCTGTGGCAAGGCCTTCCCAATGGATGCCAGATACCGCTTTTTGTTGGGTCTTCATGACCAGTAACAACCGCAAAGGATGTAGCCATAGCGCGTTGTGTTACAGGAATACCAGCATAGGCAGGCGCTGCGATAGGCGATGTAACACCAGGTACAAATTCAAAAGGAACACCGGCCTCACGAAGGGCCATTGCCTCTTCACCGCCACGGCCAAATACGAGGGGATCCCCACCCTTTAAGCGGGCTACGATTTTGCCTTCTTTTCCCTTTTTTACCAATAGTTCGTTGATTTCCCATTGGTGCATAGTATGTTCTCTACATTGTTTACCTGCATAGATTAACTCAGCATCAGGACGAGCCCATTCTAATAAATGAGCATCTGCTAAATAGTCATACACGATAACATCTGCGCGTTCTATACATTCCTTACCTTTTACAGTGATTAATTTAGAATCTCCAGGGCCTGCGCCGATCAAATATACTAAACCTGTCATTTTATGATTCCCTCCTTAACAAGAGCTTCCACAATGTGTTTGCCCCCTTCTTCATATAAGGCTTTCGCAAGGTTTTTGCCTAACATAACCCCTTTCTTAGCAGGTCCAGACAATTCTCCTTCATATACAGTTTTACCATCTAAGGATGCAATGAGTGCTTTCAATATGAGCTGCCCTTTTTCAACGGTTCCATATACGCCCATTGGCACTTGGCAACCCCCATTGAGTTGATTCAAGAAACTACGTTCCCCTTCTACGGCAAGGCGTGTCGGTTCGTCGTCTATTTTTGAAAGCATGTCTAACATCTCAGTATCGTCACTGCGACATTCAATAGCCAATGCACCTTGACCCACAGCAGGAATCATTTCATCCGCTGTAAAAACTTGTGTGATTCTATCATCTAAGCCGAGACGTTTAAGGCCTGCTTGTGCTAATACGACACCATCAAGACCTTCCGTTTCAATCTTGCCAAGACGGGTTTGCACATTGCCGCGAATCACTTCGATGCGTAAATCTGGGCGGCGATGCAATAGTTGTGCTTGTCGTCGTAAACTACTGGTACCAATGCGAGCACCTTCTGGTAATTGGTCCAATGTTTTATATTTAGGACTGACCAAAGCATCGAATGGTACTTCCCGTTTGGAAATAGCACCTAATGTAAGGCCATCTGGCAATTCTGTAGGCATATCCTTTAAACTATGAACGGCGATATCGATATCACCAGCATGCATAGCCGCCTCTAATTCAGCGGTAAATAAACCTTTGCCACCTACTTCAGCAAGGGGCTTATTCAAAATGCGGTCCCCTTTTGTGTTAAAGTGAACTAATTCTACGGTAACCCCTGGGTATAAGCGTTGCAATTCACTTTTTACATATTCTGACTGCCATAAAGCGAGAGCACTCTTTCGAGTTCCAATTCTAATGTGGTTCCTCATACTACGAGCCTTCTTTCTCGAGATTAAACATATCTTTGAATAAATCCCAATATAAACCTTCTTCTTGTGTACCGGCGATTTCATTGAAATGAATCATCGGTTCTCTTAGCATTTTTCTAACGATCATACGACTCATAGAATCAATGATGCGACGCTCTTTATCGGAAATATCCGGCAATTTAGCCAGCGCTCGATGTAATTCACGGCGACGAATACGGTCAGCCTTATCCGTCAATAGCGCCATCATAGGGCGTACGGATAAATAACTAAACTTTTCTAACACTTCATCGATGGCTTCGTGAATAATCGGTTCAGCCCTCTTCGCTTCTTCCTCGCGTTGTTGTTTATTTTCTTCTACAACGCTTTCTAGAGCATCGATATTGAATAGGTACACACCTTCGATATCCGCAACGACAGGATCGATATCACGTGGCACTGCAATATCAATCATCACGATGGGACGTCCATGACGCAATGCGGCAATCCGTTTGGCCTCTTTTTCACCAATAATATAATGCGGTGCCCCCGTCGATGTAATAATGATATCCGCATGTTCTGCTTGTTCTACATAGTGATCTAATTTAATGGCTTGCCCATTAAATTTCTTCGCCAAGGCTTCCGCTTTGGTAAAAGTTCGATTGGATACGAATATGGTTTTTACGCCCTTTGCTTGTAAGTGTGTAGCTGTTAACTCACTCATAGTGCCTGCCCCTAAGATGAGGACTGTTGCTTCTGAAAGTGGTTTATCTAGACTATCTTCCGCCAAGTTAACCGCCGTGTAACTAACAGATACAGGTGTATTCGCAATGCCGGTATTGGTCCGAACCTTTTTACCAACACCAATAGCGCGTTGGAACAAGATATTAAATACGGTTCCCGTAAAGCCTGCACTATAGGCCGCAATATAAGCACCCTTCAATTGGCTAAGGATTTGACCTTCCCCCAACACTAGGGAGTCAAGGCTAGCAGATACGCGGAATAGATGTTCTATACACGCTTTCTCTTCATAGAAGAAAAATGCGGATTCATCAATTGTATCGGCATGTTTTTAAATGCTTTAATACATCGAGCATATACGCTTTAGGAGATTGTACATCTTCTAATACGGCATAAATTTCCGTACGATTGCAAGTCGATAGAATGACGCATTCTGAAATTTTTTTCGTATTCATAGAGTCGATTTAAGGCGCTTTCTACCTCGTTTTTTTCAAACGAGAAACGTTCACGCACCTCAACGGCAGCACTTCTATGATTTAGTCCTAATACCACTAATTGCATGGTGTAGTTTCTCCTCTATCAAAGGCCATTGTCCCTTAAGAATAGCCTGAAATTCAGATTCGCCTAGATGAGTGCGCCAAAAACGGCTACGCTCCTCTACGCTAGGGATAAGTAACTTTACCTCTTCCCTCATAATTTTAAGTCTCGGTATGGCAATTTGCAATATATTATAACGATTCATCATATCTTGTTTCACAAGACGATTAATACGTGGTCCCCCATTATTAGCACTAATCGCAACATGCAAATCACCCATATCGATTGTTGATGGTACTGTGAAATCACAAGCTGTAGCATTATCGGCACGATTGACTAGTATGCCATTATTGCGTGCTATAGCTTCGATATAATTATTAACAGCTTTATTATCTGTACAGATAAATAATAATTTACATTGTTTTACAATGTCTATATGGTCATCGCTAAACACTGTATTGTGCCAAATAAATCTGTTATCCTCATGCCAAGCTTTCATCTGATCTGTTATAACAGGGCTAATGACAATGCATTGACAGGGCTCGTCTAAGCATAATGCTAGACGTCGTTCAGCCACGGCGCCACCACCTACAAATAAAATGGTATCACTCGCTGTAGTTTGTAATGTTAGAGATATCATAATGAACCTCGCATAATTGATGATACCGCTTATGTATACCTACATATGGAACTATAGATATACATAAGCGGTATAAAAAATCGGCTTGATGAATCAAGCCGATTGCTTATTTGCTTACATAAATCGTTTAAGGTAAACGCCGATACGTCCCTTACGGGATGTGCCCGTAATAGCCTCTACCTTCATTCGGCCACGACCACGCATAGAGATGATATCCCCTTCTTTGACCTCTTGGGATGGCCCCTTTGCAGGTTGCCAATTTACTTGCAATAAACCGGCATTTACAGCGCTCACCAATTTGGTACGGGATACGCTAAAGCCAGAGCTTGCTACCGCATCCAATCGAAGTGATGCAACGGTAGTACGCACTTCTTTAATCTTTTCTTCTTTTGGTGCTATCTCATCTAACTCCATCGGAGTTACAGATACGGCAACCATAGCAATCTTTGTAAAATTTTGCACTACAAAATCTGCTACAGCGCTATCTACGAGAATTTGTGCGCCCCCTTGGCCCATGATAATATCGCCAAATTTCGAGCGATCAATGCCAAGCCCCATCAAAGAACCAAGCACATCACGATGATTTAACAATCTAAATCGTGGATCCCAAGATACCTTCAAGGGAATGATACCCATATCTACTGTACCTTGAAAATGACTATCTACAAAGGCGATACGAATACGTTCCGCCCCTTCATAGCCGCCATAGGATTGAACGAGTAATTCAGGATAAGCCGCCTTAATTGCATCAGCGATAACAAGACCGGCAGGACTTGTAAAGTCACATACGCGATATGGTTTTCCCTTTACTACTTGTTCTGCTAAATCAAGCATACGGCGCGCTTCTTCACCACTACCGCTTGCTTCAAAATATCTAATTAATTTACTAGTATCAGCCATTATTTCCCCAATTCATTGGAACGAGCTAAACAAGCAACAACCCCATCTTGTAGGGCACTGCGCAAGCCACCTTTTTCCATAGCTCCAATGCCAGCAATCGTAGTGCCGCCAGGGCTAGTCACTTGATCGCGCAATATAGCAGGATGTGTGCCGGATTCTAATGCCATTTTACCAGCCCCATACATCGTTTGGGCAGCCGCCTTAATCGCCAATTGACGAGGTAATCCAATGCGGACTCCCGCATCAGCCAAGGCATCTAAAATGACAAACATATATCCTGGGCCGGCACCAGACAAAGCGCCTAATCGATCTAGGTCGGCTTCACTGACAACGGCTACTTCACCAACCGCATTAAATAAAGCCTCCACGTGAATTGTATCAGCTCCATTATCCGCAGTCAACGCAGTCATACCACATCCAATAGATGCTGGAGTATTCGGCATGGCACGGTACAACACCGCGGTTGGTAATGCTTTGCGCAAGGTATCTAATGTTACGCCGGCTGCCACAGATATAACCGTAGCACCCGCTTTCACAGACGTTAATTGGCTCAATACAGATGGTAATACCTGTGGTTTAACAGCTAAGATAATCGTGTCAAACTGCGCCATATCAGGTAATTCTACAAAACCTGTAATGCCCAATTCGTCAACTAATTCGTCGCGATGTTCAGGGCGACGCACTACGATTGATACGTCATTTGGTTGTAATACGCCCTGTGTAAGTGCGCCTCGTAAAAGGGCCCCACCCATGGCGCCTACGCCTATACATACTGTTTTTCCCAACATAGTACCACCACTTTTTCTATACCGGATTATTTATTTTGCCAGTTAAATTCTTGTTGCTCAGTTGTTCCACTTTCAGATTCATTATTATAATCAATGGATACATTTACAGGCACGCACATGAAAATGTCTTTGCCTACCTTTTCCAATTTGCCATCTAATGCAAATGTTGCACCAGATACAAAATCAACGATGCGAGCTGCTTCGTGAGGATCTGTATTTTCAAAGTTAATCAATACAGGGCGCATGTCACGCAATTGATGAGTGATGCTTTCAGAATCTTCAAAAACCTTAGGTTCGATAACAACTACTTTCATGGCTGTTGGACGTTGTGTCATAGTGGATGTGCCTCCTACCTTACGTGGATGGAACTCAGATGCAGCTGCTGTTGGTGCTACTGGTGGCACGTCCTCTGCATAGTCCTCATCATCTTCATATTCATACTCATCATCATAATCATAACGGTCATCATTATTAATGCCGATAAAATTTTTGATTTTTTGCCATTGTTCTCCCATAGACATGGTAATCCTCCTAATATACTCACACTGTTATATTCCCAATTAGTTATATACGCGTTCCCCAAAGATGGCAGTGCCTACACGCACGATGTTAGCCCCTTCTTGTAAGGCTATTTCAAAGTCATGTGTCATCCCCATCGACAAATATTGTATATCCCCATCAGGGAAATACCCTTTCATATCTTCATACAAAGCATGTGCCACTCTAAAGATAGGTCTTGCATCCTCCGGATTTTCGAAAAACGGAGCCATGCACATCAACCCTTTAACGCGTACATGCGGTAAGGTCTTCGCATAGTCTCGTATGTCAGGAAAATCCTCTACGGACATACCAGACTTACTCGCTTCGCGAGCTACATTGACTTGTAACAATATATCTTGTACCTTACCATGCTTAGCAGCTACCTTTTCGATTTCATCTAATAGTTTCTTACTATCTACAGAATGAATCAAATCAAACATCGGTACCGCTTGACGAACCTTATTAACTTGTAAATGGCCAATTAAATGCCATACCAATTTAGGTCCTGTATAAAGCATTTGTTTTTCTTTTGCCTCTTGCACGCGATTTTCGCCTACATGAGTGCATCCAAGGCGAGCCACTTCCTCTACAGCCGTTACAGGATGATTCTTTGTAACCGCAACAAGTAACGCCGTATCCGTGCGCCCTACGCTAGCCATTGCATCGGCCATGCGTTGTTGGATTTTATGAAGGGATTCTTCAATCATATGATCCTCCCATATAGTAACGTATAAATAAATATCCTATAGACTTATATTATATAATATTTAACCAATAATGTATATCTTTACCGTTTTTCGAGCATACCAAATAATGCCATACGCCCTGTTTTGCCATGTTCACGACGATAGGAAAAACAATTCTCATCGGTCATACTATCGGTACCACCAATACAGATTTGGTCCTTAGGAACACCTCGTTGCAACAAATCTTCTTCGATAAATCGCCACAAATCAACATGTGGTGTCGCTTTCGACGCACCATCTCTAACGATATATCGGACCAATTCATCACTATTGGCATCAGTTATTTTCTTCCACTCGTCTGTGAAAGTATCTGCCAGTTCTTGATTAACCTCAAAGGATTTAGGTCCAATGCTAGGACCTAAATATACATAGCAGTCTTCAAAGAGCGTACCAAAATCTCGTTGCATCGCCTCTATGGTGATAACCGGTAGATGGCCTATAGCACCGCGCCAACCTGCATGAACGGTAGCCACCACATGATGCACAGGATCGTAAATGCCTACTGGTACGCAATCGGCAGTAAATAAGAATAATAGTACGTTCGGAATATCCGTATATACCGCATCACAATCTGGAATGGCTGTATCAGAACTCATAGCGCCAGCACCGATTAAATCTTCTGTAATGCGTACTGCATTAAGGCCATGCACTTGATTGCCGCAGGTAATGCGGTCTGGCGATCCACCTAAATAATCAGCCACAATGCTGCGGTTATCTAATACATCTTGTAATGAATCTCCTATGTGAGTAGCTAAATTTAGAGATTCACAGGGCTTCTTAGATACACCGCCATGACGATATGTATCCCCCATAACCAGAGGAAATTGATTGGCCCAGTTAGGCATTTCAAAAGACCATTTATGATTATTTGTATTTATATTTACAACAGTGATATCCATACGACTGTTCCTCTACTATTTATTTCTCGAATCACTTACACACGCCACAGCGCTTACACCCTTCCATACAAGGCGGTGTATACGCTTCATCAACTGCCCGTTGCCATTCTTGTTCTAAATAACCATTTCTTAGGCCCATATCCAAATGAGACCAAGGCAAATAATCCTCAAACTTGCGTTCCCGATAATTGCAGTCATCCATGTCGAGGCCGGCTTTTTTCATTTCAGATTTAAAGGATTTGCTACCTCTATCTAGAGCACATGCAGCGAGTACCTTGCCTAAGCGGCGGTCACCTCGGGCGAGTACACCTTGGATATATGCTTCTTTAGGAGACTCAACGAGTACCTCGATGCGACGATTTTTTTGCAATGATTTCTTAATATATTGTAATTTCTTTTCTACGCTCTTTTGATGATCCATGGCCATCCATTGAAATGGCGTAAACGGCTTTGGTATAAACGGATTAATGCTAAGTGTTAATCGGCCTTTACAGCCCACCTCAGCCATGTGTGCTTGTGTACGTTCTGCTAGTCCTACGATAGCCTCTATATCTTCATCCGTTTCTGTGGGAAGTCCTATCATAATATATAGTCTCATATGTTGAATACCAGACTTAGCGGATAACTGAGCCGCGGTGCGGAGATTTTCTTCACTAATCCCCTTGTTGATGACACGACGTAATCGTTCACTACCTGTTTCTGGTGCAATAGTAATTGTCTTTTGTCCACTTTCAGCCAATCCATCAACAACGGCTTGTGTCAAGGAATCGGCACGCAAGGACGCACAAGAATAGCGCATATCCTTAGATCGAATATAGGTTACGAGCTCATCTACCTCTGGATAATCAGAAATAGCAGCCCCCATAAGCCCTACCTTTTTTTCCCCTAACTTTTCTGCTCTATCGACGCCTTCTTTCAAGATATCCAGTGGTCGTACACGCGGTACGCGGAAACAATACCCAGCCATACAGAATCGACAATGGCGGCCACAGCCTCGAGCTACCTCGATGATATACATAGCGCCAAACTCGGTGAAATTCGTAGCAATTACCGTTTCACCACCGCTCGTAAGAGGCTCAAAGTGGCGTCGTATGATTTGGGGTGCACCATCTGCTATATTATAGCCAACAAAGCGCTTATTATCGTCATATCGAGGCGTATATAAAACAGGTACATATACACCATCAATTTGAGCTAGTGCAGAAATCGTTTCTTCTCGGCTTTCACCATTCTCACGACCCTTGCGAATTCGTTCTAACACAGCAGTAACGATGCCCTCCCCTTCACCGATGATGAAAGCATCGATAAAATCGGCAAAGGGCTCAGGATTAAATGTCGCACACGGTCCTCCGGCAATGACGATAGGATCAAAGCCAGTTCGATCTTCGCTCATAACAGGCACACGCCCATATCGTAGCATTAATGGAATGTGAAAATAGTCCATTTCAAAGGTCACATCAAAGGCCACTACATCAAACTGATGCATAGGTCGTTGCGTTTCAACACTCATAAGCGGAGTTTTCGTCTTATCATAGACGTCTAGTTCCTTTTTCTCAGGCAAGAATATCCGCTCGCATACACTAGATGGATGCAAATTGATTTCCTCATAGATAATGTGAAGGCCTAAATTGCTCATGCCAACGAAATATGTATTTGGATAAACAATAGCAACCTTTTGCTCCGCATGAGGGTTAATAGTTACGCGACTATCCTCATCTTTATAAAGTTCTTGTAATCGATCAATTAAATCTTTACGGTTCACTAATTTCCTTTCTATATAAGCCCACTACGAAAAGTGGGCTTAACAACGCTCTCTATATATAATTCAAGAGATTATATTTTAGATTTTATTTTATCCTTTGTATGAATAGTCTTTGTTTTAATTGTTTTTACCAATTGAGGCCGATGTTTTTTCTCATACGGATACAATACGACTTTACCATCTCTGTATTCCGCAATGTAGATATCCTTAATAGAATACCCTTGTGCCTGTACCTCTTGTTCTAGCCATTCTTTATCTTTTTCAATTACATCAAGAGTAAATTGATTAATTTGACCATCATTAATCAAATCAAAACGAATATTTTCTTCACCGAACTGAACAACACTAAGCTGACCATTTTGCTCTAATACGGCGCGCTTAACATCTGCTACATATTGAACACCAGCTGTGCGAAGTTTTAGTTTTAATTCAGCCGATTGAATGCCATAACGCATACATTCTTCAGTTAAGACATGACCTTTTTCGATAACAATTACAGGATGACCATCTAGAATTGTTTTAAAGAATCGAAGATTGCCTTTTAAGAATTTAAGCGTCATTACGAGAATAGTCCATAAGATGAGAACTAACATAAATTGTAAAATACCAATCGCATCATTATAGATGATGGCACCGATAATGCCACCGAGTACATAGTTTTGTAATTGATCTAAGGCTGAGGTAGGCGCCAAATTACCTTTACCCATTAAATTAATTTGTAAAATAATCGCCAAGAGACCTATGGCGAGTTTGGCAAAGACCATCCCATAGACGGCCATAGCTTCTGTCATATGTGGTCCTCCTTATGGTAATACATCCGCTTTATCATGAATTCGATCTGTAGGGCTTACTGTATACACACGAGTGATTGTATAGGTAGTAAATTCAGGGTTAAATTGCACCTCATAGTATGCATCGCTAACCTTTAAAATTATACCATTACGTACCTTTAAGGAGTTAACAGCTAATTGACCTTCATCAACACCACGATCGGCACTAAAGGAGTGTAAGAACTGAGCCATGCGAGAGGAATCTGCTGAATACACCTTCATACGCCCATATTCTTGATATTCAAGACCTAAGAAAAATACAATAACTAATGATAAAATAACGGTTAAATCACGATAGCGGCTTGTAAAACCATTACGCAAAACTTGAATACCTACTCCGAGAAGGGCTAATAAAACAACTACAAAGATAACGAACCCTAATGTATGACCAGATGTGATTTGGCTTTCCACATAGGAAACGGTATAGAAATCCATAATTATGCTCCTTTCATATATCTTTTTATTATATCACAAATAAATATGATAATAACCACCAACGATTTATAAAAAATAGAGCTACCACAATGATAGCTCTATTAAACAGTTACTATACTAATTTATTTACATTCACGGTACACGATGATATAAGCATGAGTGTTCGCTGTAAAACCAGATTCTAATTCTAGTTCAACTTCTAAAACGGCATCGTCAACGTCACCTTTATAATAGGCCTTACGTTGTTCTGCGGAATAGAAATACATAGCCGCATTATATTCATTACCTGCTTGTACTGGAATTGTGATGGTAACAGGCTGTGTTTCAACATTCTTTGTTTTAGTACCCACATTATCCGTCGTGTAATATACGGATTCAATGGTATGTTCTCCTGGTGTTAATGCCACAATGACTTGACCATATTGACCAGTTTTATGATCAATAGTAGAAAGGTCCTTACCATCAACCTTTACAGATTTACCATAAATATGAAGAATCGCTTTATTAGCATTCTCTTGTACAAATTGTTGTTCACCGGCTTGTCGTTTTTTATTGAACTTCATAAATACGGCAAACAAAATGGCCCAAATGACTGCAACCGCCACGATGATAATAATAGTTGTAGAACTCATAGTATCTCTCCTTATACCAAAATATACTACATTGACTCTACGTTAACTATATCATACGTACTTGTATTACTCAATAAAAAAGCGACCCCAAATGGGGTCGCTTTCAGTAAGCCTATGCTTATCAAGAAATCACTACAGTAATCTCTTATTTCAACCAGCTCATCAAGTTGCGAAGTTCTGCACCAACTGGTTCGATTGGATGAACAGTGCTCGCTTCGCGATGTTCTTTAAGGAATTTTTTGACCATTTTTTTAGAATCAGCCAAGAATTCATCAGCGAATTTACCAGATTGAATGTCAGCCAAGATTTGTTTCATAGCTTCTTTAGTTTCTGGAGTAATTACGCGAGGGCCTGCATAGTAGTCACCATATTCTGCTGTGTTAGAAATGGAGTTACGCATTTTTTGGAAACCACCTTCGTAGATAAGGTCTACGATCGATTTCATTTCATGCAAGCATTCGAAGTAAGCGTTTACAGGTTCATAACCAGCTTCTGTTAATACTTCGAAACCAGTTTGAATCAATGCAGTCAAACCACCGCACAATACAGCTTGTTCACCGAACAAGTCAGTTTCTGTTTCGGATTTGAAGTTAGTTTCCAAGATACCTGCACGACCACCACCGATACCAGAGGTCCAAGCTAATGCTACTTCTTCAGTATCGCCAGATGGGTCTTTTTTTCTACTGCGTACAAGCAAGGAACGCCGGAGCCTTCTTGGTATGTACGACGTACTAAGTGGCCAGGACCTTTAGGTGCTACCATAAATACGTTGATATCTTCGCGAGGAACGATTTTACCGAAGTGAATGTTGAAGCCGTGAGCGAATGCTAAGTATGCACCTTGTTTCAAGTTAGGAGCGATATCTTTTGCATAAACGTCTGCTTGTAATTCGTCTGGAATCAATACCATAACGATATCAGCGCCTTTAACTGCTTCTGCAGTTTCTTTTACAGGAAGACCTGCCTCTTCAGCTACTGCCCAGCTTTTGGAACCAGCGCGAAGACCAATAGTTACGTCAAAGCCGTTTTCTTTCAAGTTCAATGCATGAGCATGACCTTGGGAACCGTAACCTAAAACTGTAATTTTTTTGCCTTCCAATTTACTTAAATTGCAATCTTCATCATAGTAAACTGTTGTACCTAAAATTTTACCTGCCATGTTAGACAACCTCCAATTTATATTCAATAGAATATTTAATATATATACTGTACACAATCTCGCAAATAATTGCAAGGTTTGTAGCGTATATCGTAATTTATCGAATAGTCAAATAGACTAATTCATAACTAAATTTGTACCCTCTTTGTATTAAAAAAAATATGAACTCTGAAATTTTTCATACCTTATTTAACGATAACCCAAGGGACGATCTTTTTTCCCCAAAAAAACGGATACATCAATACCGAAAACATCGGTCAATATATCGTCGGTTAAGATGTCCTGTTTTTTGCCTTTATACACGATGAGACCATCTTTAATAATTGCTACATGTGTAATGCTAGGCATAATTTCTTCGATTTGATGAGATACATAGATAAAAGGCTTCTTCTCATCACGAGCCATGTTTCCACGGTTCTTAAGAATTGCTCACGAGCCGGTAAATCAAGACCAGAGCAAGGTTCATCTAAGATCAACAAATCAGGATCTGCCATGATGGCACGAGCCAATAGTACACGACGTTGTTCGCCAACGGATAAGGTGGAGAATTTATGGCCTTCCAAATAGGAGATTTTAAATTCTTCCATTAGGTCTATCGCTTTTTTTCGCTGGTCTTCAGAGACGTCCTTATAGACGCCAATAGTGTTGAAAGCACCGGAAATAACGACATTTTCTACCAATTGGCGGTCTAAGGTAGATTGAAATTGGCCCAATGTGGCGCTTACAAATCCTAAGCGATTTTTAATCTTCACCCATGCATATTTGCCAAATTCATGGCCAAATACACGCAACAGACCAGTCGTTGGGATTTGATAGGCTGGAATCATACTGAGCATCGTTGATTTACCAGCCCCATTGAGGCCTAATAGAGCCCAGTTTTCGCCTTCTTCCACGTGCCAATCTACGCCTTTTAGGATTTCTCGACCATCGCGACGAAATGTGACATCTTCATAATGTAGTACTTCACTACTCACACAATCATCTCCTACATTTTTTCTCCACGGCTCATAGCAGTGATACCTGTTTTGGCAATTTCAAGAATACCATAGGTTTCCATAATTTGGATGAAACCGCGTAATTTTTCTACGCTGCCGATAACCTCAATTATCATAGACGTAGGAGAAATGTCTAGTACATTACCGCGGTATACGTCGGCAATTTGAACAATTTGAGATCGTGTTGTAGCTGTTGCTTTCACCTTGATAAGCATTAACTCACGACAAACTACATCATGATCATCAAATACTTTCACCTTAACCACATCAATCAGTTTGTAAATTTGCTTTTGAATTTGGTCAAGTGCACGATCATCAGCCTCAACAGTAAGCGTAATGCGTGCATAGCCAGGCTTATTGGTAACGCCAGAAGTCATTTTCGTAACGTTAAAACCACGACGATTGAAGAGTGCTAAAATACGAGTACCAATACCCGCCGTATTTTTGGCAATCACTAACACTTGATGTTCTTTAGCCATTATAGCACCCCTTTCTTGCCCATCATGCCACTCACAGTACCACCTGCAGGGATCATTGGCAATACATTATCCTCACGTTCAACGCGACAATCCAAGACGATGCTTTCATCAGATGTAATATAGGATTTAAAAATCTTTATTGAACGTTTCAACTGAATCGAAGCGCGCTGCTTTCAAATCAAATGCATCGGCTAGCTTTAAGAAATCAGGACTCACTTCTAAATCTACATAGGAATAACGTCGGTCATTGAAGATTTGTTGCCACTGACGCACCATTCCAAGATATCCATTGTTGATGATGACAATCTTAATTGGCAAATTATATTGACGAACCATCATAAGTTCTTCGCAGGTCATTTGAAACCACCATCGCCAACAACAAGGATGACTTGTTTGTTAGAGCACCCACTTGAGCACCGATTGCCGCTGGTAACCCATAGCCCATCGTACCAGCACCACCAGAAGTTACGATGGTATGTGGCGCCTTATGTGTTAAGAACTGAGCAGCCCACATTTGATGTTGGCCTACATCGGTTACGATAATAGCATCATCCTTAGCAATTTTATTGAGTTCAGATAATACATATTGAGGATGTAACTCACCATGAGTCGATTTAGGAACAACCATAGGATATTCTTGTTGCCATTCTCGAATTTGCGAAATCCAAGATTCATGTGTAGTAGGTTCAACAAAAGTATTCAATTCGGTTAATACTCGTTTTAAATCGCCTACGATTGGTACGTTAATGGTAACGTTTTTATCGATTTCAGCTGGATCGATATCGATATGAATAATCTTTGCTTTTTTACAGAAGAAATCTGGATGACCTGTAATGCGGTCATGGAAACGAATACCAGCCGCAATAACGAGATCTGCATCTTCGGTACAATTGTTAGCCGCTACCGTTCCATGCATACCGACCATACCAAGAGCCAATTCATGGTTACCAGGGAATCCACCAAGGCCTACCAAGGTATTAGCTACAGGAATTTGAGCCTTTTCGGCCAATGCTTTAAGTTCTGCCATGGCACCGGATTTTAATACACCTGCACCTGCAATAATAAGAGGACGTTTCGCATTCTTAATAAGGGTTGCAGCCTTTTTAATTTGTCCTTGGTGACCTTTATAGGTTGGATCGTAACCTTCAAGTTGAATTGGCACATCGTACAATTTATTGTATTCTGTCATGGATATTTTTCGGTTTGGATATCCTTAGGAATATCGATTAATACAGGGCCAGGACGACCTGTACCAGCAATGAAATACGCTTCTTTAATGATTCGTGGTAAGTCGTGAATATCTTGCACAAGATAGTTATGCTTTGTAATTGGCATCGTAATACCTTGTATATCCGCCTCTTGGAATGAGTCCTTACCAATTAGTGCGCGTCCTACTTGCCCCGTAATGGCTACCATAGGCACAGAGTCCATATAAGCAGTCATAATACCTGTTACAAGATTCGTAGCACCAGGGCCAGATGTGGCAAGGCATACGCCAACTTTACCGGATACGCGAGCATATCCATCAGCCGCATGAGCTGCACCTTGTTCATGACGCACAAAATAATGTTTAATTTCAGGGAAGCTATAAATTTCATCATAAATTGGAATAACAGCGCCACCTGGATAACCGAACATGTCGGTTACACCAAGGCGATGCAATGTTTCAAGGACAATACGTGCCCCATTGATTGTTTCTGCGCTCATAGGAACCCTTTCAACCAGCTATTCAGATAAAATTTCGCTGGAATTTAAACGTTTAATGGTATAACCATTCTTTTTAAAAGTATCAATAATGCTTTGAATATGTTCTTCACCATTGGTTTCTACAGTAACTTGTAATTCCACTTCGTGGAAGCGGTCAAGATTTTTAAACTGATTATGGTCAAGTTTAATAACGTTTGCATCCGCATCTGCAAGCATTTGAGATACAGCAACCAATTGACCTGGTTTATCTGGAAGGTTTACAGAGAAAGTGAAGATACGGCCACGCAATACGAGACCTTTATTAATCATAGAAGAAATGGTTAATACATCGATATTACCACCGCTGACGATGGCTACTGCCTTTTTAGCTTTGCAGTCTAATTTTTTTAGACCCGCAAGAGGCAAAATACCAGAGTTTTCTGCTACTAATTTATGTTTTTCAACGAGCAATAAAAAGGCTTCCATCAACTCGTAGTCAGAGACAGTAACAATTTCATCTACATATTTCTTAATATATTCTAATGTAGTTTCGCCGATTTGACGTACAGCTGTACCATCAGCGATAGTTGCCACCTCACTAAGTGGTACAGGATGATCTGCTTTTAACGCAGCTATTGCACTAGCCGCACCTTCAGGTTCTACACCGATTACTTTGATGCTAGGATTTTTTAATTTTGCAGCAGCTGCGATACCAGAAACAATACCGCCACCACCTACTGGAACAAGTAATACATCCGCATCAGGCAATTCCTCAAGAACTTCAAGGGCAATAGTACCTTGGCCTTCGATGACATCTTCGTCATCGAAAGGATGGACGAACACATATCCGTGCTCTTGTTGTAATTCCATCGCTTTTTGGTACGCTTCATCATAAATCTCGCCCGATAATACGACCTCTGCGCCATATTGTTTTGTAGCATTCACCTTGATGAGAGGTGTATGTTTTGGCATGACGATTGTCGCCTTAATGCCTAGACGTTTTGCAGCAAGCGCTACACCTTGCGCATGGTTGCCGGCGGACGCGGCAATAACACCGCGCGCCTTTTCTTCTTCCGTCAATTTAGCAATTTTATTATATGCTCCACGCACCTTAAAGGAACCTGTTATTTGTAAGTTTTCTGGCTTGATGTACACATCATTGCCACACTCTTCAGAGAACACATCGCTATGAAGCAGTTTAGTTTTTACCGTAATCGTGCTCAACCGTTCACGGGCTTCCATAAAATCATATAACTTATGCATAAGACACCTACTCTTGTAGTAATAACAATACTTCTCCTATTAGTCTTCTAAAATTTCGATAGCACCTTGTGCTGCAGAAGATACATGGAGAGCATATTTTTTAAGGTATCCAGTTACATTGGATTTGAATGGTTTCAATGCTGCTTTACGGCGAGCGATTTCATCGTCAGATACAGCTAATTCCAATTTGCCGTTTGGAATATCGATGTTGATGATATCACCATCTTCAACAACGGCGATTGTACCACCAGCTGCTGCTTCTGGAGATACGTGACCAATGGATGCACCACGAGTAGCACCAGAGAAACGACCGTCAGTCAACAATGCCACGTCTTTATCAAGACCCATACCAGCGATCATAGATGTTGGTGTCAACATTTCGCGCATGCCAGGACCACCTTTAGGGCCTTCGTAACGGATAACTACCACATCACCTTTTACGATTTTACCGCCTGTAATAGCTTCAACAGCTTCTTCTTCGCTGTTGAATACCTTTGCTGGGCCAGAGTGAACGAGCATATCATCATCTACGGCACCTGCTTTTACAACGGAACCGTCTACAGCAAGGTTACCTTTAAGAACGGCAATACCACCTGTTTCATGAACAGGATTATTCCATGGATGGATAACATCTTCATCCACAACATGAGCTGCTGTTGCAATTTCACCTTGTGTTTTAAGAGCTACAGTTTTGCAATCTGTATGCAAACGACCATTTTCTGCTAAACGTTTCAACACAGCAGATACGCCGCCTGCAGCATACAAATCTTCGATGAAGTATTTACCAGATGGAGAAAGTTTGGACAATTGAGGTGTGTTTTGTGCAATGCGATCAAAGTCGTCCAAGGACAATGGTACACCTGCTTCGTGAGCGATAGCTGGCAAATGAAGTGCTGTATTAGAGGAACCACCCAAAGCCATATCTAGAGCTACTGCATTTTCAAAGGCTTCGCGTGTCATAATGTCTTTAGGACGAAGGTTTGCTTTCAATACCTCTACTGCTTGCATACCTGCTAATTTAGCAAGACGTAAACGTTCAGAGTATACTGCTGGGATTGTACCATTACCAGGAAGGCCCATACCAAGAGCTTCTGTTAAGCAGTTCATTGTGTTAGCGGTGTACATACCAGAGCAAGAACCACATGTAGGACATGCTGTATTTTCGATTTCAGCTAACTCAGCATCATCCATTTCACCAGTTTGATGTTTACCTACTGCTTCGAATACATCAGACAAACCGATTTTTTTGCCATTGTGTACGCCTGCAAGCATAGCACCACCGGATACGAATACGGATGGAATGTTTAGACGAGCTGCACTATCAACATACCAGGTACTACTTTATCGCAGTTTGGAATGAATACCATCGCATCAAATGGTGTTGCCATAGCTGTTGCTTCGATGGAATCAGCGATGATATTACGAGTTACCAAGGAGTATTTCATACCGATGTGGTTCATCGCCAAGCCGTCACAAATACCTATTGTATTGAACTCGATTGGCACACCACCTGCGTTGCGGATACCGTCTTTTACGGCTTGTACAATATTTTTCAAGCCCACATGACCAGGAATGATTTCATTGAAGGAATTGGCAATACCAATGACCGGTCTACCTAATTCTTCGTCTACGAAACCGAGTGCTTTTAATAAAGATCGTGTGGTGCACGTGCTACGCCTGTTTTTTTAAATTGTCACTTCTACAACTCATGATATTCTCCTCACTTCTTTTGAAAGTATCCACTTGGACGGCTTTCACAATGAATAAAAAAAGACGATTCCAAAGAACCGTCTTAAAAGTTTACAAATGATATTCCTTTTGTTTACAGAATTCCTAAATACATACATAAAAACCTATGTACCCCATGGAATACATACAAATAAGAAACACTATAGTCAAATCTTATTGATTGTATATTAAACCATTCGCGGAACTTTTTAAGACAAAAAAACGTGTTAAGTTGTTGTTCATAATTCGAATGTTTTTTTAATAATCACGACCAGCGCGATAATCAACAAGCTAATGACTAAACCGAACATGTTTCCTCCTAAAATAATCTGTAACGATAAACCTATAATAACACGTTCTATAGTGTCATGCAATAAATATTCTATAGATTTATTATATTTTTTTATGAAGTTCACCATACCCAATAGCTATATCCATATATGTTTATGCACCAATATTGGATATACAAAAATCCCCCGCCGTAGCGAGGGATTTATATATTATAAAATACCGAACAGCCACATACCAAATGTACCAGCCCAGAAGTGAATCATAAAACTTACTACAGAAATAGCAAGACCTACGCGCCACCATGTGCCTTGAGGTACATAGCCTGCACCAAAGAAGATTGGTGTTACACCAGAGCTATAATGCGTTAATGTACAGCCAGGGCTATTCATCAAACCAAAGAGCAAGATGGTAAATGGAATCGGCGCACCCATGGCAACCAAAATGGCTGCAAAGGCGGAGAATAATGCGGTAATACGCGCCGTACCACTAGCAAAGAAGTATTGAGAGTATACGAAGGTTGCAGAGATGATAAAGGATGCCCAGAACCAATCGATACCTACGAGATGTTGACTTACAAAATTAGCAAACACAGCCACTACACCAAGTTTACCAAGAAGGCCAGCCATACCAACGAGGGTCCCCATCCAAATGAGGATATCCCAACCGGTGCGTTCACCTAATATGTCTTCCCATGTAAGGGAGCCAGTTACAACACAAGCAAGAACACCCATCATAGCAACTACTGTAGGATGTAACTTTGTCCAAAATCGCCGTAGCCCAAAGCAAAAATACACAGGATAAAGATAATAGCCACAGAAATTTCAGATTTCGTAATTGGCCCAAGTGCATTTAATTCCTTTTTGTGCCATCTCAGTTTGCCTCTGGTGTTTCTTTTGATTTCTGGCGGATAGATTTTTATAGATAAACCATGGCATCAAAATCATACAAATAACACCAGGAATGACACCCGCTTGGAACCATTCCCACCAAGAAATATCATAACCAAATAATTTTGCACCTAAGGATGTGATCAATAGGTTACCGCTACAAGCAGTTAAAAAGATTGTTACTGTAATTGTATTGATGGTATGGGCCGTCGTCATCAAGTACGCCCCTATGCGACGTGCTGTATTGCCATGAGGCTCAGAGTCAAAGGCAAGGGAAATATTTTGGACGATTGGAAAAATGATACCGCCCCCACGCGCCGTATTAGATGGCGTGGCTGGAGAGATAATCAAATCCGTACAAGCTAAGGCATAGGCTAATTTCAGAGAACTTGTACCAAAGGCACGAATTAATGTGTATGCAATGCGCTTACCGAGGCCGGAATTAATAATACCTCTAGAAAAGAATACGGCTGCTACGATAAGCCACACATTAGCCTCTGCATAGCCACCCAAAGCTTGCACCATCGTAATAGAGCTCGTTGCCACAGCAGCAACAATGCCAAAGAGTGCCATAATGCCCGTCGGCCAAGGTCGTAAAATAAAGCCAACAATCGTAGCCGTAAAGATAGCCAACAAATGCCAACCTTCGGGCTTAATCGCCTCTGTATGAGGCAAAAACCAAATAATCAGGCCTACTAAAACGGTTAAGGCCGCTCGTGTCCATGTACTCATAATCCCTCCAAAAATTCCTTAATCTTAGGATTTTGACGCAATGTTTCCATTTGTTCATCAGTCAATAATTTAACCTTATCTCGGTCTTTATTGACAAGACAGAAAAATCCTATATAGTCGCCTTTGTTGGCTCTAAATTGATGAATTGTATTACCTGGGATTTCAATAAAGTCCCCTTGTGCTACATCATAAATTTCATCGCCTAGTAACAACTGCCCCTTACCGCGGCCAATCATAACCATATGTGTATGCTCATGATACTCTAACGTAGAGTAGCCCCCGGGCAAACATTCAAAATAACGGAATTGGCAAGGAATGTCATAAGCCCCATCATATAGCACTTGTCGTGTTACATCCTTAAAAGGACTACCATCTTGCTTGTACACCAAGGTATCAACACCATCCCATTTAAAATTTTCCGAATCAAACTTGCGTATCATCTCATCACCTCACAATACAAAAAGGGCTGTATCGAAACGATGTTTCAATACAGCTCTATGAATTCGATTATTTAAAGAGACGTTTAATCGTACCTAGTAAACCATGGCTATGTTCACGAACACCATCAACCACGGACTCTACATCAAATCCAGTTCGTTCAATAGCTGTTGTAATCGTTTCAACAGATACCTTGCTGGATCAAAAGATACAGTAGCCGTTTTATTTGGCAAATCAACTTCGGAGCTAAGTACGCCTTCTAGGCCTAATGTAGCACCTTCTACTGTTTCCTTACAATTATTACACATCATACCAGGTACAGTGAATACCTTTGTTACAACGCCATTATCTTCACCACAACCGCAATCTTTGCACATAATAATACCTCCTAATCATTAGCTTCCTTATGTTTTTCATCATTTTTAGCCCCAGCTGTCACATCGATAGTGGTAGCAGATTTAACGGCTTCCTTTGTTTCATCGACAGCTTTCTTTGGGCCGGAAAGAGCATCTTTAAATTCATTGATCCCCTTACCAATCGCTTTACCCACTTCAGGTAATTTACCAGGTCCGAAGATAACTAGAGCAATCACTAAAATAACTATTAATTCAGGTGTTCCTATAGACCCCATTTGTATCTCCTTTATATTTACTTAATACTACATCCATCAGTGTACATCATTATACGCATCTTTGTCCACATACCATGTCATAGGTTCTTGTGAAAGCACTGCACCCGGCAATACACGACCGATACGTTTATCCCATGATGTATCTTCATAATCCTCACGTTGGTACAAAACCTTTGTAAGGGCAGTCCGTTTACTTTCACCAGTCACAGTGAACCAAAGGACATCTGTTTTCGCCAAACGAGAAGGTCATGGAAATACGTTCCCACACCTTGCCATCCTCAACGGGCACAACGTTGCGATCTGCTACACGCAGTGCATGAGAACCCGCAAAAAGTCCTGCTGTATGACCATCCTCACCAAGATCTAGGATGGCTAAATCCAGGCCAGATTTTTTACAAGCTTTAAGAACATTGCCTATTTCTTTCTCGTACTCGTCAGCTGCCTCTATAACAGTTTTCGAATTGGTGTTAATAGGAAAGAAATGAGCCGCCCCCTTCGCCTTACAAAGCAGATATGGTTTTACACGGTTGAAATAATTATCTTCATGAGACTGAGGCAAAAATCGCTCATCAGTCCAGACAAAAAATATCCGTTCCCAGTTAACACGCTCAATGTACTCAGCAGAGTTCAATGTCTCTAACAAACCATTGATGACTGTGCCTCCAGTGATACCTACAATGCATGTTTCGGTGCGGCTGATTTCTTCATTGGTGAAAGCAATAAAATCCTCCGCCAATGCAGCGACCACATCACTAGGGGTATCATAACATTTAATTGTATCTTGAGCCATAAAATATGGACCTCCTAAAACTATCTTAATAGTTCTATTATATACGTTTTGTCAATGTATGAAAAGGAAAAACCGATGTAACACACTATCTGAGCTACATCGGTTCTAATGATATGAGTATGTAGTTCTAATTTACATACTATTTAGCACATCTTATTACAAAACAGTCTTACTTTTGGCCAAATTTAGGACGACGGCGTTCTGTAAAGGCAAGAACACCTTCTTTGAAATCTTCAGAAAGACCTAATTCACATTGATTTTCTACTTCAAACTTCTTGTACTCTTCCCAGCCAGATAAGAAGCTATTCCACATCATTTCCTTCATAACGCGGTACGATTTTGCAGGGCCTTTTGCTAATTTTTCAACTAGGCGTCTTGTAGCAGTCTCTAAATCCTCTGGTTCACAAACTTTATATACAAAACCAAGTTCTTTACCTTTTTCAGCGGAAACCGCTTCGCCAGTCATAACGATATGCATAGCACGGTTCATACCAATGGATCGAGTTAACAAGAACAAACCACCTGCATCTGGAGCAAGACCTACGTTTACGAAGGCTTGAATAAAGCGTACATTATTAGCTGCAACCACAAAATCCGCAGCTAACGCCATGTTGAACGCCGCACCTGCTGCAGCACCTTGAAGGCTCATGATAACAGGTTTAGGTAAGCGTTTCATAGCCATAGAAATCTGCGCCACGAGCTCAACAATTTCAAATAAAGATTCTGTATCACCATCATTTACAGCGCGTTCCATTTCTGTTAAATCGCCACCAGCAGAGAATACCTTGCCTTCAGCATTGATGAGCAATGCACGAACACTTTCATCATGATGTGCTTTATCTAACACCTCAAGGATCTCCTTGCACATTTCGATATTAAAACCATTCGCCACTGTAGGGCGATTAAATGTCAACGTACCAATGCCGTTGTCCACTACGTATTGAATTGTATTATAAATCATATGAGTTCTCCTATATGAAAATCTATTTTCGATAAATTTCGATTATTATATATCTATTATAGGGGAATTAATTATAGATGTAAACGTAATCTTATAATCACAATACAATACTATGTACCCGCTATCAACCCACGTTAGTATAACAAACCTTTGATGCGTAAGTATCGCTCAGCAACATCATGAGGTTTCTGTCCTTCCGATTCCACTTCATAGTTCATATATGACATATCCTGATCCGTAATCGTATTTGTCAATTTCAGCAATACCGATTCTAGTTCAGGATGCTTCTTTAACACATCTATTCTGACGACATTACCACAAACATACGACGGATATAAATGTTTATCGTCCTCAAGAACAACAATAGACGCATGGCTCAACTGACCGTCAGTAGTAAATATAGGCATAGCATCCACATGTCCGCTTTCAATAGCCTGATATTTCAAACCTATATCCATATCCTTCGTATCTTTAAAGTCCATGCCGTAAACTCGCTGTAATCCCGAATACCCATCTTGGCGCCCGAAAAAATCATATTCCCCACCTAAAATCAATTGTGACGAAACCCTCGCTAAGTCTGAATATGTTTTTAAATTATATTTGTTAGCAATATCCTTACGTACAGCCATTCCATATGTATTATTGAAACCATACATACCAACCCATTTAAATTGATATGTATCCTCGTAAGCGCGCTGTAATTCATCAAATAAATTTTCACTATATTGCGTGTCTCGTTTTAGTACTGCATTCCAACCGGTACCAGTATATTCAGGATAGATATCGAATTGACCGGACTCCATGGCCGGTTGAATATTGGAGGTTCCTCCGCCTACTCCGGCTGTTACTTCAACAGTTAAATCTGTATCTTGTTCAATAAGAAGTTTCAGCATATCACCCAAAATCAACTGTTCTGTCATCGGTTTTGTAGCTACATGAATTACGTCAGATTGTTGCGACGGCCACATAAACACACCAATACCACTAATTATCACAATTGAGGCTATAATACCAATACGTTTAAAAGTACGTTTGCAATGCCCTCTATATAGTATGATTTTCTCAAAAAAGCCCAATACAGCATCCATAATCAATGCTAAAAAAGCAATTAGTAAACTGCCGGCTACAGTCATAGTCGTATTATTTGTAGTAATACCTCGATAAATAGCTACACCAAGACCTCCGGCACCAATAAATGATGCTACTCCAGTAAGCGCTATAGTCATAACTAGCATATTTCGTATACCGACCATGATTACCGGAAAGGCTAAAGGCAATTCAATATATCGTAAACGTTGTACATGAGATAACCCCAGTGATGTAGCCGCTTCAATCATTTCCTTGTCAATACTGCTTAACCCAGTATATGTATTTCTCACCATCGGCAATAATGCATATATCACAAGGGCAATCACTGCCGTTGCATTACCAATTCCTGAAAAGGGAATCAAAAATCCCAGCATGGATATGGATGGTATAGTATACAAGAAATTAATAACCATCATGGTCGGATTAACTGCTCGACGATACTCGTTAAGTAAAATACCCGCAACCAATCCTAAAATAATGGCAATTATACTGGAAAGCAAAGCTATGCCGATATGTTCCCATAATAAACCTGAGAAAAAGCTCCAATTCTCCACTAGTAAATGATATATATTTTGTATCATACAGCCCCCTATACACAGGTAAATATATTATGTAACATATCATGAAATACAGTTACTGGGACCTGTCAATTGAATAGCTTTCATTAATGCCATAACAATATCTCCTATCATTTATAATACTCAGATTTCATATTATCCAAGATACGCTTTCTTTTATCATTACTATCATCATAACAGATAATTATTAGTGTCACCATAATCTAAGCAACAAAAAACACCTGCAGACATTGTCTGCAGGTGTAATAACCTGTTGTCCAAATATTAACGTTTGGAGAATTGGCTTGCTTTGCGGGCTTTTTTAAGACCGTATTTTTTACGTTCTTTCATACGTGGGTCACGAGTCAAGAAGCCAGCTTTTTTCAAAGATTGACGAAGTTCGCCATCTACGTCCAATAACGCACGGGAAATACCGTGACGAATTGCACCAGCTTGACCGGAAGGACCGCCACCAGCTACAGTTGCAATTACATCGTATTGTTCAACTGTGTTAGTCAAGTTCAAAGGTTGTTTTACGATCAATTCCAAAGTTTGGCGACCGAAATATTCATTAAGTTCACGTTTGTTAACAGTGATTTTTACCTGTGCCCGGTACCAGACGAACTCTAGCAACGGAAGATTTTTCTACGACCAGTGCCGTAATATTGTGCTACTGCCATTATATGTTCCTCCCTCTAGATTATCGTACGGAAATTTCTAATACTTCTGGTTTTTTTGAGCTGCATGTGGATGCTCAGGACCAGCGTATACGTTTAATTTACGGTATTGTTGTGCACCCAATTTATTTTTTTGGAAGCATACCACGAACTGCCATTTCAACAACACGTTCAGGTTGTTTTTTTCAAGCATCATGGACAATTTAGTGAAACAGGGAACCACCTGGGTAACCAGAGTGACGGAAGTATTCCTTTTGTTCCAATTTTTTTTACCAGTTACGCGAATTTTTTTCTGCGTTTACAACGATCACATGGTCACCAGTGTCTACGTGTGGTGTGAAAGTTGGTTTATTTTTGCCCCGAAGAACTTTTGCAACTTCGGCAGCAAGGCGTCCTAAAGTTTTACCTTCAGCGTCAACAACATACCATTTCCGTTCGATTGTGTTCGGATTGGCCATAAATGTAGTTTTTCATGTCGCATATCCTCCTAATAACGTCATAATTCTACCAAAAATCAGCTTGTCCTTTGCTTCCGGGGCTAATGGAAACACGACTAAAGCTTACTCAAAATAGTATACAGATTTTGGTGGTTCATGTCAATGAAAATTTAGTTTTTATTAAGCTTATATATATCCACTTTTTATTCAAACATTCCTGTTTTAGGATTCCAATAAGCGCTCTCTATTACTATATCTTTTTCTACACCACTATCACTAATTATAGTTACAGTCTCAAGTTCTTTCTTATCAATATTATTAGAGATATTAAAAGTATTAATGTCTTTATTAAAGTTAACTTTTTGGCCATTAATCTTTACAACTATATCTCCAACTTTTAACCCAACTTTTTCAGCAGGACTATGTGGTTCAATTTTTTCAATCGGATAGCCTTTTTTACCTTTTTCATGGCTCAAAGTATATCCGTTTGTATAACCGCCATCAAAGTGAAGTTTGATTTTATTTAAAATGATTTTTTCTGATTCATCAGTGCTAGTTATTTGATCATCAAACTTCCCTTTATTGGGATTATATAGTTCAGTGCTTTCAAAATAAGACACCTCCACACCTACACGATTTAATGGTGTAGAAATAGAAAAATAGGTATCGCGATTTGTTTTCACCGATGATTCACCAAATAATCCAACTCTAAGTTTTTTTGCAGACTTAAACACAATCGTTTCATAACTACTACTTCCCATTTGCAATGAGCTACCATAATTAGGAATAAGACTAACCGTTGAATTTGGATGCCTCAACGCTCTATTTGTTAAAATATATGACTTAACCTCTATTGGAGTTGCATTAATAATTTTAACTGATGTAGCTACCGCTGTAGATGCAGCAAATAAGACTAATAAACCTGTACACAAAGCCCCTTTTTTAAATCTCGATATTACCATAACCAACCCTTTGTTAATAATACATACAATACAACACAATATATACAAAAACCCGCAGTGCATAGCACTGCGGGCAATAGCGCCAAATTATTTGGAGTACAATTCGACGATAAGTGTTTCGTTAACTTCGATAGGAAGTTCTTCACGTTGAGGAAGACGAGTGAAAGTAGCTTTGAAGCCTTCCAAGTCTTTTTCAATGTAAGGAAGTTCGAAAGAACGAAGTTCTTGGAAATTAGTTTTGAACATTTCGTTGTCGCGGGAAGCTTCACGAAGTTCAATAACGTCACCTGGTTTGCAGGAGTAGGATGGAATGTCTACACGACGACCATTTACCAAAATGTGGCCATGGTTTACGATTTGACGAGCTTGACGAATGGAGTTACCGAAGCCGATGCGATATACAAGGTTATCAAGACGTTGTTCCAAAAGGATCAACATGTTTTGACCTGTAACACCTTGCATTTTTTTCGCTTTATCATAATAGCGTACGAACTGGCGTTCTAGCAAGTTGTAGTAAGCTTTAACTTTTTGTTTTTCTAATAATTGTGTGCCATACTCAGACATTTTTTTCTGACGTTGGTCTTTTTTGACGCGATTCAAGGCTTTTGCGTGACCGAATACGTTCACACCAAAGCGACGACAAAGTTTGAATCGAGCCTCTCTTCTCGTTGCCATGTGATTATCACCTCATAAATTAATATATACTTGTACCACGACATAAAGGTACTTAGTAATAATATCACTTCTTATGCCCCTATGTCAATTAGTTCTACCTATAAATAGCATGTGCAAAGCAGATTCTTTCGCCATACTATTTATCATTATTTTTACTCACCTATCATAGCATTAGAAACGAAATTTCTTATAAAAGAACCGCTCTATATCTATTCTAATTAATTCATCGCCTTTTATAGATTTAGATGAAAAAATACTTATAGTATGCTACAATACAATTAATATAGGTAATAAGTAGTAATGTGAGGTTTTTATTATAATCGGAGTACCGAAATGAAAGAATTACCAACCATGCAAGAGCTACAAAGTTTTTATTACATATAATAAAACAGGTAGCTTTTACACTAGCAGCACAAACGATGAATATCACCCAATCTGCTTTCAGTGCGCAAATGAAAAAATTAGAACGACTTGTAGGCGTTAAATTAATTTCTCGCTCCACCCGCGGTAGTCGTTTGACGCCAGAAGGTGAACTATTCCTGCCTGAAGCAGAACTCGTATTGGACACATTGGAGAGAGCCATACAATCCATCCGTTTAGCTAGCAAGGTTGAACGCCCTATCCTAAACATCGGCGTTCTTCGTAGCCTCGGCGACATTCGCCTCAATGGATATGTATCGCATTTCTTTGAAAACCATCCTGAATTCTCTGTATCTATTTACGATATGGAAGAAGAAGAGCTATTGCTCGATTTACGAGAAAATCGTATCGACATTGCCCTTCTCTATTTACCAAATAATAAGGACATGTCCTTATATGAATCAAAGCGCTACGGGAAGATGAATTTGTATATTATGCGCCAAAATTGATTGATCAAGTTAAAGAAGCTACGTTAAAATCAATTCAACAATTCCCACTTTTAATGTATCCACCTAAATATTTTATGTACCGTACATTAAAAGCATATGTAGGTAATGGTCAACAAAATCTACACATCCGTGGTAGTCGCTTATCTAATCCGTACACAATGATTGATTATTGTGGTAAGAATGAATCTGGTTGCATCGTAGCGCGTCAAATTCTCGACGCCCTCAACATCACTACTGGCTATTTACCATTAGAAAAACCATTTAAGTTACAAGTATGTTTCGCATACAAGAAAAATAATTCTAAAACTGAAACGATGCATACATTTATGGACTATGTCCATCAGGAATCCCCTGCGAGATTATAATACTCAATCCCTCGTTTTATTAGCGAGGGATTTTTTATTGTTTTCAAACTCAATAATCTACTACTGACAGGGTACAATAACCATGATACACTAATATGAGATTTATAATCATTGTGAGGTATATATGTTATTATCTATATTCTATTTTTTATTAGCCGGTATCGCTGAAATTGGCGGTGGATATCTCGTCTGGCTCTACATGCGCGATGATAAAAGTCCTCTATATCTACTAGCAGGCGCCATTATCTTAATCTTGTACGGTATAATTCCTACATTTCAACCAGAGGCCAGTTTTGGCAAGGTCTATGCTGCATACGGCGGTGTATTTATTGCCCTCTCCATCCTATGGGGTTGGCTCATCGATGGTTTGCGACCAGATATGTATGACATCATCGGCGGTCTTGTATGCCTAGTTGGTGTTTATATCATCATGTATGCACCACGATAAATTTCATACACAATATAACATTAATAACTATGCTGAAAGCGACACATAGTGTCGCTTTTTGTATTTGTACTTCACACATCTGAATTTATAACACAAAAAAGCAGTTATCCGAAGATAACTGCTTTAGCTTGGTGGACGATGACAGGATCGAACTGCCGACATCCTGCTTGTAAGGCAGGCGCTCTCCCAGCTGAGCTAATCGTCCATGTGGTGACCCGTCCGGGAATCGAACCCGGGATACCGCCGTGAAAGGGCGGTGTCTTAACCGCTTGACCAACGGGCCATGATATGAAATTGGCTCCCCGAGTAGGACTCGAACCTACGACCGATCGGTTAACAGCCGATTGCTCTACCGACTGAGCTATCGAGGAACATTAGTGGAGCGGGAAACGAGATTCGAACTCGCGACCCCCGCCTTGGCAAGGCGGTGCTCTACCGCTGAGCTATTCCCGCATATGGTGGACGATGACAGGATCGAACTGCCGACATCCTGCTTGTAAGGCAGGCGCTCTCCCAGCTGAGCTAATCGTCCATATTGGTGACCCGTCCGGGAATCGAACCCGGGATACCGCCGTGAAAGGGCGGTGTCTTAACCGCTTGACCAACGGGCCAAAGTTGGTGACTCACCCGCGACTCGAACGCGGGACACCCTGATTAAAAGTCAGGTGCTCTGCCAACTGAGCTAGTGAGTCATGAATGGCTCCCCGAGTAGGACTCGAACCTACGACCGATCGGTTAACAGCCGATTGCTCTACCAACTGAGCTATCGAGGAATGTATGGAGCGGGAAACGAGATTCGAACTCGCGACCCCCCGCCTTGGCAAGGCGGTGCTCTACCGCTGAGCTATTCCCGCATACAGAACCGATAATTACTATATCATAATTACCTTCTGTTAGTCAAGAACTAAACCAGGTCAGTTCTGACTGCCTTATAATAATATCAATTTACACATATAGTGTCAATGGTTTTTCAATGAATTTCCTATAAAAATAATACGAAATCTATATGATACAAAGCTACGTAATTTATAACAAACATATTAAAGAGGACTTTCAAATATATAGTTCCTTTACTATTTCTTAAGTAAAGGAACTATATATCATGAAAGTCCTCTCTATCATATTTAATATCTTCTTGTCTACCTTTACCGGCACCATCCTCAGCGGCACGAACCTCTGCTTCTACGAATGTTTTCATGTCATTTAACATATGCATAGATGCATCTACGATAGATAGCCCCATTGTAGAGCCTAAGCCTTCATCGATTTGTAAATCATAATGTAATGGAGGTTTTACATCTAAAAACGACATTGTTCCTTATGAATAGGATCATCGTAAACAGCGGATGAGAAAACATAGTCTTTCACCAATGGTTCCATCGTCACTGCTGCGAGTACAGCAGCACCAGTTAGTGCATTATCGTATACCACAGCCATACGATGGCTAGCAGCACCTAAGATAAAGCCTGCTAAGAAAGCAATATCGAGGCCACCTGCTACATGAAGCAAACGCAATACAGCAGTGCGGCGGTCGCTTTCAGATAAAACAGACCAATCATCTACAGTAATATCAAATGGATCTACAAACGAATGGATGTGTACAGCACGCTGTGCAATGGTAGGTCCATTATCAAATTCTGTCAATAAAGTCTCATATGATGCGCCTGTAATGGTAGCGGTCGTAACCAACGCATCAAGAAATGTGCGTTCACCTATATTACCTAAGGCCACCACTTGTAGGCCTGCTTCATGCAATGTATCCGCATAACCAAAGCCCATTTCAAGCGCCTGTTCCAATTCATCATAACTAATAGAAGGTTCTACGCCAAAGAAGTGGGACCCATTACGAATAACTCGAAAATCAATATTCGCCAAATGATTTGTATCTTGTTCTAAGCCAATATTAACAACGTAAACCGGTGCTTGTAATTTAAATGCCGCCCCTTGCGTAGCACTCATGCCTTCATTAAATCGTTTTATTGCATTTAAACTAGTATGTCCATGTTCAACATTTTGAGGACCGTCTACAAGATGGTCTGCGCCTACAATAAGAACACCATATTTTAAATGATTTGGTTTAGGATTCGCCAATACGCCTGCAAATCGTTCGGCTATTGTTTCGAGCATGGCAAGACTATAAATAGGTTTCGTTAAATTATCAATACGGTATCGGCATGTTTCCATCGCTTTCGTATCTAGTGGTTGAATCATAAACTGTCTCATGCCTTACCTCCTGTTACAGCCTTATACATATGAACCGCAAGGTCGAGCATCCCCATCTGAACAGAACCACCGGAGGCTTCCCCTAAACAAAGGCCTAAGTCCACATAGGCTTCTAAGCCAAGATTTTGTAATGATGATTTAGCCGCTTTTTCTGCCGATAAATGAGAAGCCATAACGTAATCCATGGATTCAGGTACTAAGGTTTTAGCTACCAATGCACAAGCGGATGTATTAAAACCATCAATGATGACCATGCCATGATTAGCGGCCGCCCCTAAGATAACACCGACGATACAGGTAAATTCAAACCCCCCTACAGCAGCCAAAATACCAATGGCATCATCCTTTGGGATATCCTTATATTTAACTAATACATCGTGAACAATGCGTTGTTTTAATTTAAGGCGCTCATCGGAAATATTCGTGCCTCGCCCCGTGGCCTCTTCTGCAGTAAGGCCGGCAAACTTAGCCGTCATAAGTGCACTTGCTGTCGTATTGGAAATTCCCATTTCACCTACAAGAAACACATTGTACCCGTCAGACATCTTTCTTGAACCAATTTGATGCCCGTTTCAATACCTTCGATTGCTTGTTCCCGCGTCATAGCCGGTTCTTCTACAAAATTCTTTGTGCCCATCCCCAACTTATGAGAACGCAGTCCAGGGACCCAGCTCATATCCGCATCAATGCCCATGTCGATAACTTCCATATGCGCACCACAATAATTGGCTAAGGAATTGGCACCTGCCCCTTTGGGAATTAAGTAATTTTGCGTCATACCAACAGTCGTTTCCTTTGGATAGGCACTAACCCCCATATCGGCCACGCCATGATCGGCAGAGGCAATGATCATACAAGGTTTTGGAATTGTTACATTCTTTTGATTTGTAGCTGCCCCATATTGAGCCACCATATTGACGAGACGTCCATATTGCTTACTATCTGACGCATCATTCCAATTCTTAATAATATGTTGTTCAATCTCTTTACTACGACTGTGAATCGCGTCGCAGGTTTCTTGTAGTAACCCCATAACAACTCCTCTTAATTATTCTTAATTTGTCCCGTCAAGTACGGTAATTTATTTCTAACAGATCGGCTTCTATTTAAATAGTTTTCTAAGGCTTGGCCTTCGTCTTCTTGTGAAAGTATTTCTTTTACCCGACGAATTTCGTCTTCCATTTTAGATAAGCCTTCTAATACATTATGACGATTCCCATAAATGATTTCACGCCACATGGATGGCAAACCGCCGGCTACACGCGTACAGTCACGGAATCCACCTGCGGATAAGCGCATACGTAATTCGCCGAGCTCATCGCCACCAGATACTTGTGTTAAAATGGCGGCTATCAGATGCGGCATATGGCTAACCATCGCTAAATACGCATCATGAGCATATACATCGACAAATTCGATACGGGAACCAACGGCACGCCCCATATCAGCCAATTCTTTAGCCACCTCTTCATTATACACATCAGAAGCCTTATCCTCTAATACAATCCACCCCATGCCTTTAAATAGGTTTTTATGAGACACTTCATAACCGCCCTTTTCAGATCCCGCCATAGGATGAACAGATACGAAAAAAAGGTTCCCTTTGGAATAGATTCATACACGGCGCGTACAAAATTTTCCTTTGCACTGGATACATCTGTTACCACCTGACCTGGTTTAAACAGATGAGCCACCTCTGTAAAAAGTCGAGCATTAGTATCTGGCGGCAAGGAAAACACTACGATATCCGAATTCTCAATGAGTGGCTCTACCTCGGTCCAAGCTTGGGATACTACCCCATCTTGTAATCTTTGCATCACATACCTCTTGTCGGCGTGCATACCCTACTACATCATAATCTGTATAGGCTTTCAAAGCCTTTGCCAACGAACCACCCAACAAACCTAACCCAATGATACCTACGGTTTTTACGCATATAAACCTACTTTCACAAGCGTCCCTATATCTCCAATATAGAAACGCAAACAAACTATATCACTACACCTCAATAAGGCGTTTTTCTTTCCATTTTCCGCTATACCAGCGATAGATAAACAATACACCTCGTAAAATCTCATCAGCAGCCATAGCAATCCATATGCCTACAAGGCCCCAGCCCCAATAAATACCAAATAGGTACGATAATGGCACAGCACATAACCACATGCCAAAGATACCAACTAGCATTGGGGTACGAATATCACCTGTGGCCTGTAAACAACTGACCATAACGATATTGACAGCCCGCCCTAGTTCAAGGAAAATCTCAACCAAGAGCACATTATGGGCTAAGGATAAAATCTCAGGATCCGTTGTAAATACAGATAGAACCGTATCACTCGTTATATAAAAGAACGTTGCCAAACCTACACTGATAGCGATGGCTAAAAACATAGAATGCCACACGCGATTCGTTACTTCATCTTCCCGTTTAGCGCCCATCAAGAATCCTACGATGACTTGCGATGCATTCGATAAGGCTATGGTATACACATAACACAACATGGCGATGACATATACATAAACCTTCGTATTAATCACAGTTAACCCTAGAATATTGACCATCTTCATAATCGTCGTTTGCGATAATTGATAGCTCAATGTTTCACCGCCGGATGGCACACTAATATGGAGCAAGGATTTAACCGTATGCCAAGGAAAGGGGCTTAAATAAGACGTGCTAACCTTCAACTGCAACAGTGTCTTGAACAGATATACGATGATAAGAAGGCCAATTACCTTTGAAAGCCACGTAGAAATAGATACACCGAGTACACCAAGACTCGGTATCGGGCCATGACCGAAAATTAGAATATAATTCGTTCCTACATGGATAATATTCATAACGAGTGCCACATACATGGTAATACGCGTCAACGAATGGCCTCTAAATACGGCAACCAATGCATAGTACATGGCCTGTATTGGTAATCCTGCCGCTACAATAGTCGTATACAACGATGTATCCCCCATCGTTTCTGGTGGTATCCCAAGCCATGTAAAAATCCATTCATGACAAGTGATAAAAAACACCGACGCCACAGAGGAGAATACAAAGTTTAGCACTAAACTAACGGTACAAACTTCTGATAACTTCGACTGATTTCGAGCGCCCAAGTATTGGGCAATTAATATCGTTGTAGCCGTGCTCATAACAACGATGAGCATGATAAAAATATTTAAAATTTGATTCGCATTAGCTACAGCGGCTACCGCCTGTGGCGAGTAATGACTCATCATCAGTTGATCGATATTACCGACGAGCAATTGCAGGAATACTTCGATAAATATAGGCCAGCTTAAGGTCCAAATAGACAAGCTAATACCTTTTTCATATGTTTTCATAGTATCCCCTTTTTATTACTACCAAATGTTATGAACTAAAAGAAAACACCTTTTGCCTTTTCTTTAGTTTCTTGATCTGCTATGAATGGAATTCTTGTGGTTCTACCTTCCTTAGCAGCTACAATCTTTTTAAATGGGAATTCGAAAATTTCTCTATTCCAAGTATTTACCGCATCATTATATAACGTTCTAGCTGCTGTAATTTCTTTTTTTGCAAATATGAATTTTTGTTGCATCGCATCGCGAATTGTATCTTGGCTTTGCAATTCTGGATAATTTTCTATAGCTACATTTAATGCTCTCGTCGCTTTATTAAGTTGAGAGTTTACATCGCTTCTAGATTCTTCACTAAAATTACCACTTCTATACTTTGCAATATCCACAAGAATATCTTTATCTACTTCAATAGATTTTTCTACGAGTTTAGCCGCATTAGAAAGAATGACAACCCGTTGTTCCATATAGTTATCAATTTCGGATGCTGCATTTTGAATTCGTTGTTCCATCATATTAAATTCGGAACTAATTTGTTTTAATCGCCACCAAGGATAAACAAGTACAACCACACCTATAGCAGATATGAGGTACTTGTCTATAACTATCCCTAAAACGATGCCAATTACACCGATAGCCATAAGGATGGTAGGAATCAGTTTTTCAAAACCACTTGTTTCTACGGGAATCACCTTAGCAATAACATGTACATCTCGACCTTCTGTCATAATCTCTGGGTTCATTTCATCAAGTTGATTAGCCATTTTACTTACCTCCATTTTGTTCAAAAATCGTATTTAATAAGTCTACTAGAGACTGATTATCCTTATAGAGTTTCCCTACCATAAAATGTCCATAGGCAAAGGAACCATTTTTATTATTTTCGGATCGTTGGTAATGATTCAATTCTTTAACACGCTTGAAGTCATCGTCAACTGTATCTACTTCTGCTACTTCAATAAGTTCATGCTTTGTAACCGGCACATACTCATTCCACTTAACTGGTACATAATAGGTTCTACCATTACCTGCTGTAACAGGAACCTCATCTACATGCTCAATAGTCCTATACGAATAAGCATCTACCTTAATAATTTCCGAATCTGCCTCTTTTTTATAGTGACTCGTTTTTAGCAATGTTTTTACATTACTTCTCTGCGTTGCATCAGGAGGAATAAATAACCCAAGGTTCATCTTATTCGCGAGCATTTCTGTAATGTAATCATTATATTTAAAAATCATAAGATTTCTTATAAATATAATCAGTAGAAGCCATTTGTTGATATACAGGAATTGCTAAGACTGGCAAAAAAATGAAAAAAATACATATGCTCAAAAATAGCTACAGTTAAAAATTAATGAATTTCTCTTTAATCTTTTCAAAGGAGAAATCATAGTATTGTGATGGTACGGTATCGAAATTCCAATCCATAGAGTTATCAGTTAAAATTTCATTGATTTTACATTGTTTATTGAAAACAAAATCATCACCATAGGGAGAATTCTCAAAAATATCTTTGTAATTACTTTGTGCTAATGGGGTGAATAACACGCGGAACTCGACCTCATTATTTCGGTCTAATGCATTAAATTGTGCATCGAATTCTTCATTCGCCAAGGCTTGAAAGTTTCCACCATCTTCTAAAGCATCTTCACTTTTCTTTCTAAGACTTGCAATCCGTTTGGCTAGCTGAATCTTTGCGCCGCCCAAATTAAATAGTCCCTTTTCTGGTGGTCTTCTATGGAATATTAAATTCGGTGCTGCATGATTACCATATACCAAGGATATTCTATTCGCATAATATGGACCAGGTCGTTTTAAAGTGGCACGAAGTGTTTCACTTACATCTCTAGTTTTTGTATTGCCATCAGAATCTATATATTCTTCTGTATAGACGACCTCACGAGTACCTTCATATGTATAATCATCAATCCAATGGATAATACGCTTAATAAACACAAAAGGATTTCCTAAAATATCGCCAGATGTAATATCCAAGGTAGAATGGTTTACATCATCTTTTTCTAAAAAGCCATAATCTTTAACGAGCTGTTCATAACGCTCCATATTAAAATTGGAATCTAAATGAATAAAGGGAATCGCCTTTTTGATGAGTTCTGCGGTCATCTCACTATGAAACAACTCATTCAACGGTTGCATCATTTCGTACCCTTCGTCACGTATTTGACTTAGCGTTGCATCTAAATCATTCAGTTTCTCTTCGAGGCTCTTCCGATTAGGTCGAATCCAATATACATACAACCCTATGCATAAGGCTATAATAGCGATACATATAACGATGGATAGAATATCCATTTGCGGTTGTGAAAACTGATACACACCATAAATAAGTGCGCCTATGCCCACAATGAAATCGATAATTCGTACAATACCAAACCGTTTATATGTACTGTTAGACTGATTTCGATTCTCCGAAACATTCGTATACTTATCGATTAAGTCTTTATTTTTATTAATATCAACCTGTGATTGATTTACCAAATCTTGAAAATAATCTTCTGTAATACCTTGGAATGTATCCTTAAGACTTTCTCTGTAATACTTTAGTGGTTCTAGTAATGCTTCATTATATTCATTCGACACGTTACTCTACCCCTCTATCTTATGGCTGTAATAGTAAAATACGTCTAGCAGGTACTATACCTATGCTTAATTATAAATAACTTAAATTAAAAATTAGTATATCAGTTAAGAAAAAAACTCCGTAAAGTAATTATCACTGACCGAAAAGTAATAAAATGAAAATCCCCTCTTTACATAGTAGTCAGTAAAGAGGGACCTATATCAGAACGCGATATATGTTAAGTTAAACTTACTTAAATTGATTGCAAAAGGCTATCAAATAATGCTTGATCGAGGTTTAACAACATCTTCAGTCAATGGACGTGGATGTGTACCACCATTAACAGTGACCATAGCTTTTTTTCAAAAAGAAGGTTTAGTAGTATCTTGATAGATAAGACCAGT
>BNJV01002571.1_pt1 | contig 103712 bp, 122 predicted proteins | sample 8540591 | NCBI WGS metagenome assembly BNJV01 (sample SAMD00202457, study PRJDB9452) | human saliva metagenome | host: Homo sapiens
TTAGTCCCTCTAAAACCTGTACTGAGGCAGCATCACTGCTTTGCGTAATGAGCTTAGAAAAATGTTAACGAAAAAGCCTGCGTGTCAAGGCGTGGTATCCTCAAAAAGGTACTTTTATAATTGACAATCGTCAGTAGAGTAGTATAATTTATAGCAGGTAGGAGAATGCGAGATGTAAAAAGATCCGAAATCGACGGCTGAGATTATGGACGCCGCTATGCTCTCTTTATGGAGAAAGGATATGAACACAACAACTCTTGTGATATAGTCGATAAGGTAAATATATCACGAGGTTTAGCATACTATCACTTTTAAGAATAAAGAAGATATTCTGTATTGTCTCGTGGAACGTTATTCAGAGAAATTATTGAGGTTATTCACGTGATTGCTCCATGATGATGAGCAAAACTGCTATTGAAAAATAAGAGTCCTTATAGATGCCACAACAACTCTACAGATAACGTTCTCAATGGAACTGAGTTACAGACGGTTGATCTTTGGAAGAAAATCGTTATATGTTAGATAAGTTATCTCATAAGCTCATTGAAAAACTGACTATATATTTTGAGAGGATAATAAATCAAGGCATCTCAGAAAAGTATTTTTCGAAAATATCCATCAGAAACAGCAGAATTTCTGATGACAGTATATGCTTTTTTGTTTCAAACAACATAGGTATAAAAACTTCAAAGAAAGAAACTGTCAAAGATTACTTGAATGCATTTAAGATAATGCTGAACAAAAATCTAAATACAAAAGGACTCCCTTTAGCAATTAGATAGAATGTTTGTAAAGAGATTCATGTACCGATAGCTAAATCAAAACAAGCTATCGGTATTATTTCAAAAATATGACTGACAAATTGTCAATAGAGGTGAAAATATGTTAGAGATAAAAAGAATTTTTAGTAAAAGTTATGGACAAGTAGTTGTAGAAAACCCATCTCATTTCAGAAACAGCCTCGAGATATTTATGGTTTTTATTGGAGCAAATGGTGAGGCAAAAACGACAACGATAAAGGCAGTTGTCGGTATCCATGATTTTTGAAGACGGAAGTATAATTATCAACGGTCATTCTATTAAAGAAGAACCTGTTATTTGTAAAAATGATGGCGTATATCCCAGATAATCCAGATTTGTATGAACATATGACAGGACTCTCAATATATTAATTTTATTGCTGACTTGTTTGAAATTCTGACAAAAATACGCAAGGAGAGAATACAAAAATACGGTGATTTATTTTGATATGACTGATCATCTCGGGGATTATTTCTTCATATTCACATGGAATGAAGCAACGAACAGCCATTATTTCTGCACTTGTACATTCTCCCCAAACTGTTGATTTTAGATGAACCTTTTGTTGGGCTAGATCCCAAAGCAACTTTCCTACTAAAGAAAATTATGCATGAGTAATCAGATGGAGGTGCTATTTTCTTTTCAACCCATGTATTGGATGTTGCGGAAAAAATTATGTAATAAGATTGCCATTATCAAAAATGGAAAGTTAATTGCAAGTGGCAATACAGGAGACGTCAAAGGTGATGAATCATTGAGGCATTTTTCATGGAGGTGCAGAACAATGAGTAACATTTGGATACTGCTTAAAAGCGCAATTGATTAATTTCTTTTCCTATTAACGTGATTAGAGATTCACGAAATAAAAACAAAAAGTTCAATGGCTGTGCGAGTTTTGGCATAATAACTCTTTCCTTATTTTGCTTTTGTTTATAATATAATAACAGCGAAAACATTGGTACATCGTCGGACAGCAGAACTTGATTCCAGCTTATATGGTATCTGTCTCAAGTTTTTCAATATTATTTTTGACAGTATTTTTTATTCGAATGGCATTTTATTTGGCAGTCGAGATATGGAAATTCTCCAATCCTTACCTGTTAAAAAGTTCGTATATTATCACCAGCAAGTTCATGTTTTATGTACTTATTGAATTTTTTAATAGGTATGATGTTTTCAAGCTCCGGTGTGGAATTATATGGGGCTTGAACGGAAGTTTAAACCTCCCACAGATTATATTGTATTTTTACTTCTATAATTTTTGCCTTTGATCCCCATGTGTATAGCGTGCATGGGACTCGTTATTGTTGTCGCTTCATCTTTTTAAAAGAAAAATGTTATCTCTCTTATTTTTCATTTGCGATGCTAGGTATAATTGGATATTTTGCATTATCAGCTTTGCAATCAGGGTGATGAAAGTAGTATCGGGGTTACTCTGGCTAAGCAAATTACTGGACTGTATCCACTTTCTAGACTATTTATGTCATACTACAATATTCAAATGTACTATGGATGGGATTTATATAGTTCTTTCAATAGTCGTCTTTTTATCTATTTGTCAAAAATTGCTTCGTTGAAGTATGGACTCACTTAATACACTTGCCAATACAAAAATCAAGTTATGCTAATGACAAAGTATCTTATGAAAGAAAATCGGTATCCTTGTATCAAAAAGAGCTTTTGACGATTTTTAAGTTCTTATATGGCAGTCTTGAATGCTGGGGCTTGGAGTGATTCTTTTATGTAAGTCTTTAGTATATGTTTCCTGTTTAATTCTGTAGGTCAAATAGGAAATTCATGCAGGAAATCTGAAAAATATAAATGAGTATCTTTCAAACTTAGCTCTGGTCTTTTATTGCATCTATGCTTTCACCAGTTGTCCAGCAGCTTTCCATCTATATCTTTAGAAGGTAAAAACTATTTGGATTTTTGAAAAGTTCTCCAGTTGAAGTGAAAAACGATTTTAATGCTAAGATAGCTGTCAACCTTACACTTCATTTGATTGGATATATGATTTCTGTATTCTGTATTTATGCTGAAACTTGATATGAATCCTATTCAAGTTATGAATCTAGTTATTGTTCCTATATGTTACTCCTTTTATAATGGTAATCGGAATTTCATTAAATAAAAATATCCTAACTATGATTGGGACAGTGAGATGATAGTTGTCAAACAAAGTCTTCCTGTTATTGTAACTGGAATTATTAGCATGATTACGCTTATTACGCCTATTTTGTTTAATTGGTTTTTAATCTTCCGATTATATTTGTTTTGCAAGCAGTATCAGTAATCTAGCTGGTTTCTGTTTAGAGTTTATATAAAATGACCAAGTTAAACTTTTATCTAGTTAAAGGAGGAAAATAAGATGAAAAATAGACTGTTAAAAGATATTTTGGTTTTGTTGGGAAATGATGGTCATCATAGTCATTATTTGTGGGTTTCTCCCTGAGACAGTTCCTATTCATTTCAATGCAAAAAGGAGTAGCAGATATGTTTGATAATACTATCTTCTACTAGCTACAGTCAACTCCTATTCCGCATATATGGAAGTTTGTTAGGAAAGTGATAATAAAAAGATTAAATGAACACTCATCTATATTTACAAATTGCATCAAAAATTAAGAACGAATATTTTAAGAGGTGATTATGCACCTGAACAACAAATTCCTTCAATAAGGAGATTAGCAGAAAACGAGAAGTGTAATCCGGCAACTGTCCAAAAGCAATCGAAAGTTCTCGAAGAACAGAATTTGGTTACTAGCTGTGGAACATTAGGATATTTTTGTCATAGCAAGCGAGCAAGAAATAAAAGAGATAAGATATCAAGAATCTAACAAGCTAGTTAAAAATTTTTGTTTGAAAAACTTGGTGAGCTAGGCTTTTTCAGAAGATGAGATTGTCAATTTATTTTTAGAAAAAGATGCTTAGAAGAAGTTGAATTGAAATTTATTAGGATTATTTGTGAAAGTATAGAAAAAGCTCTTGATTTTAAGGCTTTTTGCATTTTCCAATCAAAAGAACTTGACATTATTAGTTACTTCCACTACAATAGAATTACATACCATTGGTATGATAGAAAGGGACTGGAATGGCAAGAAATAGAAACTCACATGAAACTAGACAAAAAATACTAGAGGTCTCTAAAAATTTATTTTTAGAAAAAGGATTTGATAATACGTCAATACAAGATATCATAGATGGGTTAGGTGGATTAACAAAAGGTGTTATCTATCATCATTTTTGAGTCTAAATACGATATACTGCAAACAATCATTAGCGAAAAATAATCAAGAAATTTTAAATTATAATTGGAGAGGAAATACTGGGTTAGAAAAGATACAAAATTCTTTGATGGACTCTTTCTCTAATTTTGAACACCAAAGGCTCGTTTACTCTGCCTCAATCATGCTTAGAAGTCCACGTTTGTTAGGAGAGCAGTATCTAGGTCTATTTTCTGATTTTTTTACCCGAAATTAGAGAAAAAGTTTACGAAGGAGTTGAAGATGGGTCTATTAAAAACAGAATATCCAGAAGAGCTAGCAGATTTAATTGTTTTAACTCTAAATATTTGGATTGGTTTTCAAATTTCCGTTTTTTTCATTAGTAGAATTAAAGCGCAAAATGAATTTCATTAAACTTACTTTTGAAGGTCTAGGGTACAGTTAATTTCTGATGAAATGATGGAGGTGATTTTTCAACTTATTTGATCACTTAAAAAAATAGTAAATAAGTAGTCGCATGACATTCTTGTTAATACTAATTTCTATTTATGTATTATCAATTGAATAAACTATATTACATAATTTATAATTTAAAAAAATAACACACTTAAAGTGTGTTATTAAAATCCACTATACATACCGTAGGTATGTTTGTTTTTGGTATATACATACCGATAGTATGTATAGTGTCATTGTCTGAAAAAAATAAGCTAATTTTTAAATATTTGTCGAGATTAGTCTGAATAGTTTATTCTTTATTTACGCTTTGGAGGAAAGAATCTATGTTGTCGTTTATTAAAATTGAATTAAATAAAATTTTCTAAATCTAAATTATTTTTTAGCTTGGTTGTGTACTATATTTTATAGTGTTAGGTATTACAGCAATCATTATTATGGGATTTAGGTACTGACAATAAACTAGGAGAATTCACTGGTCAGGATTCTAATGTTATTAGAGTTACTGGTAAATGGGAAGGCTGGGCAATTGTAGCTTCATTGTTTTCATCTTTATTTACAAAAGCAGCATTTTTGATTTTCGAATCTTATTTATTATCTACGATTATCATTGATGAATTTAAACGAAGAACAATTTTTCAGTTGTTTTCTTACCCTATTTCTAAAAATAAAGTTACTATGGGGAAAAAAATTCTTTTAGTCATCCTAATATCATTTATTGCCCATTTTTCTGCACATTTAGTTATTCAAATATTCATTAGATTCATGGCTGTTGTAACTGAATCTAGTTGTATCCCTGTAGCTAATCAATTAATTAACTTAGCTGGAATTACGTTTGGAACAGTACTAATAGGGTTATTACCATTTGTTTTAGGTATGATTAAGCATTCAACAGCTATAACAATGCTTACAGGACTTGGTTTAGCAGCATTACTTTCGAATGCCAGTCCAGGAAGTTTATCTAATAATATTGCTGATAACCTATTCTTTTTGATATTTGCAAGTTTCATAAGTTTAATGATCACTTCTTTTTCAATCTTTAGTATTTCAAGACAAGATATTAGTATCAAGTAGCATAGCTGAATTTAATTGAAGGAATGTGATAATTCCTTGATGATTTCTATAAAAAAAGAGGCTGTATAAGTTGGTATTTATGCTCCAGGAGAAAAATTCTTTCATTTAAAGCTGGATATAGAAAGAGAGATAGAAATGAGAAATATTGTTGAAATAAAAAGAAGTTTTTTAAAACAATTGATAAAGAAGAAATTTTTAAGTGGTATCAACCTTCAAATTGCTGAAGGAGAAATCTATGGTTTTTTTAGGACCGAACGGTGCTGGAAAAACAACGTTAATGAAATGTATGTTAACCTTATCAACAATTACATCAGGTAGTATTGAAATTTTTGGGAAAAATCTACAAGAACACAGAGAAGAAATCCTAAGTCAGATTGGAAGTATTATTGAATCACCAATTTTTTTATGATAATTGCACTGCAAAAAGAAATTTTTGGAAATTCACGCTCAATATATGGGGAAAAAAATATTATTGAATCAGATATAAAAAAAGCCTTAAGAATGGTCGGCTTAAAAAATACGACTAAAAAAGTAAAAGATTTTTCGTTAGGAATGAGGCAAAGGCTTGGTTTAGCTCGTGCCTTTCTAACAAAACCTAAATTGTTAATTTTAGATGAGCCAATCAATGGTTTAGATCCAATAGGGATTCAAGAAATTCGAAATCTTTTGTTGTCGCTTTCTAAGGAGCATGGAATTACTATTCTAATATCGAGTCATATATTATCGGAAATTTCACAGATAGCAGATAAAATTGGCTTTATCAAAAATGGAGAAATTGTAGAACAGGTTTCTATGAAAGAGATTAGGAGAGAGAATATTGACTTAGAAGAATATTTTATGTCACATTTTCTAAATGAAATTAAGAATTATGAGGTAGATTAAGGATGAAACAATTGATAAAGAACCATCAGAAGGCTTTTTATGCTTTCATGATATTTAATATACTGGTCCCTTTAACTAATATTGCTTTTGCTTATTCTATTAAAGGTATTATTGATAGTGGCATGTCCCAAAATAAAGAAGCCTTAACTCAAGCGGTACTAGTAGGAGCTACTGTTATTTTCATCTATGCAGCACTCAACTTTATATCTCTTCGATTGAGAAATAAACTTGTTAGGCAAATCATGTCAAGATACAAAAACAAGGTGTTCCAATCTATTTTAGATAGGGATTATAGAGACTTTTCTAAAGAAAAATCAGGGAAATTTATTTCCGTATTAACCGAAAATATGAAGAAAATTGAGCAAGATTATCTATACCAGTATTTTAATATTTCAAAAAACCTTTCCTTAATGATTTTTTCACTTCTAACTATGTTTATAGGTAATTGGTTTTTGACCTTATTAGTTATCATTGCTAGCATCATTCCGATGATGATTTCAGGATTTATTGGACAAAAATCAGCCTCTTTACAAAATAGAGCTATGGTTGCCGATCAGAAGTATTTAGCTAAGGTTAAAGATATTTTAGCAGGATTTCTTGTTATTAAAAGTTTTAATGTGAAAGATGCTATCTGTGAGGATTATAGTCATGAAAGTGAAAAATTTGATGAAATAAATTTTATAAAAGGGAAATTTGACGTTTTAGCTAATGTTATTTCACAGCTTTCAGGGATGATTGTTTTTTTGGTAGCCTTTGGTGGAGGGATGTATCTCGTATTTAATAGCTCTACCACAATTGGGAGTGTAACAGCTATTGTTCAACTGGTCAATTTTGTAGTAATGCCACTGAATGAAGTTGGAATGGGAATAAGTAAATTTCGTGAAGGTCAGGCAACACTAGATGCATTTGAGGTAAAAGATGTAACTGAGCTTCAGACTGGTGAAACAAAAGAATATTTCGATGATGTTATTTCTTTTTTTCAAATATAGACTTTTTCTTACCCTAATACTAAAGAAAAAAATTTTTTTAACCATTTATCTTTGAAGATTCAAAAAGGAGAAAAAAATTGCAATTGTTGGAATGTCAGGGAGTGGGAAATCAACTTTGCTCAATCTATTACTGCGTTTTTTTACGATGTAACAAGTGGGCACATCTCCATTGATAATATAGATTTGCAAGCTATTTCAGCAGAGAGCCTTTTATAACTTAATGACAATTGTTCAACAAGACGTTTATATCTTTGATGATACTTTAAGAGCAAATATTACTCTTAATCAATCCTTCACTGATGAGGAAATAAAGCAAGCTGTACAGCAGTCGGGTTTAGAAAGTTATGTTTTAGAAAATGAATCTGGTCTACAAACTTTATGTGGAGAGAATGGCTCAAATCTATCTGGCGGACAAAAAAACAAAGAGTTAGTATTGCGCGTGCCTTGATTCGAAAAAAACACCAATCTTATTATTGGATGAGGCTACTTCATCTTTGGATAATCAAGTAACTACTGAAATTGAAAGTTCAATCTTGGATATTCAAAATTTGACTGCACTTGTAGTAACCCACAAGTTGAATGAGAACATTTTGAAAAAATACGATAGAATTCTCTTTATGAAAGATGGCGTTATTGTTGAAGATGGTTCTTTCAGTGATTTGATGGATAGGAGAGGTGAGTTTTATAAGTTGTTTGAGTTGAGTGTGTAATTCTCTTTCATTTTTATAGTATAATTTTATAAAAACACTCTATCCTTTTCGTTCTATAATATATAAGCTTTGCTAGCACCACATGTTGAGGCGGTAAGTTTGCTAGTCAAGGAGTAAAACGACGAAGATTAGCATTTACTTCCGCCCATGCGATAGCTGTCCGTGATTGACAAGTGCTAGCACGCAGACAGAACGGAGATAGCGAACCGCTGAGTGTGTCGCTCTGCTCGTAAAAAGCTTAGAAACCTTTGAACGAAAGGGATAATGAAAAGCCTTGATTGCAAGGCTTTTTTTGCTTTATGGTGGGTAAGTATCAGAGTGAGAAAAATTTTTTTGGAATGAGTAGAAGTGATAGCTAGAAATTATCAGTTTCTATTTCCATTTACCCTGTGGGTACGTGTTTGTTTCCATTGACAAGGAGTTTGTGGGAATAGAAATGTACCCACCTTGTTTGAATCAAGTGAAGTGTAGTTGAAGGAAATCTGTTGAAAGCAATACTTCATTTTTACCGAATAAGTAATAATTTAGGCAACTTCAAATCGATTAAAAAAACTATTTTTAAAGGTTAAGAGTAGACAAAAAAATTGTCCACTCTTTTTTTGCAAACTCAATTTATCAATAAAATGAAATGAGGGAATGTAAAATGAAATATTTTTGAGGTTGAGTTAGAAAAATCCTGATGAATTTTTTTAAAACTACAAACAGAAGATTTTGTGAAAGCTAATCGCTTGCTACTAAGGAAGATAATCCAGAGCGTTACAGTCTATGAAGAAAAACTTCGTCATATCCTTTAAATCTGGCATCGAATTGGAAGTATGAGTCTCATTCCATAACTTTTTATATTGAACATATCATCTTGTTGTGTTATACTATAAATTGATATAAACAAAGATGTAGGAGGAACTGAAACTATGACAGCCTCAATGCGTTTAAGATAAGCTGGCAATAAAAAAAGCAGAATCTATACCCGATGATAGGCTTTTTTGTTGTGCTTATTTATACGATATTGAGCATTCATTAGTTACGGTGAGGATATTGGTTATTTAACTATACCTTTATTTAACTATGTCTTTAATATGAATGTTTCCAAATTGTATGTATGCAGACCAAAAAGCCACATTGTGGGTTTGGCCTGCATTTTTTTATTGCCTAGAATGCTATTCAAAAATAGAAATTCAAGCAAAATAATATGCAGGAGATAATATAAATGGAAAAATACAACAATTGGAAACGAAAATTTTATGCAATATGGGCAGGGCAAGCAGTATCATTAATCACTAGTGCCATCCTGCAAATGGCGATTATTTTTTACCTTACAGAAAAAACAGGATCTGCGATGGTCTTGTCTATGGCTTCATTAGTAGGTTTTTTACCCTATGCGATTTTGGGACCTGCCATTGGTGTGCTAGTGGATCGTCATGATAGGAAGAAGATAATGATTGGTGCCGATTTAATTATCGCAGCAGCTGGTGCAGTGCTTGCTATTGTTGCATTCTGTATGGAGCTACCTGTCTGGATGATTATGATAGTATTGTTTATCCGTAGCATTGGAACAGCTTTTCATACCCCAGCACTCAATGCGGTTACACCACTTTTAGTACCAGAAGAACAGCTAACGAAATGCGCAGGCTATAGTCAGTCTTTGCAGTCTATAAGCTATATTGTTAGTCCGGCAGTTGCAGCACTCTTTATACTCCGTTTGGGATTTAAATGCTATTATTGCCATCGACGTATTGGGTGCTGTGATTGCATCTATTACGGTAGCAATTGTACGTATACCTAAGCTGGGTAATCAAGTGCAAAAGTTTAGAACCAAATTTCATAAGGGAGATGAAAGAAGGAGTTGTGGTTCTGAGACAAAACAAAGGATTGTTTGCCTTATTACTCTTAGGAACACTATATACTTTTTGTTTATATGCCAATCAATGCACTATTTCCTTTAATAAGCATGGAACACTTTAATGGAACGCCTGTGCATATTTCTATTACGGAAATTTCCTTTGCATTTGGGATGCTAGCAGGAGGCTTATTATTAGGAAGATTAGGGGGCTTCGAAAAGCATGTATTACTAATAACAAGTTCATTTTTTTATAATGGGGACCAGTTTAGCTGTTTCGGGAATACTTCCTCCAAATGGATTTGTAATATTCGTAGTTTGCTGTGCAATAATGGGGCTTTTCGGTGCCATTTTATAGCGGTGTGCAAACAGCTCTTTTTTTCAGGAGAAAATTAAGCCTGAATATTTAGGACGTGTATTTTTCTTTGATCGGAAGTATCATGTCACTTGCTATGCCAATTGGGTTAATTCTTTTCTGGATTCTTTGCTGATAAAATCGGTGTAAATCATTGGTTTTTTACTATCAGGTATTTTTAATTATTGGCATTGCTATAGTTTGCCAAATGATAACTGAGGTTAGAAAAATTAGATTTAAAATAAACAATATTGGAGGAATATTTATGTATCTTATTTTCATAACTCTTCCTGCTAAAATCGCAGGGTTTTTCCCTGCATACAAGCAAATGAAAGCATGCGATTATAGACAGGAGGAAATGTTATGGAATTAATATTAAAAAGCAAAAAGACATTCGTGTGGAATTCAAAGGACGCGATGTTTTAGATATAAATGAATTAGAAGTATATGATTATGACCGTATTGGTTTAGTAGGAGCAAATGGTGCTGGAAAAAGCACTTTTACTCAGGGTACTTTTTAGGAGAATTAACTCCCCAGGATGTAAAATGAATCGTCTGGGTGAACTTGCCTATATTCCCCAGTTGGACGAAGTAACTCTGCAGGAGGAAAAAGATTTTTGCACTTGTAGGCAAGCTAGGTGTTGAGCAATTAAATATACAGACTATGAGCGGTGGTGAAGAAACAAGGCTTAAAATAGCACAGGCCTTATCGGCACAGGTTCATGGTATTTTAGCGGATGAACCTACGAGCCATTTAGACCGTGAAGGAATTGATTTTCTAATAGGACAGCTAAAATATTTTACAGGTGCACTGTTAGTTATTAGCCATGACCGCTATTTTCTTGATGAAATAGTAGATAAAATATGGGAACTGAAAGATGGCAAAATCACTGAGTATTGGGGAAACTATTCTGATTATCTTCGTCAGAAAGAGGAAGAACGTAAGAGCCAAGCTGCAGAATACGAACAATTTATTGCGGAACGTGCCCGATTGGAAAGGGCTGCGGAGGAAAAGCGAAAACAGGCTCGTAAAATAGAACAGAAGGCAAAAGGTTCTTCAAAGAAAAAAAGTACTGAAGACGGAGGGCGTTTAGCTCATCAAAAATCAATAGGAAGTAAGGAAAAAAAGATGTATAATGCTGCTAAAACCCTAGAGCACAGGATTGCGGCCTTAGGAAAAGTAGAAGCTCCGGAAGGCATTCGCAGAATTCGTTTCAGGCAAAGTAAAGCATTGGAGCTCCATAATCCATACCCTATAGTCGGTGCAGAAATTAATAAAGTATTTGGGGATAAGGCTCTGTTTGAAAAATGCATCTTTTTCAAATTCCGTTAGGAGCAAAAAGTGGCGTTAACTGGTGGTAATGGAATCGGAAAAACAACTTTAATCCAAATGATCTTAAACCATGAAGAAGGAATTTCTATTTCGCCTAAGGCAAAAATAGGTTACTTTGCACAGAATGGTTACAAGTACAACAGTAATCAGAATGTTATGGAGTTTATGCAGAAGGATTGTGACTACAATATATCAGAAATTCGTTCAGTGCTAGCATCTATGGGGTTCAAACAGAACGATATTGGAAAAAGTTTATCTGTTTTTAAGCGGTGGAGAAATTATAAAATTGTTGCTTGCTAAAATGCTCATGGGTAGATATAACATCCTAATAATGGATGAACCCAGTAACTTCCTTGACATACCAAGTTTAGAGGCTTTTGGAAATACTAATGAAGGAGTACACCGGAACTATCGTGTTTATCACCCACGATAAACGATTACTCGAAAATGTAGCAGATGTAGTTTATGAAATTAGAGATAAGAAAATAAATCTGAAACATTAAATTTAAGGTAGTCGCTGGTCAGTATAGTCTGTTCTGGTTGGCGACTCCATTGTTAAAGAGTATAAAGACTTTAGATTTTATGAATATTAAAAATAGGAACAGTCAATTGAACTGCTCCTATTTTTCTGCTAAATATATTGTAGTTTTCTTATATGTATAATGATAGATTAGCGGATTCTCATCTACGGTACTTACTTCAAATATGAAGAAGTGATCGCGGTTATCTCTGGACTTTTCCTTATTGAGGACAAAGTAATTCTTACGTGAAGTCGCCATTGTTTTTAGGATATCATCAGTTAGGAAGGTCAATGGAATATTCATGTTAGAGTAGCGGTAGAAGTCACGTTCAAAATCTTGGTAGCTCTCGCTATAATAGTCCATTTGTAGGTGATTACGCTGAAACTCAAGCTGATTCATAGAGCACCTCCTCGACAAGTTCAATACTAATAATGTCTTTTAATTTCAAATTGATGTGACCTGTTGTAGTTTTTTTATCAAAATGAAATCTTTGGTCAGACTTGGTATTGTTCCAGTGTAGGAAACACGCTTGTTTTTTTCAATCACTTGAATGCGTGTGCGTAGCTGCCCGGCGTATACTTGACTGAGGAGTAATAATTTCTTCTCTAGTGATAAGTCAGACATGTACGTTACTTTGTTTGTATCATCAGAGAGTGCTGATGCATGTTCAGATAGGAAAAAGCCCATCCATTTTTTTGCATCTTTTGTATCCTGGTACTCTCTTGCTGATTGAAAATGGTAAATATGAACGGTCAATCATATCAAATCCTTTTCTATGCAGAGGCAAGGGTATTTTTTTATCAAATTGAATCGTAAAACCTTGAATTCCCCCACCTGTGTAACATTCTTTAAAGCGATTGATTACCTCAGTATAGATTATCACAGATGAGCTTGTTGGCTTAATGCTAAATGTAAATTCCAATGGTAATCGGTTTTTCAGATTTAGCATGTACTAGTCGTATCGATATTTCAGTTGTTTTGAGTTTTTCTCTGACGAAGTTTTTGAAGTTGCTGTTTCAACGATTCCATGTAAAAAAATCTTTCAAGCATTTCAATATCATTACATCCTTTGCTACGGATTTCTGAAAAATTGTACTGTATTTTTTTCTTGTTTCATTTTAATCCCTCCAATCCACCCGCGGAATGACCACCGATAAGTTTACTGCGTTCAATATTTCTGGAACCTTCAGTTAGGACGGTTCCTTTTTTGTATGGCTAAAAAAACCAAACTGTTCTCTGACAACATCAATAGCTGTCTGAAGTCTATTATCTTTTTTTCAATTTGTTCTACATCATCAAAGAGTGATAGTAGAGTATAGCTTTCATCTACGAAGCCACTATAAGATACACCAATTTGTCTCACTGCACCAGAGGTGTATTTTTTCGGAATAATACAAGTACATGACTCACCATTGTTTTGGGGAGATTTGCGGGTTCAATTTTATTCTGAGCATTTATAGATTTTTTCATCTCAGTCCTAGAATAGCCAATATGAATAGAAACGACAGTAGTCAATACTAGGGCTACTGTTCCGTTCCACAGTATCATTTAAAAATCATTTTCACACCCTTTCGTCTATTAGTATAGAAGAAAGCTCTCAGCACATGAGGAGAAATCATGAGGGATATTCTCAGTTGAATAAGTAAGAGTATAATCTACATCTCCAAAGTAGGAGTGGCCAGTTCCAGCAGAAAGACCTTCATAGGTTTTTATAACTGAATAGATCGACTACTTTGTTGTCGAATTTTTTCCTGTTCTTCAAGTAATCCTGAGGAATAGACGACAACTTTAAAATCAAATAAGCTAAAAACGCTCTAAAATCATTAAATTGATATAAAAATGTTTTTTATTGTCAAAATATACAATTAAAAAAATTTCCAGTTTTTTTAAAATCACTATCTCAGATGACAATTTAATCAAAATATGATATAATACAGAAAAAGTAAAAATAACAAAAGTAACTTACAAAAGTAAAAGAAAAAAAGTAAATAGATAGCCACGGCGGATATTCCTTTCATTGTTTAGAAGGAGTTGCTGTGGTTATCGTTGTTGCTGAGCTAATTAATTGCTCTTATTACTTAGATGAAGTTACTTTTTGTTATTGAATTAATTCAAATAATAATAACGATCAATGAAAGTACTCATCGATATTCCCTTTATGCAGTTTAGAGCACAAAGGAAAATGGTACTGATTTGATCGTTTTTTTGTGTATTGACATCCTAAAACCCAGTCAGAACCTTCAGTCATATTAAACAAGGAGATAACATGAGATTTGTTGTATATAAACATTCACTAGTTTTTAGGTGATAACAACATCGTGACAAAAGCAATTTATCGTTCTGAAGCACGATGACGGCAACTTACAATTTACTGATTTTCATCGTTATGTTAAATCTACTTCAAGAATCAAGTCTATTTCAGATGATGGGAATAAACGCTTTTCTTACGTTGTTAAGTTTCTAAATTTTATATTTGGTACTTCTGGACTTAAAAGTATAGATCAACTTACACTTGAAATGGTTAGAGAATTTTTTACGCTTTATGGATTATCTCAGTTACCAGGAGATAGAGAAAAAAGAAAGAAAAGCACCGTTGAAAAATGCGTAAATGCAGTTCTTGACTTCTTAACTCTTTATTTAAGTGAGCGAGAGGGAAAGGCTAAGTTAAAAGCAGAAGAATTGTATTCTACGACAACTTTTACGAATAGTAGAGGACGGGTTATAAAGCGTAAAGAACCAAATTTTGAAATATACGTAAATGATAGCAACACTGAGAAAGCTATTTTTCGTGATATGCCAAATAGTGCTTTTGAGATGTTATTTTCTCACATAGCACACTATCATAAAGATCTACTCATGGTTGTGGCCTTGGGAGCCTTTGTTGGCTTAAGACCATCAGAAGCATGCAATGTAAGACGTGAAGATAGTCCTCTAGGGCCAGGTATTTTGTTTCACCAAAGTGATGGGCAAGTATTTAAGATTGAGATCGATCTACGAAAAGAAATACCTCTCCGAAGCGATTTAAAGCCAACTGGACGGATTAAAAAGGAAAGACTTCAAGCAGTACCTTATATCTTTCTGGAGGTCTTTTTAGACACTTATAATGACTATATGACTTATCTGGAAGGTAAGAAGTATGAGAAGGATTATGGACCTTTAAATCTTAACAGACGAGGAAAAGCATTATCATACGATGTATACTATCAACGATTTCGTAAGATTATTCGCGACGAAATGATCCCAATCTTCTTAAAATCTGATGATGCAGAGGTTGTCTTTTTTGGGCAGCTTTTGCAGGAGCATAATATTTCCCCACATATTTTCAGACACTGGTACACGACACAGTTAGTATTATCTGGGGTTTCTGAAATAAGTGAGCTTATGTCAGCAAGAGGTGATAAATCGCCTGAGAGTGCTTGGGTTTATCTACAAAACAAAGGAGAAATCGCAAAACAATATGGTCAAGTTAATAATGGTGTTTTTGACTATATGAATTGGCGAGCAAATGAACTTTTTGGTGATAAGTTAGAAAGGTAATGTATGACTTATTCAATTAAATCTTTGATCGAAAATCTGTTAAGTGAACTCGGAAAAAACGATATACAGTATAAAGGCAAAATTAGTAAGTTTTTAGTTGATAACAATTGGTTTAATATTGAGATTGATTTGGATAACTATTCTATCTCAGATAAAGATGCTCAATTATTAATAGAAAAAATAACCAATTATCTTCTTGGACCAACTGGTTTAGCAGGAATTCAGCCTATATTTAAACAAAAATTCCCATTAACTTACAAATATTTTCAGCAATACTCAGAAGATAGCAACTTATCTAAGGAAAAACATGTTTTTATGTTCAAGATTTTTCTTGCTTTTTTTATCTTAAAAGAGATTTATTTCTCTGTAATGATAATGAGATTGAATTGTTGGTTGAAGAAGCAGTATATGCACTTGAAAAGCAAAAAGGCGAAGTTTTTATTGATTTTTTAAAGTGGTTAATGAATAAAATGAGATGTAACTATCACAAAAGATATGAATTTACACCTCGATACACATTAGAACAGGAGACTAACGCTTATGAGTTAGACGAATATTTAGAATTACTGTATTTTTCTTTTTTTAATGACAATTACATTAGAAAAAGAAGATATGCTTTATAAAGCAGCAATCTCAAAAGACTACGCAGATACCTGGCTATTTCTAGCACTTCATTTTATATGTGCGCTACGTGGAACAGATTTAGAACAACTTGGACATCCACAACTTCCTAGAACACCGAAAGAAGTTCTAAAAATCAGTTAGAAGTGGTAATTGGAGTAGCAGTGAGGCAAGAAGAACTCTTTTTAAGTATTACAACTCGTTTAACTTATTTAAATATTACTCCAAACAAAAACAAAGCGAACTAAAAAAATATTAGTCAGATTAAATTTCAGGTCCCTGAGAGTTGTCAGGTATTGATTGGAACGTTGTTGGCTATCTGTGAAGCTCATTATCAGTTGAATAAAGATAATAATGATGAACCTTTAATTCGACAAATAAAAGAATATAAACGAATTAATCGATATATGGGGAAAGAAATTGGAGACTTATTTCTTGAAAGGAATTTTTAGTTCTAGATCTGCAAATAAATCCTATCTTCAAACTGTTGCCATGTTAGCAGATGATGTTTTTGCAAGAAAAAAATCTGAGTTAAATATTAAAGGCTATTTTTTAGCCGCATTAGCCCGTAGCCATAAAGGTTCATTCGATGAATTTGCACAAACTACAACAACGTACCTAAAAGATGCCCAACTAAGCCAGCTTAAACCAGAAATGGTTGCGAGAGAACTATTTGAACGAGGTGTTTTATCTATGATTCCATCAATGATCCTGACGATTGTAACTAGAGGAAAGTATAAAGAATTAAGTCCTAGTCAACAGACTCAGATGATTAAACAGTTAGATTTGACACCAAATGAGATTGAAAAAACATTGGCTTTAAGCATTCAGGCAGAAGTGAAATCGCAAAAAGGCATTAAAGATTTTTGGTAGAAGAAGAAGCAGAGCCTAATCAACTTCTTACTATTTGTCATCGTATAGGAAACGGTGAAGCCTTCTCAAAACAAGGTGAAAGCATGTGTCTTTTATCTGCGCTTGGAAAGATTTGTCCATATGACGATAGGCAACATTGCATCGGTTGTCATTATGAATTACAAACGAAATCTACTTTATTGTTATTAGTAGGAGAATTCAATCGTTTGAACAAACAATACTCTAGAGTTCGAACTGATTTAGAAAAAGGTAAAATTCGGAGTATTTTAGAAGAACAAATAAAACCTTGTTTAACTGAAATGTTGCAAGCTTTATGCGAGCAATATGGAGATGACGTGTTACATGATTACGAAGAAATAATAAAGGAGTTAATAAATTGAACAATCAAGCTAAACTTTTTTTAAAATTGAAAATTATTTTGAAACTTTTTGACCGTGATTGTGTTCTGCGAGCAAAAAGAAGTTTTTCGATGACTATTTTTGATAAAGGAATTATTCTAAGTTACGATTTTTGATCATAAGAAATGGGAAACTACAAATGAATATGCCAATATTAGCCTGTTTTTTTAACATTTCTGAATTTCAATATAGGAGATTTTATCAATCAATTTTTTTCAGTTGCCTTATAAGAAATTTATCGATTACTTAAAAAGTTTTATTGTTTTCTCAATGAAACAACATGTTTTTAAAAACTTTACAGCTATTTCTAATGGATATTAAACAAATTATTAAAAAAATACAACCAAAGATACGTTTTTTTAGATTTAGAAAATATTTCTGTAAAATTTCCTGGTTTATGTATTGACTTTTTTTCTCAAATCTTCCCTGTTCAGATGATAGTCAACTAAATCAACTATTGGAGCAATTAGATAATAAATTAACTATCAACCTTCAAAAAAAGCAGAGGTCAAAACAGCAAAGACAATTAGCGCAATTTCAATCCTATTTTTACCTTTTAATGACATTTTTAAATGATTATTGGTCTCAAACATTATCTAAGAAAAGAACGTCTATTTTTATTATCCATTGTATCTCTGGTGGCAGATTACAGCGATTTTTACCTTTAAGGCCAAGAGAATTTCTTTTAATACAAAAGAAACTGTTTAACCGAGAAAGATGGAAAATATTTTCTTACATTAAGGAGAAATATAATCAAAGGGAAGGGATCGACTTGTTGCACATAAAAATTTCTGAAGATTATACTTTGAATACTTATGAGATTACTAATTCATTAGCTTCTGAAATAAAGACTTACCTCATTCTTACGGAAAATGATCGTTCTACTAAATTAGATACATTATTTGTGACTGATCCCCTCATTATAACCGTTGGGGTCGTCGAACAGGTGTTAAATAAACCGATTTTTTTAACTTACACTAATCTCAATACTATTTTTGAGGTATTTTTTTAATGAGATTATTTCTCAAAGAATACGGTTATCAAGTTAATTATTTTTAGTTTTTCCAACTAGATTAGATGAAAACGAGATTAATTTGATTCATATTGGGGATACGAGACATATTGCAATGATCAATTTAATTGCAGAAGGGGCTAGTCCTGTTACAGCTATGCTTTTTAGCTGGTCATGAAGATGTGACAACTTCATCTCACTATTTTTTTCAAATTTAAGCCAATTTATTGAATGTCGTAGTTATCAAATGTATCGTAAACTAACGAGTAAAGAAATACGAATTACACTATAAGTAAGAGGCAGCCATTTTACACAGCACAAGGACAATACATCGACTTTAGAAAATAAAGGACGGTGTTACTCACCCCGCTTTGCGAAAGGTGATTATTCAGATTGTCTGAAAGTTATTAGTGAGCATGCGGAACTAGGGTGCTTGTACGAGCTGTCCTTTTTACCGTAAAAAGCAGGTAAAGATTATTTTTTTCAATGGATAAAAACATTTAAAAAAAGTCAGTTGATGAAAAAAAGCTATGGTTGTAAATGAAGCGATTAGAAAAAGTTAGACAAGGGAAAGGTCATATTGAAGATATTGGAGAAGCTTTGTTGAAATTAAAAACAGTTAGCAATACCTATCAGGATTACTTAAATGCTAAACAACTATCTTTAGAGGAGAAGAAGTCTAATGGCTAGAAAGAAATCAATTACTGATGATGAATTGATTCATTTGTTTGAACAGTATTTAATTTCCCAGTGTTCCTGTGATTTAAGCTTGGTAAAAATTCCTCGGTTCGGTGACTATGTGAGGAATCATGGCTATCAAAATGTTGCGGATACAACCATTAGACGTAACAAAAGATTCAGGGATTTTTTAAAAGAAAGTGAAATTAAATACCAAGATGAAAATTATGAGGCTGTGATTACTTACAAGACCATAGATCCTGACAATTTTATGGCAAAAAATCGTGCTCCAGGTGCTATGAAAAGAGCATTGGTGGAAATTAGCCAATACTATAAGAAGATAGCAAACATTGCGGCCAGCTATAAACAAGAAGCAGATAAGTTACGTAGTTTAAATTCTGAACTACAGTCAACTAATGAAGATTTAAAACAGAAGCTACAAAGAGAAAATGAGTTAAGTGATGAGAATCAAAAACTATTACAAATAATCAAAACAAGTGTCTATCCAGAAATTGCGAATGAGCTTTTAAAAGCAGAAGGATTGTTAAAATATTCTCAAAAGGTTATCAGTGAGGATTTCCTAGCAGACAATATCATCACCGCTGATTCAGAAATAGATTTTCATTCTGGTGGTCTTATTGAACAAGAAAATCCTCAAAAATCAACTAAAGTGGTTTCTATTAAAAACTTACTAGACAGCAAAACTAATTATAAATGAGGAAAGAAATGAACAAGAAAGTTAAAGATAATCCAGCTATTTACATGTACTGGGATCAAAAACGAAATGTTCTTGACCCCAAAAAATTATCGTCAAATAGTTTAAAATATGCCTATTGGTCTTGCCCTTATTGTCAACACCATTGGGAAGCGAAAATCATTGATGTGCAGCTTGACAGTTATGAATATCTTAGGTGTTGCCCCCATTGTGGATTAGGTGAACGTTCCATTGATGAAAATGAGAGCGTCCTTCAGGTTTATCCCGATTTCAGAAATTATATAAACTACAGCATTGAGCAAGATGAAGAATTAGATGAGAAACTTCTTACCTTGCCGTTCAATAGTAAAAGAAAATTCAATTTTAAATGTCCGACGTGTCAATTAAGTTGGAAAGATTCTGCGACAAATAAGAGGTTATTTCAACTAACAAGTGGGGATTTATTTCATTTTGGCTGCAATGAAACTTCCTATCATTGCGATTACAAATCAATTTATCCAAATTTAGCTAAAATCTATAGCGAACATTTAAACAAATTTAAATTTAACGAACTGAAGCTGAGTTACAATATAACAGTACCTATCCATTGGGAATGTGATAAGTGTCATTGCAAATTTGAATTATCTATTGATAGATTATTGAACCGAATTAAAAGAAGTGGTCATTACTGTTTGGAGTGTCATTCTTCATTTGAAGAGTTATTGGATAAAGATTTTGATGTTTCTCCTCTATCTTTTTTAAATTCTTCCATGCTCAAGGAGTGGTCTAAAAAGGAACAATATTACACCTAATCAAGTTGATGTATTATCTAATGTTCATGTGTTATGGGAATGTACGAATTGTCACGGAGAGTATTCATGCTCACTATTTGAAAAAAACAGATAGGTCTTGTCCATTTTTGTTCAAATAGAGAAAAAAACTTCAGGATTTTAATACACTAAATGAAACACATCCCTATTTGAGGGAATTTTGGGACCTCAGTAATGAAAGGGATTTTTCCGAATATTGGTTTAAGTCAAATAATGTAGTTAGTTGGGTTTGTCCTTGTTGTAAAATCAACTTTCAATGTAGCCCAGCCGAAATGATCAGTCGAACCGATTTAGAAAATCAAAACTTTCAAACATGTCCCAATCAATGTGACTGGAGGACTGAGGTATTTAAAAATAATATTTTCCTTAAAGAACCAAAACTCATCAAAGAATGGAGCGATAAAAATAAAATTCCTATTCATTTATCTCAGACAACAATAGAAACGAAAAAATATTGGTGGGATTGTTCAAAGTGTCATGGGACATATTTATGTTCTATCCCAATTCGAAGAGAAGTTTCTCAGTGTTGTCCTTTCTGTAACAACGATAAGCCTCTGAATGGGTATAATACATTTGATTATTTGTACCCTGAACTAGCAAAATTGTGGGCACCAAATAATAAAGTCTCAATAGATAGTTTTGTTCCATTATTAACTGAAAAAAGGTTTTATTTATGGCGCTGCAAAGAATGTAACTTCGAATTTCATGAGCGCTTCAGCATTATATTAAATAAGTATTTAAATTCCGAGACAAAAGATCTTAAAGAAATGTGTCCATTTTGTGCAGAATTAAAAGAAAGACAAGATAATATCTCATTTGAAGATTTGATGAACGAGTGGGACTATCTTAACAATCTTATTCTAGGGGATCCAGAAAGAATCCCAAATAATACGCAATTAAGATTTTGGTGGATTTGTAAGAATAATCCAGAGCATCGTTATAGAATGGCTATTGTAGATAAGATTGCAAATGTAAAACGATCTATCGAGCCATGCATATTTTGTAAAGGGCGTAGACGAAAAAGAGAACATTTTGTTCCTTATAGGAAAATTTAAAAAACAGGTTCAAATTTGAACTTGTTTTTTATCATAGATTTTTATAAAGTACATTATTTTAAAAGATTGTATTTTTAGTTTTCAAGTAGATAGTGTACAGAATTTTTAGTATGCGAAAGATTTAGTTTTTCACGGGAATAAAGTACATTTTTTTGCTCAAAAAAATTTTTTTCAGTTAAATGGAATAGAACCCCTATTACATCTTTCCGAAAAAAACTATAATTTTTCTTGAAAAAAATATATCTGGCTATGCTATACTACTGGTATAGAAAGATTTGGAGAAAAACATGAAACGCGAGATCTTATTAGAACGGATTGATAAACTCAAACAAGTCATGCCCTGGTATGTATTGGAATATTATCAATCGAAACTGGCCGTTCCATACAGTTTTACAACTTTGTACGAATACTTAAAGGAATACGATCGATTTTTTACCTGGGTTTTGGAATCTGGTATATCGGATGCTGACACCATGGCCGAGATCCCCTTAGACGTTCTGGAGCACATGACCAAGAAAGACATGGAATCCTTTATTCTTTACTTACGTGAACGTCCTCTGCTCAATGCCAATACGACAAAAAACGGGGTTTCCCAAACAACCATTAACCGTACCCTTTCTGCACTGTCTAGTCTCTATAAGTATTTGACTGAGGAGGTTGAAAATGAGCAAGGTGAACCTTATTTCTATCGAAATGTTATGAAGAAAGTTGCTACCAAGAAAAAGAAAGAAACCTTGGCGGCTCGAGCTGAAAATATCAAGCAAAAACTCTTTTTAGGGGATGAAACAGAAGGTTTTCTTAACTATATCGACCAGGAGTACCCTCAAACACTCTCAAATCGCGCCTTATCCTCCTTTTAATAAGAATAAAGAGCGAGATTTAGCCATTATTGCACTCCTTCTTGCCTCTGGTGTCCGTCTCTCTGAAGCCGTTAACCTAGACCTTCGTGACCTCAATCTTAAGATGATGGTGATTGACGTCACTCGAAAAGGTGGAAAACGAGACTCAGTTAATGTTGCTGCCTTTGCTAAGCCTTATCTAGAGCAATATCTTGCTATTCGAGACAAACGTTACAAGACAGAAAAGACTGATACAGCCCTCTTTCTGACCCTGTATCGAGGTGTTCCAAACCGAATTGATGCTTCTAGTGTTGAAAAGATGGTGGCCAAGTATTCAGAAGACTTCAAAGTCCGCGTGACACCCCACAAACTTCGCCATACATTAGCAACTCGTCTCTATGATGCAACCAAAATCACAGGTTTTGGTCAGCCATCAGCTGGGACATGCTAGCACACAAGTTACCGACTTGTATACCCATATTGTCAATGATGAACAAAAGAATGCCTTGGATAGTTTATAAGATTACATAACCGAAAGTTATGTAATATGTATTCTATTAGAAAAAGAGCGTTAGATACTCAAAAAATCTAACGCTCTTTTATTTTTTCTATAAAAATTCGATCCAATAATTTCGGTGTGGCTCAATAATAACTGGCTTTCCCCAAAATGATTTTAGATAGGCCAGATTTGCTGGGGTGACTGGTATTTTTTCACCATTATACTTTTCTGCACTTTCTTCCGTTAAAAAAAGCATTTAACTGCTTCATATGGTGTTCCGTCACTCGCTATTCGATCAATTCCTAAATAAGCAATTTCATCACCGGCCTTCGGAAAATCTGTAAATAGTTTACCAATAAAATAAACCGTCTTATCTTTCATTAGTTCATAAGCTTTACTATTTTCCAATCTGTTATTCGCTGCAGCGTACATAATACAAAAGCTATCCACGATATCTTTCAAAGGCATTAATTCTTCTTTGCTAACGATTATTTCCTCAGGAGCAAGACCACCAATGATTAAGTTTTTCATAATGAGGTTGCTGGATGACGTTATCTAAAAGCCATTCCTAGATGGTAGTTGGACAGCTTGATAAACCTAAATGGTTCTAACTCTTGTCTTTTTCTGATCAAGGTGTTCTTGTGTAATACTGACATTCAAATCATATGGACTTTGAAAGATTGTTGCTTCTCTAAAAAAATGCCACTACTATACGATCTAACTGTTCAAATAGACCAAGATTTTTCCACTGGAATTTTTCATCATCGAATATAATCCCCTTTTTGTGTTCAGATTTCTTCTATATTGTACACTCTTGGTATTTAAATATCAAGTTTAAGATAAAAGATATCCATGTTAAATGGATATCCTTTACTTTATTCCACCACTGCTTCAGCAATTTCTTCTGCAGTGATTCCTGCGAAGTAACGACCTAGGTTAATGGTTTGAAGGGCTTTGAGGACGTCTTCACGTTCGTATTTGACACCACGAAGAACATCTTCTACTGCTGCAACATCTTCGATACCAAAGAAGTCACCGTAAATCTTGATATCTTGAATTTTTGATTCAATGACATTAGCGAAGATTTCCACCTTACCGCTTGGGAATTTTGTGCCACGACGGACATTGTATTCAGGAGACTTTCCATAGTTCCAATCCCAGGTACCGAACTTGGTTTCCTTGATACGATTGATTTCAGCCAATTCTTCATCTGAGAAGACATATTCTGTCATCTCAGGGTATTCTTTCTTCATGTAGTCCAAAAGCAAGTCACGGAACTCTTCGACCGTGATTTTTTCTTGCAACTCATCGATGATATTGGTCACACGAGCACGGACTGATTTTACCCCTTTTGATTCAAACTTGTCTTTAGACACCTTGAGAGCATTAGCAAGGACTGACAAATCCACGTCAAAGAGAAGGCAACCATGGTGCATGATGCGTCCATTGATATAGGCTTGCGCATTCCCACAGAATTTCTTACCGTCAATCTCTAAGTCGTTACGACCCGTGAATTCAGCTTTAACCCCAAGTTGAGCCAAGGTGTTGATCACAGGAGTTGAAAAACTTTTGAAGTCAAAGGCCTTATTTTCATCTTCTTTTGAAATGATGGTGTAGTTAAGGTTGTTCAAATCGTGATAAACAGCCCCACCACCACTGATCCGGCGAACCACTTCAATCCCATGCTCCCGAACGTAGTCACGGTTGATTTCTTCGATAGTATTTTGGTGGCGACCAACAATGATAGAAGGTTTGTTAATCCAAAGAAGGAAGATTTGATCCTCATCTAACAGATGCTTAAAAGCATACTCTTCTAAAAGCAATATTAAAAAGCAGTATCATTTGAATAATTAATAATGTATTTCATAAGATTCCTTTATATACGATAGAGACTGGTCCAGCATTTGCTGTCCAGCCATTCTATCATTTCAAATATTATTTCTTCTTAGGTGAGTGAACCGCCAAGCCAAGTACATCCGCAAAGGCTTCGTACATCACTTCTGAGAAGGTTGGGTGACCATGAATGGTCTTGAGCATTTCTTCTACAGTGATTTCCATCTCAATGATGGTTGAAGCTTCGTTGATCAATTCAGCTGCTGCTGGACCAATGATATGAACACCAAGAACTTCACCGTATTTCTTGTCTGCAATGACTTTAACAAAGCCTTGAGCCGCATCTGATGCAATGGCACGACCGTTCGCTGCAAAGTTGAACTTTACCGATTTGAACATCGTATTTCTCACGAGCTTGTTCTTCTGTCAAACCAACAGCCGCCACTTCTGGAAGTGTGTAGATGGCTGCAGGAGTCAAGTTCAATTTGGCAACAGCATGATTTCCCTTAAGAGCATTTTTCAGCCGCTACTTCACCCATACGGAAGGCAGCGTGAGCCAACATCTTGGTACCGTTGATATCACCTGGCGCATAGATACCTGGAACAGATGTTTCCATGTATTCATTGACCTTAATCCGTCCACGATCCAATTCAAACTCAACTTCACCGATTCCTTCAAGGTCTGGAACACGGCCGATTGATAGAAGGGCTTTGTTAGCAATGATATCATCTTTTGCCTTCAACCTTGATACGGAGTTTGCCATCTTCTTCAATGATTTCTTGGAGTTTAGTATCAGTCAAGATTGTCATACCTTTACGTTCAAGGATTAAACGAAGGTTCTTAGATACTTCAGCATCCATAGCTGGAACGATGCGGTCCATCATTTCGATAACAGTAACTTTTTGAACCAAAGGTCATGAAGGCTTGACCAAGTTCGATACCAACAACCCCACCACCGATGATCACAAGGCTTTCTGGAACTTCATTCATTTCAAGGATGTCGTCACTGGTCATGACAAGGGATGATTCCATACCTGGAACGTTAATCTTGCTGACTTTTTGAACCACCAGCAAGGATGATTTTCTTCGTTTCAAGCAATTCTGAGCCATTGACCAAGACATTCTTATCTTTAGTGATAGTACCGATACCTTTATGAACATCCACTCCGTAGCTACGAAGAAGCCCTGCAACACCACCAACAAGGGTATTAACAACTTTAGATTTAGTTTCTAAAAGTTTATACATATCTACTGAGAAACTTGGATTTTCAATGATAATACCACGGTTTGCTGCATGGCCAATATTTTCAATAATTTCAGCGTTGTGAAGGTAAGTCTTAGTTGGAATACATCCGCGGTTCAAGCACGTTCCACCAAGTTCAGATTTCTCAACAAGAGCAACCTTACCACCCAATTGAGCTGCCTTAATAGCAGATACGTAACCAGCAGGACCCCCACCAATCACTACGATATCATAAGCATCATCGCTCTTATTGTCATCGTTTGAAGCACTTGCTGCAGTTGGTGCTGGACTCGCTTCTGGTGCTGCTCCAGCGGTTGGGATGTTTTCCCCTTCTTCACCAAGATAACCGATTACTTCTGTTACAGGAACAGTTTCGCCGTCCCCTTTCAGGATAGCGATCAAGTAGCCGTCTTCTTCCGCTTCCAACTCCATGCTGACTTTGTCTGTCATGATTTCAAGGAGCACTTCTCCTTCTTTTACAAATTCGCCGACTTTCTTATTCCACTGAACGATTTGTCCTTCGGTCATATCTACGCCGGCTTTTGGCATAATTACTTCTAAGGCCATTTTATTTCCCTCTTTTTCTTGTTTCTATTCTCTCTCGTTGATTAGACCAACATTGAAATCGGGTCTTCAATCAAGGCTTTCAAGTCTTTCATGAATTTGGCACCAGCCATTCCATCGACAACGCGGTGGTCAATGGTCAAGCCCAAGCTCATGATTGGACGAATGACAATTTCACCATTCACAACAACTGGTTTTTCAACCGTTGCGCTAACTCCAAGGATGGCAGAGTTTGGTTGGTTGATAATCGGTCCAAATGATTGAACACCAAACATTCCTAAGTTACTGATGGTAAAGGTTGAGTTTTGCAATTCACTTGGAGCAAGCTTACCATCCAAGGTACGTCCGATAACATCCTTGAAGGCTACAACCAACTCTGACAAGGTCATTTTTTCTGCGTTATAGACAACCGGTGTCATCAGTCCATTGTCCATCCCAACTGCCATCGCTAAGTTGACATAATTGTGAGTGATGATGGTTTTGCCATCTTCTGTTAATGACGCATTGATGTATGGATGTTTCATCAAGGTCTTAACCACTGCTAGAGAAAGCAAATCTGTTACAGTGACTTTCTTGCCAGTGGCCTCCATAATTGGATCCAATACCTTCTTACGAAGGGCCAACATTTGAGACATATCAACGTCATAGTTCAAAGTAAAGGTTGGTGCTGTCAAGTAAGATTCCACCATCCGTTGAGCGATCACCTTCCGCATTGGTGTCATCGGAATCCGCTCGATCTCACCATAAGGTGTCACATTATCTGGAGCTTCCTCCACCTTCTCGATTTGAGCAGGTGACTTAATGGTCTCATTCTCAATATTTTCAGGAAGGAAAAGCAAGGACGTCCTTCTTCATGATCTTACCACGATGACCAGTTCCTTGAATCTCTTGCCAAGCAATATTGTGTTCTAAAGCAATTCGTTTTGCAAGTGGTGAAATGCGAACCACATTTGTGTCTTTATAGGTTTCCACGTCTTCTTTGTGGACACGACCGTTTGCGCCTGAACCAGAAACATCATAGAGGTTGATCCCAAGATCATCCGCTAATTTTCTAGCCGCAGGAGTCGCTCTTAGCTTATCATCAGCCATGACCTCTCCTATTCTATTATAAGATATCAAGGACGTAGAGGACAAAGAAAAAATAGGAGATTGACGCTGTGTTCGATGAACACAAGGAAATCTATCTTTTTTTCACAGTCCTCCGTCCGGATTCAGTTATAAGATACTAAAGGGCGTCAAAAGTCAAAGTGAAAATAGGGAAACTTGACGAAGAAACTTTAGTTTCTAGGAAAGTTTATCTTTTCACCCAGACTTTAGCCCGTGCTCTAATTTAAATGACATTACATAATTTATGTTATGTATTATTCTTTATTGTACGTTTTACGAATAGCATCTTTGATGCTTTCAACTGTTGGAATCATTGCATTTCAAGGTTTTGTGCGTAAGGCATTGGCACATCTTCCCCCGCACAACGGCGGATTGGTGCATCCAAGTAATCAAATGCTTCTGATTCAGAAATAATAGCTGAAATTTCACCAATATAGCCACTTGTTTTGTGGGCATCATTGACAAGGACTACTTTTCCTGTCTTCTTGACAGAATTAATGATGATCTCTTTATCAAGTGGAACCAAGGTACGTGGGTCTACTACTTCTACTGAGATCCCTTCTTCTGCTAATTCTTCAGCAGCTTGCATCACGCGACGAAGCATTTTTCCGTAGGTTACGACAGTGACGTCAGTTCCTTCACGTTTGATTTCTCCGACACCAAGTGGAATCGTGTAGTCTGGATCAACTGGCACTTCCCCTTTTTGGTTGAATTCTGATTTATATTCAAGAATGATAACGGGGTTGTTGTCGCGAATAGAAGACTTAAGCAGTCCCTTCATATCCGCTGGCGTACCAGGAGCAACAACTTTCAAACCAGGAATATGAGTAAACCATGATTCCAAAGATTGGGAGTGTTGAGCTGCAGATCCAACTCCATTCCCAGCAGCACAGCGAATGGTCATCGGTACTTGACCTTTCCCGCCAAACATGTAGCGAGTCTTAGCAGCTTGGTTGACAATAGCATCCATGGCAATTACTGAGAAATCCATGAAGGTCATATCAACGATTGGGCGAAGTCCAGTCATGGCTGCACCAGCTGCTGCACCTGAAATTGCAGCCTCAGAAATCGGACAGTCACGGACACGTTCTGGACCAAACTCTTCCAGCATCCCTACAGAAGTTCCGAAGTCTCCACCGAAAACTCCGACATCTTCTCCCATCAACAATACATTTTCGTCGCGACGCATTTCCTCAGACATAGCAAGGATAATGGTATCGCGGAAAGACATTAATTTAGTTTCCATAATTCTCTACTCCCCCTTAGTCTGCGTAAATATCTTCGAAAGCTGATTCAAGTGGAGGGAATGGGCTTTCTTCCGCAAATTTCACTGAAGCTTCCACTGCTTCTTTCACTTCTTCTTGGATTTGATCCAATTCTTCTGCGCTCGCAATCTCATTTTCAAGGAGATACTTGCGAAGGTTTTCGATTGGATCTTTCTTCTTCCACTCTTCTACTTCTTCACGAGTCCGGTATTTACCAGGGTCAGATGAAGAGTGACCAAGCCAACGATAGGTGACACTTTCAATCAAGACAGGTCCTTTACCAGAGCGGACGTGTTCAACAGCTTTTTGGAATCCTTCATAGACATCGATAACGTTATTTCCATCAGGAATAAACATTCCAGGAATGCCGTAAGCAGCACTACGTTCGTGGATATGCTGGATATTGGTCATTTTCTTGATGTCAGCAGAGATTCCATAACCGTTATTGATACAGTAGAAAATTACCGGAAGATTCCAAATAGAAGCCATATTCACCGCTTCGTGGAAGACACCTTCATTGGTTGCACCATCGCCAAAGAAGCAGACGACAATCTTACCAGTCTTTTTTTCATTTTGTTGAGTAAGGGCAGCACCTACTGCAATTCCCATACCACCACCAACGATCCCGTTGGCACCAAGGTTACCAGCATCCAGGTCAGCGATATGCATGGAGCCACCCTTTCCCTTTACAAGTACCCGTATATTTCCCCAGGATTTCAGCCATCATGCCATTCAAATCGATTCCTTTAGCAATGGCTTGTCCGTGACCACGGTGGTTAGATGTCAGCAAATCATCGTCGTTTAAAAGCCAACATCGCTCCAACGTTTAGCCGCTTCTTCTCCCAACAGAAAAAGTGCGTCATTCCTGGCACTTTTCCCTTTTTTTACTAACTGTGCAATTTTTTTAAGTCCATGCGACGGATTTCTTCCATTTTACGGAACATTTCCAATAAGAGACTTTTTATCTAATGTTGCCATCATTTCGCCTTTCTTAGCATTTATTCATTCATCTTTCATTCTAGCCAAAAATGAAAGCACTGTCAAAAAAATAATGCTCAAATGATTTCACAAACTATATTCCTTGGAAGATGGTTTTTATAAGCTTTTTCAATCCAAAATACAAAACTATTTTCACAAACTTATCTTTCATGACATTTGCATTATACATATAAAAAAACCGATAGGATCCTATCCTACCGGTCGTTATCTTATGATTGGCGTTGGCCAAAGTCATGAATCATTTGTTCCAATTCTTCACGACTAGGTGTTGTAAGCATATAGAGGTAATCTCCCTGAAGTTCCGCAAAAGCTGCTGGCATATCTTTCTTGACACGGAATTGATCATGGTATTTAGCCAAAACTTCTTCCTCTGACAGAGCATAAGCTACATTGGCACGACGAGAGGTCGCCAAGCAATAAAGAGGCTCAAACTCAGAAGCTGGGAAAGGGTCGCCGGCTACAATAGCAGCATAACCACGGTACAAATCAATCGAGTGGGCATAGTTGTAGACGTCGATGGTAAAGCCACCTGCAGGGCGATTATTGTACTCGATCGCAATATAGTCATCCCCATCGCGGAAGAACTCAATGTGGAAGAAACGTTCCTTCATACCAAAGGCTTTGACAATCGCTTCCCCGTATTGACGCAATTTTGGATCCATCTCTTTAAGAACATAATAAGAGTTATCCATCTTGTAGAGCATCAAATCGAGCGGCGTATAAGCATAGTCAAATGTAGTGGAGAAGACAATGTTGCCATCATGATCGACCAGACCATCAAAGGTACAAATCTCACTAGAAGTGACGAATTTCTCAAAGAAGTACTCGGTATGGCCATCCCATTCTGCCTTGAAATGGTCCACATCTTCTGGCGTTTCGATCTTAAAGGTCGCTGCTGCTCCCACTCCATTATCAGGCTTAGCAATCAATGGCAACCCAATCTTCTTCACGGCCTTGTCGATGTCTTTTTCTGTTTTAACCACAGCACCCGGAACGACTGGGACTCCAGCCTTCTTGAAGAGTTTCTTCATTTCGGATTTGAACTTGGTTTTCTTCAGATCTTTTGGCTTAGCCCCGAAGACATTGAATTGCTCCCGAAGCGCCGCATCCAATTCCAACCAGTATTCATTATGAGACTCAATACGATCGATTGGTCCATGCTTGTAAAAGAGAAAGGCAACCGCACGCTTCACTTCGTCCAGATTTTCCAAATTTTCAACACGGAAATACTCTGTTAAACTGTTGCGCAAAGGCTCGTCTAACTGTTCATATGGCTCTTGACCAATTCCCAAGACAGTGATCCCTTTATTAGCCAACTCGATTGTAAATTGTTGGAAGTTTTGTGGGTAATATGGTGAAATAACGATATAATTCATTGAGGTCTCCTCCCTTTTTACTTATAAATGCATTTGACCTAGGAAATAAGGCATTTGTTTGCGCCACCATTCCCAATCGTGGGCGACATCATGTCCCCATTCAGCGAACCATGCAGGAATATTTTTGTGATCAAAGGCTTCTTTCAGTTTGTAGAAAGATGGAAGCCCGTCTTGTTCCCAAGCCCCTAAACCAGTACAAACAACGATTTCCGCCTGACGGTAACGATCGATAAACCAGCCATCATTTTGGTTCCAAATATAATCAGATGGCGAGTTTTGATAAATGGCTTCATCGCCTCCAAAATCACCAACAAAGAAACGAGCGTCATAGACACCACTCAAGGCAATCACTTTGTTAAAGACATCTGGATGTTGCAAGAAGAAATTAAGCGCGTGGTAAGCCCCCATAGAGCAACCAGTTGTCATCATCGGATCAAACCAGCCTGTTTTGTGTTTGATAAAAGGAATGGCTTCTTCAATCACATAGCGTTCATAAGCACGGTGCATTTCGGCACGATCGTGAGGATTCTTCCAATTACAAAGCCAGCTATCACTATCCACACTAGAAAGGGTAAAGAATTGAACCCGTCCTTCTTCGATAAACTGAGCACAAGCATCAATCATACCAAAGTCATAGTACTCGTTATGGCTTCCACCTGATGAAGCAAAGACCACAACAGGAATACCTGCGTGTCCATAGCGGTTCAAATACATTTCACGGTTGAGTTGGCCACTCCAGTGGCTTAAATGTTCAATATTCATAAGTTTCCTCTTTCTCTCTATTGATTTGTTCTGAGTCCATTAATCCCAATTTTCATCCAAAAAGCGAAGGCATTCAGGTAAATGTTCAGCCCAAGCTTCTTCATGGTGAATCGCACCGGATTGAATCCGAATGGCAATATTTTCTAAAGCAACTCCTTGTTGGATAACGTCGTGATAATAACGAAGGGATGAATCAATATAGGCTTGCTTGATATTTCCCGCCATCAGCGTTTTATCTGTATCATCCGCCTCTTCAGTCCCTACATAGATGTAGATCCGTTGATCTGCATATAATTTTTTGCGTTCGATATAATGATTGAAGGCATCTTGGTGTAGCCAGTTAGCAGATGAAAAGACCCCTAAACAACCAATTTGATCTTGGTACTCTAAGCCCAAGAATTGGGTAATATTCCCACCCAAGGAAGATCCAATCATGGCCGTATGTTCTCGATCAGCAAGAGTCCGGTATTCTTGGTCGATAAAAGGTTTCACCACCTCCATGACAAATTCGCCGTACTCAACTCCCTTGCCACCAAATTGCATGCCAGGAATATTGGATTCCTTGTACTTCCAGGCAGAGTATTCATTCATGCGTTGGAAACCATCATTATCGATCGCAACAACAATCATGCGACTAATATCGGGATTCCGCTTAATGGCTGGAATCACCTTCCAGGAATGACCCGCATAAGCTTCCTTGCTGTACAAAACGTTTTGCCCATCGTGGAAATAAACCACAGGGTAACGTCTATCTGTATCCGTTTCATAATTCTTAGGTAATAAGACTCGCACACGACGGAGTTTTCCGGTATAAGGCACTTTCAACTCGTGTGTCTTCATATCTAAATAAAAAAATAGGATTTGTTCATTGTCAGAAAAACTCTCTATATTCTAAATTTTATTCATTATACCATTTTTTTAGAAGAAAAAAAGTCTGGATTTTTCTCCAAACTTTTTTTCCTTTTCTTGGGTTATTTTTCCATAAACTGAGCCAAATCTTGTAAAGAACGTTCGGCAATTTTTTCATAGCGCTCTTTTTTATCTCGAATGCGTGGTCCTTCTAGCTCTTTGATAATTCCGAAGTTGACATTCATGGGTTGGAAATGTTTGCTATCGGCATGGGTAATATAGTGAGCCAGACTTCCGATAGCTGTCGTTTCTGGGAAAATCGCTGCTTCTTCTCCTTTGTAAAGACGCGCTGCATTGATTCCAGCTACCGGCCTGAGGCAGCTGACTCAACATAGCCTTCTACACCTGTCATTTGACCTGCAAAGAAGAGGTTCGGTTGTTTCTTAGAACGGTAGGTTTGTTCCAGCAGATTCGGAGAGTCCATGTAAGAATTGCGGTGCATGACTCCGTATCTCACAAATTCCGCATGTTCCAAACCTGGAATCATTTGGAAGTCCCGTTTTTGTTCGCCCCATTTAAGGTGAGTTTGAAAGCCAACGATATTGTAGAGGCTAGCAGCTGCATTGTCTTGGCGCAATTGGACTACCGCATAAGGGGTCTTAAACTCCCCGTCACGAGGTCCTTTGTAGTCATCTGGATACTCGAGCCCAACTGGCTTCATAGGGCCATAGAGCATGGTTTTGATGCCTCGTTTGGCCATTACTTCAATGGGCATACAACCTTCGAAATACTTTTCTTTTTCAAAAGAGTTGAGCGGGGCTTCTTCCGCATTGACCAAGGCCTCGTGGAAATCCATAAATTCTTGTTTGGTCATGGGACAGTTGAGATAAGCCGCTTCTCCCTTGTCATAGCGAGACTTGAGATAAACCTTGTCCATATCGACAGTATTGACATCGATGATTGGAGCTGCTGCATCATAGAAATAGAAACCATCGCCACCATTAAGGGCATGGATCTTTTCTGCTAAGGCATCGCTGGTTAGAGGCCCCGTTGCGACCACTGTGATGGCATCTGTCGGCAATTCCGTAATTTCATCGCGAATGACTTCGATAAGCGGGTGTTGCGATACCTTCTCCGTCACTCGGTTAGCAAAACCTTCTCGGTCCACAGCAAGTGCTCCACCGGCTGGTACCCGAGTCGCTTCCGCTGCTTCAAGGATGATAGAACCCAGACGGCGCATTTCTTCTTTGAGGAGCCCGACAGCATTGGTGAGAGAATCCCCACGAAGAGAGTTGGAACACACTAACTCAGCAAAGTTGTCTGTTTTATGTTGCGGAGTGGATTTGACCCCACGCATTTCGTAAAGCTTGACCGGAATACCCTGTTGGGCAATCTGGTAAGCTGCTTCCGAGCCAGCAAGACCCGCACCGATAACATTGATATAAGATTGAGACATGACACTAATACCTCTTTGGGTATCAAAACACCCTTCTGGACTGTTTGACACCCACAAATCTTTCTAATTTTCTACTTGGTTCATTATACCAAAAAGCCAAGTAAAAAGACAGGGAGGCTAATCTTTCCTGTCCAGACTTAAGTCTATAATTTGTTTCCTTATAAACACAACCAGGCTGCTAAGAGGGCAGAGAGGATACTGAATAAGGACCCAATCAAATAATACTCCGCAAAGGCAGGATTCTCCGAAATTTTATTATAGCGGGCGATAGATTTGGCTGTAAATACTAGGCCGATCGAAGCAAATTGCCCATAGAGGAGACAGACACCGATCACCAAACGCTCTAAAAAGCCAATCATGGAACCAGCCCCAGTGATCGTATCCATTTTCTTCTTGCTGGTGGGTTGATACTTGGCAAACAGAATTTTAAAGGCGATATTGCTTGGTTTCCCAACTAGGAGGACATAAAAGATTAGATTTAAAATGTCCAAGGGTAGATAGGTCGTGCCATTCTTCGCTCCCATAAGGACCAGACAAGTTAGGATACCAATATGCAAGACTTGATCCAATGCAAAAATCCAGGCTTTTGGTAATTTCAATCCCTTCTGCACGATCGGTTTCAAGAAATCTATTCCAGCATGTGTCAGTAAAATGACCAAGCAAATCCACCACAAGGCTAGATGAAAGAGCGAAACAATGAACAAAGGCAAAGCCACATATAGAATGTGAAGCCCGAGCACCTTCTTATCCTGATCCTTGCGATCCGCCATCTTTTGACTTTGAAAATAATAATCCGATAACAAATGACAAATCAACAAGAGGATCAAGTATGGATTCATTACGATACTAGACAATCCGCTCATGGGCCTCTCCTTTCTCTAAGTTTTGAATACAAGCTAGTGCTGCTGCTCGCCCCCGTAAATAAACACGAATACTGCTACTCTTTAATCGCTTGGACAGTGCACTAGGGTTGAGCTCTAGCGCTTGGGCCAATTCCTGTTGGCTAAAGCTTTCACTATAGACAGATCTCTTTAGCAGATTGAGCAGAATCTCTTCCTGACTCTCTCGCCAACCCGAACGTATGGCTTCTCCGGAAGCGATGAGCGCATTCACCACTAAGTCCTGGCTGTCATTACCGCTCAAAAAATAGATCTGGGTGTTACCATAATCATTTTTCTGATGGACCAGATTAATAGCTGCGCGTGCATTCCAATAGGCTGGTCCATCTGCACCGATACTTTGCAGGGGATCGATATCCGTTACAATCTCCCCGAGGCCAATGCCGAAACGAAGTTGAGTCGGTCTTAGTTCTGAACGTAGGGTATCAATGATTTGAAAAACCGGAGCCTCCACTTTTAAAAGCGCTTGAAACTCATCCCCCAAAGTTAGGGTAAAAGCCGATGCTAGGCAGTCTTTAAAAAGCTCATTGATCTTTTGAAGGGTTTTTTCTAACTGTTTTTGCAGGTCAAAACGTTCTTGTACGATTTTGGAATCAATCACATCTGCAATCAAAGCAAGATACATAAAGCCCACCTCCTTATGTCTATTATAACGAAAAAAAGTAAAAATGTCTATTATAACAGACATTTATAAAAATTGCCGTTATAATAGACATTGAATCATTTAAAAGCTTATTTCACTTTTTCTTCTTCGTAATCGCCATTGCTACATACGACTTGTTTTCCGCCACCACGAACTTTTTTCTCAACTAAGTAGTGGCCACATTTTGGACAATCCCGACCGATCGGTTTATCCCAAGAGGTAAATTCACACTCTGGATAGCGATTGCATCCATAGAAGATACGGTTGCGCTTGGTTTTGCGTTCGATGATTTGTCCCTGATGACAGTCAGGACACTCCACACCGATTTCTTTAACAATGGCCTGGGTATGACGACAATCTGGGAAATTACTACAAGCATAGAACTTACCAAACGTCCTAATTTAATCACCATCGGACTGCCACAGACTTCACAATCAAAACCAGCTGGTTCGTCTTTGATTTGGATTTTTTCCATCTCTTCTTCAGCCTTTGCGACTTCTTTGGAGAATGGTTTGTAGAAGGCATCAATGACTTTTTGCCACTCTTCTTTTCCAAGTTCGACATCATCGAGTTTCCCTTCCATCTCTGCTGTGAAGGTCACGTTGACAATATCTGGGAAGAACTCAACGATCAGTTTATTGACGATCTCCCCTAATTCTGTTGGTTCAAAGCGTTTGGCTACCAGCTTCACATAATAACGTTTTTGAATGGTCTCAATCGTCGGTGCATAGGTTGAAGGACGGCCAACACCGTTCTCTTCCAAGGTCTTAATCAAAGTCGCTTCAGAATATCGAGCAGGTGGTTGGGTAAAGTGTTGCTCAGGCTTGCTATTGACTTGCTTAACGATATCGCCTTCTACCATATCCGGCAACATCTTGTTCTTATCTGAGTCGTTATAAATCGCCAAATAACCATCAAACTTCACCTGGCTTCCGTTTGCCGTATACTGAACCCCATTTTGACCTAAACGGACATTCATGGTATCAAAGACAGCTGCAGTCATTTGACTAGCTACAAAGCGGTTCCAAATCAAGGTGTAGAGCTTGAGTTGGTCTTTGTCCAAGTATTTAGCAATGCTTTCAGGTGTATTGAAGACGCTGGATGGACGAATCGCTTCGTGGGCATCTTGGGCACCAGAAGCATTCTTCACGCGGCTTCCATGCTTGGAATATTTCTCACCAAAGCGATCTACGATAAAGTTAGCTGCCTCATTTTGCGCAACTGGACTGATCCGTGTAGAATCGGTACGCATATAGGTAATCAAACCTTGAACACCAGAGCCAATATTGATTCCTTCATACAACTGCTGAGCTACCATCATGGTCTTACGTGTACGGAAGTTGATCTTATTGGCAGCATCCATCTGCATGGAAGAGGTGGTGTATGGAAGTGGCGCATTCCGTCGACGTTCTTTCTTTTCCACCTTTTCAACGGTAAAATCTTTGCCATCTAAGCGTTCAAGAACAGCTTTCACCTCTTCATTGGTGTTGAGCTTCATCTTCTTGCCATCAATCCCATAGAAGCTAGCTTGGAATTGCTTGGTCCCTTTTTTAAAGACACCATCAATGGTCCAGTATTCTTCCGGCTTTGAAATCATTAATTTCATTTTCACGATCAATGATTAATTTGAGAGCAACAGATTGCACGCGCCCTGCAGAAAGTCCTTTTTTAACCTTTTTTTCCAAAGAATAGGCGAAATGGAATACCCTACAATCCGGTCCAAGACCCGACGTGCTTGTTGGGCATCGACCAAGTCCATATCGATTTGGCGCGGTTCTTTAAAGGCATTTTTAACAGCATCCTTGGTGATTTCGTTAAAGACCACACGGTTTTTTTCTTTGGCATCCAAGTTCAAAATATGCGCTAAATGCCAAGAAATAGCTTCTCCCTCGCGGTCCGGGTCACTTGCGAGAAAGACTTGTTTGGCTTTTTTAGCTTCTTTTTTCAAATCATTGATCAAGGGACCTTTTCCGCGAATATTGATATACTCCGGTTCATAGTTATTGTCGAAGTCGATCGACATCGTAGATTTTTTCAGGTCCCGAATGTGGCCAACACTGGCCATGACTTTGTAGTTACGACCAAGGTATTTCTCGATTGTTTTGGCCTTCGCAGGAGACTCCACAATCACCAAATTTTTCTTGGTTGTACTGCTTTTCTTTTTTGTTACCACGTTTTATCCCTCTGTATTGTATAAATCTCATTGAGTTTAATACATTTTAAGAAAGATGTCAACTAGGAACTTCTCCTATAGGAAAATCACAATTTGTATTTCAATTCATCAAGAATGTCCTGGCCTGAGGTGACAAGTTTTGCGCCTTCTTGAATCAGGTGATGGCAGCCTGCAGATTTTCCATCTAAAATATTTCCCGGAATAGCAAAAACGTCTCGGCCTTCTTCCATAGCACGCTCACAAGTAATCAAACTTCCTGAACGGAGTCGCGCCTCTGCCACAATCACTGCCTGACAGAGACCTGCAATGATGCGATTTCTCTCAGGAAAATGAAACTTAAGTGGTGCCTGCCCTGGACCATACTCGCTCAAGATCAGATGGTGTTCCCCCATATGTGCCTGCAGTCTTTGATTGCTTTTCGGATAAAAGACATCCAGTCCCGTTCCTATCACTCCGATGGTCTTGCCACCATTTCGTATACTGGCATAATGAGCTGTCGCATCAATTCCCTTAGCAAGTCCACTAACGATAACCAACTCATTCCCAAGTTCCTTAATAATCTTCTCTACAGAACGAACCCCTTCTCGCGTGGTCTCGCGAGCTCCAACAACTGCAATCTTCGGTCTGGTTAACAATTCCAAATCTCCCTGGTAAAAAAGGAGTACAGGAGGATTGTAAATCTGTAGCAATTCCTCAGGGTATTCCGGATCAAAAATGGATAGAGATGGGAACCGTTCAAACTCCTCGTGTAAATGGTCTTCATCTAGTTGTCGGTATTTGTCTACAAAATGAAGGATACTGCGACAGCGAGCGATCCTCGCTATCTCTTCTAAGCTTGGTAAGACTTGCTCTTTCCTACAGTAGTCCAAGATTCTCAAGACTTGCTCATTTGATAAACCGGCTTCTTTTAATTTAAAGATTTCAAATTTCTCCATGGTCACCTTCTACTTCCTCTCACTTATTTATTCGAAAAAGAAAAGAAAAAAGCTCTATTTCTAGAACTTTTTTTGATGTGTCGAAGAATAAAAGTAAGTTGCAGCACCAATCAAGTTGCTTTCATTGTGGAAGCGAGCCGCTTGTATGGGCAAGGCCTCAAATTGTTTATGCCCTTTTTGAGAGAGTAGGTCATGGTATTGTCGGCTGATCTCATCGATCAATAGTGGTTGACTACTAATGCCCCCGCCAATCGTCACTTTTTCAATCAGGAGCAAAGATTGAAGATTAAAAATCAGAATAGCAATATCGTGGCAATAAGCCTGAAACAAGGATGTCAGCTCATCGTTGCCCCCTTGATCAAGAGCCTTGAAAACAGCTATACCATCTGCCTTTTCTAGGTTTAAGATGTGACTAGCCTTCTCAACAAATTGAACAGCTGAACCGGTGTTTCCAAAAGATTGGAAATGCCTTGCAAAAAGAGTTCACGATGAAAGCGGCGATTTTCTGGTGTTCTTTCTGCCTTATCAATAGACCGAATGTATTCTGTCAGTTGCCATCCTCTCAATAGGTCACCATTAGAAAGAAGAGCGAGACCTACTCCTGTCCCCAAGACCAAGGTCGCACCACATGGACAATCTTTTAGATTACCAAGCCTTGCTTCTGCTAGACCAGCGGCTTCTCCATCATTGACAACAGTGACGGGTACTTGAAATGTTTGTTCGAGTCTACTTGCTAGAGGAATGCCGCGCAAATATGGAATGAGACCACCTCGAAAGACAAAGCCAAGGCTCTTTTGGATCTCACCGGGGCATGAAATGGCGATTCCCTCGATTTCTTCCCTTACGGGTGTAACGATTTCTTCTAATCCTTGCCAAAACTCCTCAATCGTAGGTGGTGTTGGGATCTTGTCTGTATGAACCAATTGATAGTCTGCGTCCATCAGACCGTACTTTATAAAGGTACCACCGATGTCGATAGTGAATAGCATAACCTAATCCTCACACATTGATTTGACGGGTTCAAACGAACGCCGATGGATAGGGGTCACTCCCAGCTGGTCGAGGCCAGCCAGATGCTTAGCTGTCCCATAGCCAGCGTTCTGTGCAAAATCATAACCCGGATATTTTCGATCAAACTCTTCCATCATCTGATCCCGAGTCACCTTGGCTACGATGGATGCTGCAGCAATGGATAAGGAGTTGGCATCCCCTTTGATGATACTAGTTTGGGAAATAGGAAGATCTAACCTCATGGCATCAATCAAAAGATGCTGGGGTTGAGGCTCTAGCTGACCAATGGCTTCCCTCATGGCTAGCTTCGTAGCTTCATAGATATTAACCTGGTCAATCACTTGATTATCCTTGATGCCGATTCCGATCGCAATGGCGTTTTGGAGCACAGCCTCATAGATTTCCTTGTGTTTTGATTTTGGAATCTTTTTACTATCGTTGAGTCCTGGAATTTTACAAGCTTTCGGCAAGATCACGGCAGCTGCAACAACTGGTCCCGCTAATGGACCACGTCCCACTTCATCCACTCCTGCAATGAGCTGAATCCCTTGAGTATAAAGTTCTTTTTCATAGGCTAGCATTTTTTCCAAACGCAAATCTTCGTCCACTTGTTTTTGGAGTTCGCGTTTTCGTTTGCTGATAGCCGCTTGAACGCCTGCTCGACCATCAAGGATCAACTCTTCAAAGAAGGGATGATCTAGCTCGTCAATCATTGCCAAACGCTCTTTAACTTCTTTAATTGTTGGCATCTATTTCACCTACACGATCCAGCGTATACCGTCCCAATTTTCCATCGCGAACATCTTTAACAAAGAGTTGGTAAAAACGGTCGTAATCCTCACGAAATCCTAATTTCTGGGTCATTTCCATAATGATTTCAGGAGCTTCTTGTTCTAGATCCATTTGTTTAAAACGTTCCTGCAAAACAGCTGGATAATGCTCTTTAAAATAGTTGAGGCCAAAGATGGTCACTTCATCCATTGGAAGCAACTGGTCCTTGATGGCGCCTGTTAAAGCAAGCTTTAAGGCTACTTCTTCATCTTCAAACTTGGGCCAGAGAATCCCTGGAGTATCCAAGATTTCAAGGTCTTTATTGGTTTTCAACCATTGTTGCCCCTTGGTCACCCCTGGTTTATTTCCAACAACAGCAATCTTTTTCCCCGCTAAGCGGTTCATAGTGGACATTTCCATTAGAACTGATAATATATCTGAAGGGTTTCAATCTGAATCCTCGTTCCTTCTGATTTATAATTTTATCACAACAAAAGACTTAGGCATCTGTGACCTTCTTAACTGTAGATTGCTCTTGAGTTGATGCAGCCATACTTTAATGCCTCAGACTCAAAATATCCTGCTATCTTTTAAGCTTGCCACAGGATCTGCCAGTTCACCTTGTTCAAATCACGACTAGGCTTATCACCAATTTTCGTTAATTATAGATTGGCTTGATAGTAAACGAGTTCAATAGAACCGTCACAAAACTACTAAATTAAATTTTCTTGTACTTGTCTTCTAGTTTGACATGTGTCCAGGAAACCAATATAGTTGCCATGTTCTCCATTCCTTCCAGTTCAATCTCTTCATTATACCATGTTTTCTTGAATTCTCAGTCCAAACGAGAATACAAAAATAGCTACTGAAGTAACTTCTATTTCATTCTAAAGGAATTTGGTTCAAAATGCAATGCACGGCGATATGATCACCATAGCCACCCGTCCTTCCAAATCATGCCAGCTGATAAGAAATGCGTTCTGCAATGGTAATATAACCTGCTCCTACCGCGTTGTTCCACCAATGATTGGATTACACTGATGTTGTGCGTTCTACTTGGCTTCATCCAAACTATAGCAACTTCGGCCATTGAGTTGTGGGTTTTGTCGCAAATCATCTGTCAAACATAGACAACTTGGTAGCCAAAATAGTTTGGTAATTTCCCATTCACACCAACCACTTCACCATGTTTAATGATTTCCCATCGGAGTCTCCCCTTTTGTTTAAATTTTATATGTTTCATTTCCTTTAGAAAAGGAAAACGAAAGACCCAATACTTTATTATATAATTTTTTTGCCAAGAATCAAAGCTCTTTCAGGACTTACCAGGCTTGATTGATGAAAAAATCTAACGATCACTTTTTTCCATGACCAGCATCTCTTTATGCTGTAGGTCAATCTCCAAAGATGGTCAGAGACATGATCCAAACGGAAGGACTTCAAAATCTTCTTCAGAGGTAACTTCTCCATCTCTACTTTTCTAAGGAGTTCCACTAATAGTTCACCACCAGCATTGACAGCAATGAGCTGATCTTCGTCACTATCATATTGGAGAAGGACTGTTTTAGTCGGTTTATAGAGAACATTATAGAGATTGTAGGCTCTATCAATTTCAAAATGTTTATCCTTGTCGGCTTCTCTTGAGTAGCGGTGAATCGTAAGGGGACCAATTTGAAAAGCTCCTGCTAAACTAAAAATAAATCCTAAAGCTGCTACCGTTTCCCAAAGAAGATTGAGTAGCTTGGAATCGAAATCAAATATGAAATGAACTAGCAATAAAATAATTCCTGTACCAAATCCAATTAAAAGTAAGAGAGCGCCGATGCATCCAGCTTTTTCGCCTGTTTTAATGGTCGGTTTATCATGGATCATCACACCATCTAACTTTTCAAGACCATGACGTTCTTTAAATTTTTCTAGTTCTGATTTTTCTGAATCCGTTTTTTCTAACTCCGTTTTTTCTAACTCTGACATACATTCCACATGACAATTTTATTAATAATCCGGACGAAGAACTCCCGTAATGATCTCTTTAGTAGCATGGTAATCCCCATCTACTACAACCTTGATGATGCGTTTCGCTTCTTCTGCCGGTGCTGGCACCAATGGCAAACGAGTTGGCCCTGCTTCAAAGCCCATATAGTTTAAGACAGCTTTGACAGGAGCTGGACTCGGATATGAGAAGAGAGCATTGACTTTAGGGATAAACTGACGTTGGATAGCCGCAGCCTTTTTAATATCGTTGTGTTCAATAGCTTGGAACATCTCATGCATTTCATCTCCATTTGTATGAGAAGCCACTGAGATCACTCCATCTGCACAAGGTTCATCGCATGGAAAGCATCTCCATCTTCCCCTGTATAGACGAGAAATTCTTCTGGCTTGTGTTCAATCAAGTAGGCCATATTCGCAAGGGTTGTACACTCTTTGACCCCGATGATGTTTGGATGTTCCGCCAAACGAAGCATGGTTTTAGGCGTCATTTCCACAACCACACGTCCAGGAATATTGTAGATAATAATCGGAAGATTGGATGCATCCGCAATCGCTTTAAAGTGTTGATACATTCCTTCTTGAGATGGTTTGTTGTAGTAAGGGACGATAGCCAATCCTGCTGCAAAGCCACCAAAAGCATCCACTTCTTTAACGAACTCAATCGAGTCGCGGGTTTCATTGGTTCCGACACCAGCGATCAAAGGAACTCGACCATTGACAATCTTTTGAACAGCCGCAAAGAGTTGCAATTCCTCATCGTGGGTCAGAGTTGGACTTTCCGCAGTCGTTCCAGCTAAGAGAATCCCGTCTGTATGATGAGCCAAGAGGTGCTCGATCAAGTCAGGAAGAGCGTCAAAATTAATGCTCCCATCTTCATGGAAGGGGGTGATAAATGCAGTGATGATTTTACAATCTTTTAAATCATTATAAGACATAGAAAACCTTTCTCTATATAAGAAAGAGGCTGGGGCTTGCTTGCCTTTGCCTCATGATCTGTTCATAAAACAAGTTGATTTGTTAGTTAGCTACGGAAGAAATCAAACTCTTCGAGTTACTGATTTCTGTTCCGTTGCCTACTTCAACTCAAATTTCAATTCAGCTGTTGGACGTACGAGCCCACGTTCGTGAAGGGTTTCTGCGATTTGGACTGAGTTCCAAGCAGCTCCTTTAAGGAGGTTATCTGAAACCACCCACATATGGATTCCTTTTTCAGCATCCAAGTCTTTACGAATCCGTCCAACGAAGGTATCACGTGAACCTACAGCATTGACTGCTTGAGGGTAGATTTGGTGAGCAACATCGTCTTCAAGGACTGCACCTGGGAATTCTGCAATAGCAGCTTTCACTTCGTCAATTGGTGCCACTTCTTTTGTTTCGATGTAGACTGACTCTGAGTGAGCTGACAAGACTGGAATCCGCACACAAGTTGCTGAAACGGCAATGCTATCATCTTCCATGATTTCTTGGTTTCGTTTGTCATCTTCATTTCTTCGTAAGTATAGTCGTTTTCAGTGAAGACGTCGATTTGTGGAAGAGCGTTGAAAGCAATTGGGTAGTGTTTTTTATCACCACCACATGGCAAGATTTCCGCTTTGACATCGCGTGGGTTGACCCCGTCGTTCAAGACTTCCTTCAACTCACGTTGGGTTTCAAGAATCGCTCCCATACCAGCACCTGAAACAGCTTGGTAAGTAGATACGATGATACGGTCCAAGCCCCATTTTTGACGAACCGGCTCAAGCGCTACCATCATTTGAATGGTTGAACAGTTTGGACAAGAGATGATTCCGTTGTGAGCATCAAGCGCATGTGCATTCACTTCAGGAACAACCAATGGGACATCCGGATTTTGACGGAAATAAGAAGTGTTATCAACCACTACTGCGCCTGCTTTCACCGCATAAGGTGCATATTTGGCAGATGTTGAACCACCAGCTGAGAAAAGAGCAATATCAACGCCTTCAAAAGCATCTTCAGTCGTTTCTTCGATGGTCACGTCTTGCCCTTTAAATTGCAAAACTTTTCCTGCAGAACGTGCTGACGCAAGGTAGCGAATTTTATCGATTGGAAGAGTTGATTCTTCCAACATTTTGATCATTTGAGCACCAACGGCACCTGTAGCACCGACAACAGCAACTGTGTATCCCATAGTAAATCCTCTTTCAAAATTTTCTAAAAATTGAGTATTTGTACTATTATACAATTTTTGGGCATAAATGAAAAGTACCAACAGTAGGAAAAAATCCTGATTCTAAGACCAGGATTCTTGATGGTTATTTATCATAAATAGCTCTTTAGTTCAGGTCATAGTTCAAGTCGCTTAAATCTTTCTTACCTTGTGTTTCTTCAGCAAGAAATGGAACTTGATGGATCCCCTTTACACCTGCCACGATAGACGCCGGAAAGGAAACAATTTCTTGATTGATGTGGCTGACATTACTGTTAACAATTCGCTTCGCTGCAGCAAGATCTTCATTTTCGTCAGCAATTTCTTTTTGTAGGGCCAAGAATTGGTTAGAAGACAAGAGCTCTGGATAGTTTCACCGACTGCACGAATTTGTGCCAAGACATCATTTTGATTGGTAATGACTTGATTGGATTCTTGAATAGACGCTCCTTGGCGTAAAGCAACTAAATCAGTGAAAATCTGTTGCTCATGTTTGGCATAAGCTTTGGCTACTTTTAGCATTTCCGAAATGGTATCATAGCGTTTTACGAGAACGATATCGACCGTTCTCTTTGATTCTTCAATGGTCACTAGATAGCGATTGAGACGATTTCCTACACTAATAAACCAAATAGCCAATAGGGCAACAAATATGATTAAGCCGATAATGAGATTCATGATGCTTCTCCTTCAAAAATTGCTGTTATTTCCTTAATTAAAGCTAGTTCTTTGCATAATTTATGATATTCAGATACCAAAGATAGTTGATCAATATCTTCTGGTTTTTGGGGCGTCGGAAAGATATAGCGATCGGTATACAAAGAAATAAATAGTTTCTTGTCTTTCAAAAATACACACATGGCATTTTGAGAAATTTGTCGATCAAACCATTCCAACATCTTAGGGGTGAGAAATTTACGGGCAGACAGTTCATCCGTGCAGTAAATATTGTAATTCTCGTTATTGCGAATATCCTCGGTTTCAATCTGCACTTCATCCCCTCTGGCTCCAGGATAAACCCCATTCACCTCCCTCTTAAAAAGAAAGGATTTCTTGGTCGGAACCACCCGAAGATGACCCGAGAAATTGATCGGTAGACATAAAGAGAACACTTGTCCAAGGAAATCTGTAACTTCCACATGTTCCGTCCTCGTATGACCATTAGATGTCCGGTAACGAGTCTCTGTATGATGGGCATAGAGATTTGACACCGTCAGCTCTTTGTCATCATGAAATGATAGCTCTTTGAAACACAGAAAATCAGTCGACCGAGGACATAAATGCGAGAGAGCTTCAGAAGGGATGGAACCGTCCTCTTTGATCGAAGCTCGAGGAAAAACTTCCTTTAATACAGGCGAAAGGATATCATCAAGATAGATCTCATCGTTCGAACGAATTCGATCCCCAAACAAGGCTTTTCGTTTTTTATATTGTGGCCAATAATACAAACCAACAACTAAAAGGATCAAAGGAATAGCTGCAAAACGCAATAAAATGAGAGACAGTATGGCGCAAATAATACCAAAAGATCGCAAAACATTCCACTGAAGATTGTTCTTCATCTGTTCTCGGATCAATCCGATGGCATCCTGAAATTGTTTAGAGTTTTCAAGCTCCTCAATTTTATGCGAATAGTCTGTAGATGCTGAATCATTAGAATGATAGAAATCTCCCAATCAACTCCACTCCTTTCTGACACAAGGCACTTTACTATATTATAACACCAACATAACTTTGTAGCAACTGTATTATAATAGTTTTCGGTTCTTTGAGGAAACAAAAAAATCCTGATCCGAAGACCAGGATTCGAGGCACCTTTCGGTGAGAACAGCCGGTTCACACAACTGTTCAAGGTCCGCTCCTGCGTTACAATTGAATGTAGACCTCCTCAGCGCAAAAGGCTCCAAAGGAGCCAATCGACTCATCGCATGAATCTAGTTTACCATGAACATCCACAAACTGTCAAGAAGGTAAGTACTTGCTTCCTTCCCGAATGCTTAATGGTGACAACTGATCTCGATAGCGGTCGATAAAGGCCCCTACCCAATCCGGATTGACTTTGGAATAGTTGCGTAAGCTCCAGCCAATTGCCTTATTTATAAAGAACTCGCTTTGACCTAGATTATTGAGGATCACTTTTTCTAACAAATCCGTATCTGTTTTTTCTTTCCTCATAAGCTGGTGATCAATGGCAATCCGCCTCAACCAAAAGTCCTGATCCCTACTCCAATCCAGCATAACCTGTTTGGTTTCTGGATATGTGAAAGTAATCTCTCCGATGATGCGGTCCAATTGATCAATACTATCCCACCAGGATTTGGTTTGAGCCAATTCCTTTAGCTTTGGAAAATCTTCAGGTCTAAGCTCCTTCTTCTTTTTATCCAGATAATCCATAGCAATATATTGAAACTCACGGTAAGGTTGCTGCCAACACTCTTCCACAAAAGTCCAATCAATTGGATCCTTTATGAAAGGCTTTTAAAAAACTCTCTTTCAATCTTTTTGAGAATTGGTTTTTGAACGCCAAGAAAGCTGAATTTATTTTTCATATAAGCTTCCATTGCTGAGACTTTCGCTGGATCAGCTTGGTCTTCTAAAAATTTCAAAAGAATTTTTGTATCCATATGATTCCTCCTTTTTTACATCAAAGGTCCAATCAAAGAAAAAGAGATAGCCACCCAGACGATGAGCCATAGGCATTTTTAGATAAACTTTCTAGAGTGACTTCCTCTGAGAGAGCCTGGGTTTTCTCAAAATCTTGTTCAATCTTAATCACTTCCAGATTTTTATAGAGATAAACCCCATCTTCAAAATTTTGATAGAGACTTCGGTAGTCTGTATTAATGGTTCCTACCACAGCTTGTTGGCTATCAGAAACATAAACTTTAGCATGGACAAAGCCTGGGGTATAACGGAAAATACGGACGCCAGCATCCAAGAGGGACTTTAAAATAGGTCGTCGCAATATCAAAGGCATACTGTTTATCTGGAATCCCTGGCATAATAATCCGAACATCTACTCCTCGTTTGGCCGCGAAAGTCATAGCTCTAACCAATTCGTCATCCAAGATCAGATACGGCGTCATGATGTGAACATAATCGGTCGATGTATTCAGTAAATGAAGATAAACATCCTCAGCCACCTTATGATAAGTCAATGGTGAATTGCCATAAGGAAGAACCAAGCCCTGGCTCTTTCTTTGTTGAGGTTTCTTGTAGATAGCGCTCCATATCCGCTTTGTCTTCTATTCCGGTCACTGTCCACATGGTCAAAAAGAGAGCTTTTAGCGTTTGAACTGCTGAACCATCTAATCGAAGGGCCGTATCCTTCCAATGACCAAAGCGTTCTCGTTTATTGACATACTCATCAGCGATATTAACGCCACCAGTGTAAGCAACTTGACCATCAATCACTGTAATCTTTCGATGGTCTCGGTAATTGTAATAGGTTGATAGAATAGGCTTGACTGGTGAGAAGGCCTGGGCTTTAATCCCAACCTTGTGCAATCGCTCGATATAATCGTAGGACAAGGTAGTCATCTCATTCATCCCATCAAACATGACACGAACGTCTAGACCTGCCTTGGCCTTCTCCTCCAAAATGGCTAAAATCTCACCCCACATGATACCTTCGTCAATGATGAAATATTCCATGAAGATATAACGCTCCGCCTTTTTCAAATCCTCCAACAAGGCTGGAAGCATGTCATCTCCAAGTGGAAAATAGGTAACCTCTGTGTCTCTGTAGATAGGAAACTGTGCTGGACTATGCTCCAAAAAATAAGCTAATCTCTGTAATTGGCGATCACTTTGGGATAAATAATCAGCAACTTCTGGATCGGTGCTTAGATAGTCGGATGCCTGCACTGTAGCATCCTCAAGCCGCTTCTTCAAGCGTCTCACACCCAAATCAGCTAACGAAAAGTAAAGCAGAGCCGTCCCAAAAATTGGAAAGAGGGCAATGATAATCACCCAGGACAGTTTGGAACGAGAATCCATGGAACGATTGAGCAAGTAAAAGAATGTAAAGACACTCAACAAGTGTTCCCATAAGATAATGGATGGGAAATGCTCTTGTAGGCTGAGATATGAAAAGACAAGAAAGGCCAATTCCAGTAAGAAGAACAGGAGAATAGGAACCTTTCGGTTAAGTAGAATTTTAGCCCATCTTGAGGCCTTTTGAGGTAACAGTCTAGCACTTTGTTCTTGAGTCATATAGGCTCCTTTTATGTAGGGGAGGCCATCACAACTTTCGGTCTCCTTCAGTAATTTTATTAGTATCGTTTTAGCCTATGCAAAAGGCAGGGATAATTAGCCATTGTGGTTTACAAATGTCGTGATTTCTACTGTATTTTCCTAACAGGACCATCGATCGTCTTTTGCATCCAGACGATATCATGCCATTTGTTGAACTTATAGCCAATCTTTGGGAAATGAGCGACTTGAACATAGCCTCGCTTTTCATGCATGGAAATGCTCGCTTCGTTCGGAACTGCGATACAAGCCAGAAAGCGTAAGTAGCCTCGTGCTTGCAACTCCTCTTCTAAAGCAGTATATAGGGCTGATCCAATCCCTTGTCCACGCGCTTCTTTTGCTACATAAATAGACAATTCAGTGGTCCAATCAAAGGAAATTGGGTCAGCGTTTGTGATGCGACTTTCAAATTCCTGGACAGTCGGCACATCAACCTCAAAGGTAATGGCTGTCTCTGTCACATAAGGTTGGTAAATCGCTCGGATAGCTGCTGCATCGCTGAGCTGAACGGGTCGAATCATCATGGTGGCCTCCTAATTAGATTATACCTAGTATACCGATATGCCTTCTCACTGTCAATGAAGGACCAGTAGCAAGCAAAAAATCCTGGAATTGTATCCAGGATTTCCATCCTTCTTAAACCGTTTGACGTAACGCCATCATCCGGTAAAGGAATAAAGCACTCGGAGCTTTCAAAAAGCTCTTTTGCTTGGAATTTGTTGCTTTTAAGACATAGTTAGGTTTGACTGTTTTAGTGACTGTCTTTGCTTGTTTAAGATTCAGACCGGTTTGTTTTTTAGACGGTTGAACTTTCGATGGTTGAAGGGGAACTTTCACTGCGCTTGCTTGAAGTGGTTTTTCTTTGACTTTCAAGGCTTGTCCAATTGGTTTTGAAGCAGGAGCAGATAGTCCTGCTTGAGCTGGATGAGAGAGTTGACTCATGGTTTGATTGTTTCTGACTTCGACATGATTTAGGATACCTCCATTTGGATTGAGGTGATCGGTCACACCTGTATCAAATGGCGCTACAAATACATTGTCCTCAATGGTGACATTTTTAATATCTCCATAGCGCGTTTCAACATCAATCGATCCACGATGCTTGTTGTAGATATCGCTCTTCGTTCCTGTGCGCTCCAAGAGATTGTGGTGAACCCGAATCCCTTCTTCATTCAAATCAAAGTTATGGCCCTTAAAGACAGTCGTCAAGCGAATTCCAGCATCACCGATATTGTCTTTAATCCGATTGTAGGCGATCTCATGGCCTTTCCCACCAAAGATTCCAATACCCCCAGCGCGCCAACCGAGTTCAATCGTATTGTGCAAGAATTTATTATTTTCTGCTACTACCGATTCTGTTCCATCCGCAATACTTGACCAGCTGGCAAGTCCGTCATCTCCATTCCCACGAATACTAGAATTGCGGACAATCGAATTCTTAGTCCCTTGGGCAAAGTTGACTCCGTCAGCCAGGTTATTGCGCAAACGGACATTTTCTACTACTAGACCATCTGTGTACTTCATATCATTTTTTCCAGCATAATCGCCAATCCACATGCCGACTTCAAAATGTTCAGCCCAAATATCGTGAATATGAGAATTCTTCCCTGGCGTTCCAGAAATGGCCTTGTACTGAGCATTTTCACCATAGCGTGAACGAAGGTTGGAAGAAAGATAGACATCGCTAAATTCAACATGGTTGTCTTGGTGAAGGAAGTCAAATCCACCGCCACCAGCTTGGTCACTAGTGAAAATGCAGTTGGGTATGCCAGATACCAGCCCCTGAAATCTTCATATCAGAAGCATCGATACCGACTTTTCGATTGAGATTAAATCTCCAGCTGGGAATATAGACATTCTTTCCGGTTTGTTTGGCCTCATAAATCGCATCATAGAGGGCCTGGCTATCATCAGTATCATCGTTTGGCGTAGCTCCTTTTGAAACAATATTGATAGCATTGTCTCCCTGAGCAATCGGATCTGGAGCTTGCTCAAATTCCACAAAGTCAAGACCATAATGGACGTCGTCTGCTTTGTTTTTTACGAGTGAAACCACATCTCCTTTTTGAAGTTGAATGTCTGGAAGGAGGCTATGCACTTCGTCAAATTGGAAGCGAGCACGTGTATCAGCCTGTGCACTATCATGTACACCTTTGTCGTTCAAATACTGCCAGTTAGACGTAGGATGAAAGATCCAATTGTTGAACACTGTGACCATTCACCTGTACATCAAGTTGTCCACTGGCTCCATCTGGCACTGTGTAGCGTACGGTTAAAGCATTGGCTGGTTCATTGACCTTAAAGGAGACACCATCTCCCTTTTCTTTTAAAGCGACATAAGTCTGATCAGAAGCTTCAATAGCTGTTGAGTGACTGTCTTGAGACTGCTCTACCTCTGCCTTTCCAATGAGGTTCCCTTTGTCTGCCTCATAACGGGTGTAAGGCATAGATGCTCCATATTGGCTGGTATCTACTTGAGAGCTTGCAGGATCAGAGGTTATCGCTTCTTGCCCTTGTGTCTGGACTTGTGCCTGCTCTCCAGCTTGATCAGCTGCCACAGATTTTCCAGTCAAAAAACAAGCCCCCATGATCGCAATCACGACAGAAAAGACTCCAAGTTTAGACTTGCGAATGCCAAAAACGATATCTTTGTTTAAATGATTCATCACACATTTCTCCTTTTATTTTTTACAACGATTCTATCCTAATAAAAATTATCATGACAAACAAGGTGAATTGTGTGAATATTCTGTATCAATTTGTTGCAGAAATGTTAACCTTTTTATGTAGTAATAAAAGTGAGTAAGAAAAAAGAGGCTGAGAATGCTTTCTCAAACCTCTTATGATGACACGAGCTTATTCCGCTTTTTTATTTGAAAATTGGCTATTGTAGAGCTCATAGTAGAATCCTTTATCTGCTAACAAGGATTGGTGATTTCCTTGCTCGATGATTTGGCCATCTTTGAGGACAAGGATTTTATCTGCTTCTTGAATGGTAGACAAGCGGTGAGCAATAACAAAGCTAGTCCGCCCTTTCATCAAATTCTTCATCGCTTTTTGAATCAAGAGCTCTAAACGCGTATCGACAGAAGACGTCGCTTCATCCAAAATCAAAATCTTAGGATCAGCTAGGAGCGCACGCGCAATGGTTAGGAGTTGCTTTTGCCCTAGAGAAATATTGCTAGACTCCTGGTTCATTTCCATATTGTAACCACCAGGGAGTGTCCGGATAAAGTGATCGACATTGGCTGCCTTTGCGGCTTCAACAATTTCTTCATCCGTTGCCTCGAGATTACCAAAGCGAAGGTTTTCTTTGATGGTTCCTTCATATAACCAAGCATCCTGAAGCACCATTCCGAATTGTTTGCGGTAATCTTGGCGAGATAGATGACGAATATCATGACCATCCACTGTAATCGATCCTGCAGTCACATCGTAAAAGCGCATCAGCAAATTAATCAGGGTTGTTTTCCCTGCTCCAGTCGGTCCGACAATGGCCACCATTTCACCTGGCTTGACTTCTAGGTTGAAATCACGAATCAAGGGTTTGTCCGCTACATATTGGAAATCAACGTTTTTAAAGCTGACTTGCCCTGTCAAATCTCCAGAAAGGGTTTCTGTCACATCTGCTACTTCATCTGGTTCATCCATGACTTGGAAAATCCGATCTAGAGACGACTTAGCACTTTGTAGCTGTCCTGCCAATTGGGTCAAGTTTTGAATTGGTTGGTTGATCTGCCAAACATATTGAACGAAGGCCTGCATATTCCCGACAGTCAAACGACCTGCTATCACTTGCAAGCCACCAAACAAAGCGATAATGAGATAAGTCAAATCTGAAATCCCATTTAAAATCGGCATCATTAAGCCAGAAATGAAATTAGCCTTGAACCCTACTTTTTGAAGGTGATGGGTAATATCATGAAACTCTTCCTGGGAAGATTTTTCCCGAACGTAGAGCTTAAGAACATTAAAGCCTGTTAAATTTTCTTGTACAAAGCCGTTCATTGCCCCCAAAACATCTGCCTGCTCTTTAAAGTAAGGCTGGGATTTTTTCATGATAAATCGAGCACTGAAATAAGTGATCGGAATGGACAAGATGACCACTAGCCCTAGCTGGATGTTTAAGTATAAGACCATGCTGATGACAAAGAGCAAGGTAAAGATAGCATTAACGATTTGTAAGAAGGACTGTTGCAAGGCATTCGAGACGGTTTCGACATCGCTAGTAAAACGTCCTAGTAAATCTCCGAACTGATGCCGGTCAAAATAAGAAACAGGAATGTGATTGATTTATGAGACAAATCATTTCGCATATCCTGAACAGTCTTTTGAACAGCATTGGTCATGAAATAGTTGGAATAATAAGATCCCAACTCATAGAGGACCCCACGGAATAGATAGAGCGTCATAATGATCGCGATATAGGAGGTGTTAAGACCAGCTCCCGCAAGGCCTTTTGCCATATCCATGAGATTTTTTGTCAACTCAGTAATCGCAAGCCCCAAAACAAAGGGTTCGACAACACTCATGACGACACTTAGAATTTTTAAGAAAATGGACAAGCAAACTTCCAAGCGATAGGCTCTCAAATAGGTCCATAGTCTACTAAAACTGTTTTGTTCTTGTTTCATCTGCTTCTCCTTTCTATTCTTCTGTTAATGACGGACTATCGAGCTGCGAATTGGCAATTTCACGATAGATCTCATTGCTTTCCATCAATTCATCGTGAGTACCTCGACCGACGATCTCCCCTTGGTCCAAGACAATAATTTGATCCGCATCCATAATGGTTCCCACACGTTGCGCTACGATCAGAACGGTCGCATCTCCTGTAACTTCTTTGAGACGTTTCCGCAAAGTGGCATCCGTCTTGTAGTCTAAGGCAGAGAAGGAATCATCAAAAATAAAGACATCTGGATCTTTGACAACGGCACGAGCGATGGATAAGCGTTGTTTTTGACCACCTGAAAGGTTGCTACCACCTTCTGCCAAATGCGTATCAAAGCGTTCCTCACGGCTGTCGATAAATTCCTTGGCTTGGGAAATTTCAGCTGCTTGTTCTAGCTCTTGTACAGAGGCATCTTCTTTCCCATAACGAAGGTTTTCAGCAATGGTTCCTGTGAAGAGCAAGGCTTTTTGCGGAATAAAACCAATCTTTTGGCGAAGGGCTTTCAGATTGTAATCTCGTACATCCACACCATCCACCAAAATCTTTCCAAGTGTTACATCATAGAATCGAGGAATCAACTGCACAAGTGAAGATTTCCCAGAACCAGTCGAGCCGATAAAGGCAATGGTTTCGCCAGGTTTGGCTTGAAAAGAAATGTTGTGGAGAACCGGACTCTCTGTCTCACCTGGATAGGCAAAGGTGACATTGTCAAATTCCAAATAGCCACGAGATGCTGTTTCTGTTACACCATTCTCATTTGGATCGATCGAAATGGGCATGTCCATGATTTCCTTGAGACGACGGCTAGAAACCGCAGTCCGAGGATACATGGTAAAGAGATTGGCTAAAAAGAGGAAAGATAAGAGCGCGTGGAAGCTATACTCAATAAAAGCAACCAGATCCCCAATTTTCAAACTACCGTCATGAAGAGGATCCAAAGCAAACCAGACAATCGCCACAATCATAGCAATGATGATCTGCACAAATAAGGGCTCTGTCAAACCAGTTAGTTTGAACAATTTATTCGAGTTTTCTGCGTAGACTGCATTTTCAGCCGCAAATTTCTCTTCCTGGAATTCTTCACGGGCAAAGGCACGAATCACACGAAGTCCAGTCAAATTTTCACGTGCAAATTGATTAAGATGGTCCAGGGTCTTTTGTTGCTTCTCGGAAAGTGGACGTGTCTTAACTGCTACATACCAGACGACGACAGCAAGAAATGGTACAGAAACCGCTACAATCCACGCTAAAGAAGGACTGGTCGTCAGAATCAAGAGAACACTGGAAACCATCATCAAGGGTGTGATGACCCCCATCTTCAACATAGAATCCGCAAACTGCATTAAAACAAAGGCATCCGAAGTCAAGCGAGTGACCAATGACGATACTCCGATTTGCTCATACTCGCGATGCGAGTACTCCTGCAACATAGCATAGAGGTCATTGCGCATATCACGGACCATAGTGGTCGTTAGTTGACCAACCGCGTAAGACAAGATAATCCGCCCCAAAATCCCAAGCAAAATAATCGCAAACATGACCCAGCCCCAGAAATAAAGCCGATCCACATCACGCGGGTTAATACCCTCATCAATCATGCGAGCTAGAATCGTTGGCAAGCCCAAATTGACAATAACAAACAGGACCGCTGAAAATAGATTCAGGGCTAGCCACTTGGGATACTTTTTCAAGTAAGACCAAATATATAGCATAGATGATTCTCCTTTTTCATAAATAATAACCTTGATCACACAGAAAAGAGGGAGCGAGACGAAATCATTTTCAAAGAAAATCATTCCTGCCCCAGTCCCATCTGTAGTCTCATTTATTATATCAAACCAGTCATAAAAGTAAAGCAAAAGAGCAGGTTTCCCCACTCTTCAGTCGCTTTATTTTGTGCGTTTGAGTTTAGCATTTTTAAGAATCATAAGATCCCCTTGGTTGCTATTACTTAACTTAGAAAGATCAAATGTCAAATAGTCACCATCGACCTTGTATGTAATCTTTCTCCACTACCATCATTTGACGAGATTGTTTTCTCTTTTTGATTAATTTTGACATCATAAGATCGCTCATTCTTTTGACCAGCGACTTCACCCGCGATGCTGAGGGTTCCTTTAGAATCTTTGATCTTAATAGAAACTTCAAAATTAATAACGTCTCCAATAGACTCTAATTGACTACCTGATAAGCCTTGCTCCTCAAGAATTTTCTTGAGTTCAGTTTTTGATGGTTTGTAGACATAAGTCCCATTATCACTTTTGGCACCACATGCCACCAATAGGACGGCTGCAAAAACTGCAACGAAAGCTAAAAGAATACGTTTAATATTTTTCATAATCAATCTCCTAATGTATTTTATAATCAGATTTTACCACTATTTTCATACCGATTCAAGATGTTTTAAAGAAGAAAAAGAGCAGATACTCTCTGCCCTTCTCTTGTATTATTTTGTACGTTTGAATTTAGCGTTTTTGAACATTTCCAAAGCGGCTTCATGACCTGAACTCTTCTCACCAGATAAATCAAAAGTGAACACATCGCCTGAAACTTTGTATTTAACCTTCTCACCTTTACCTGTTTTAGATTGAAGAGTTTTCTTTTGTTGGTCAACTTTCATATCAAATGATTGGTCAGTCTTTTGTCCCATCATTTCACCTTTAATTTTAAGGCTACCTGTTTTATCTTTAATGGTCACTGAAACTTCCAATTTAACATTGTCGATCAATGCATCTACACTTGAACTTGGAGCACCTTGTTCTTCAAGGATTTCCTTCACTTCAGTTTTTGATGGTTTGTAGACATAAGTCCCGTTATCACTTTTGGCACCGCATGCCACCAAGAGGACTGCTGCAAAAACAGCTACTACAGCCAAAAGAATACGTTTAAAGTTTTTCATAACTTCTCCTTTTTAGTTAGATTAAACCTATTATAACAACAATTTCAATGCACTGCAATGAAAGTTTATAAATGTCATATTCTTGTAATATTTCTTTCATAAACAAAGAAAAATAAAAAGGCAGGATGTAAATCCCGCCCTGATGGATTATTTAACTTTTTTGAACTTAGCAATTTTCATGTAGTTATTAAACATGTCTGTGTCACCCATTAAAGAATTCTTCACATCCTTAATCGTTAACACATTTCCTGAAACTTGATAAGTAATTTCCGCTTTCCCATACTCATTTTCTGAGACAAGAGTTTTAGCTTTTTGGTCTACTTCCAACTCAATCACTTGATTAACATTTTGACCACCTGCATTCGTGTCTACTTTCATCTCACCTTTCTTATCCTTAATTGTAATAGAAATAGTAAATGAGTAATTATCACCTATCAAAGATTGAAATTCACTTGGCATAATTTCTTTGATTTCATCTTTAGTAGGCTCAAACACGTAAGTCCCATTATCGTTTTTAGCGCCACAGGCTACCAAAAGGATTGCTGCAAAGACAGCTACAACAGCTAATAAAAGACGTTTAAAATTTTTCATCATCTTCTCCTTTTATGATATAATTTAAAGCCATTATAGCAACAAATCAGAAACATCTCAAGGGTATAAAGTAATTGTAAAATGATTGTAACATCATTAAAACTGCACTATTTAGTAGGGTTTAGAGAAAATTAATCAGAACTACAGATAAGGTCGCGTTATAGAAGAATTCAATTCACATCTATCATCACTATATTTAACAACAAAAAAACCGAGGATTAACCCTCGGTTTTCATTTTGATTGGAAACTCTATTATTTAAGAGTAACTGAAGCGTCGTTGCTTTAGTTGTTCTCACACAGCTATTTTTTACTTGGTTTCTCCACTTGGCGGGATTGTGGCGGGATTTGCAGTTAATCCCAGCTCTCCTAAAACCTCTGTTATCTCAGCACCACCAGAAACAACTTGTCTATCATAGAAATGAGAATAGGTGTTTAGTGTTGTAGCCTTGTCCGTTCTTCCTGAGCGAGCCGAGACATACAAAACATCTTTTTTTAGAACATTTATCATAAATGAATCATGACTATGACGTAGACCTTTCCCAGTAATAACCGGAACCTTAGCCACTAGTGCATGCCTTTTTAACATTCGACTTAAGGTAGATTTGTTCATTGGAGAGTTAAAACGTGCTAATACGAAATTATCTTCTCTATTATACACTTGTACAGTTCTCCAATTTTGCAACACTTTAACAGTTTCGTCATCTATTTCTAAGAAACGCATTCCTGCCCTAGTTTTTGTCTGCTCTTTTCGAACGTATTTCCCATTCCCTTGATATTCGAGGGTAGATTGAATATGAATAACCTTATTTTTAAGATCTATGTCTGACCACTTTAAACTAAGACCCTCAGAGACTCGCATCCCCGTCATAAAATAAAGCCAGATAGCCGTGTAAAACTGCCTTTCTTCATAAACCGTCTGATCAAAAGTTTTTAATACCTTATCAAGTTCCTCTACAGTCCAAAATTCAGTTTTTGATTTTTCTCCTTTAGGATTGTCTAACTTGCGACATGGATTACTCTCGATGTATTCCAAGCGCTCTGCATAATTTAAGCACTTCTTCAGTTTACACCAAAGTCCTTTTGCGTAATTTGGAGAGTAGTCTTCCATTAAAGATAATCTAAAATCTTCGCATTCCCGAACATTGATTTCAGACAATTTCTTGTCAGCAAAAACTTCAATAAAAGTCTTATACTGAGGATAAGCAGTTTGATAGGTTACGGGCTGAACAGTTTTCTTATAATAAGGCAAATAAACATCTTCCATAAATTTTGAAAATGGAATATCTAATTGTGGCCTATTTGCACTGGCACTAGCTATTTTAGCATTGTATTCAGTTCTTATCCTACAGACTTCGTCAAAGGCTTGCTTTTCTGTTTTAAAATCAATTCCAAATTGATCTTTATAAGATTTAACCCTAAACCTCTTTCGGTCACCCGTAGACGGATCTACACTGAATTCAACCTCATAGTAAATTTTTCCTTTCTTATTTCGACTTACGCATTTATATTTTTTACTCATTTTGTTCCTTTCTTTCAGAAAGCAACTTAAAGCCGAGTAATTCTTCTACAATATACGTAGGAGCTAAATTAAGACGAGAATTATCAAATGGTGATTTACTTAATTCTACCACATTATTCGATAAAGCTCTAGATTCTTCAAATTGACGAACAGCAATTAACTTGGCTTGTCTTATAATATCCCGTGCCGTATGTTCAGGAAAACCTAATTTCATTAATTCTGTATGATTTATTGTTTGCATTATCTCTTCCTTCTAATTCTTAATTACAGAGATTTCCATCTTTTGATAAGGCTTAGAGTAATTCAACAAATTAGATCATTAACCAAAAACCTTATACTACTTTTCTTTAAAATAATTGTACATCGCATAATAGTCAAATTCCATCTTAATGCCAGTTCTTCCATTACGATTTTTTAAAACCACTAGCTCAATTTCTCTAGGATTTCTCGATTTAGCTTCATTAACATCAAAATTTGCTGGTCCAGTCCCCTTAAGTTGTAGTCCAATCAAAACATCGCTAGAATACTCGATTGCTCCGCTCTCCTTGAAAGACTGCATACTTACAACAGATTTGTAGTTTTCTCTATTAAAAGAAGAAATAGCAATTACTGGTGTTTTAAAGTCTCGGCTAATCCTTTTCAATTCTATTACCGATCTATCTGTGTTTTGTTTTTCAGTTAATCGTTCATTCACCGGGTATAGAATCTGTAAGTAATCAATAATAACGACAGGTACTTTTCCAGTATATTTGAGATGATTTTCAACAGTTTTCCGAATTAGCTCCACACCAATAGGTCCAGTACCTTCGACAATGTAAATATTTTTGCAGTATTGAGAGTAATTTTCTCCAGCTTTATTAATCAAATCAATCTCTGGGTTGCTGTAACTTGAATATCTACTCCCCTCAGTAATTCCTCGTGCTGTTTTTGCATTTCTGATATCACTATTAGAGGCAAGAGATTCGATAACCGTGTGGCGACTAATGCTTTTACTAATTATTTCCCATCTAGACATTTCAATACTAAAAATCAAAACATCTGTTCCATGTGCCGCAATTTGATCAGCAATCTGAGTTACAAATGTTGTCTTACCAAGAGAGGAAATTGCACCAACACAATATAAACCTTCGTAAAGACCACCTTCTAATAAATCATCTAAACCTTCAAAATTTGTTTTAATACATGAATTATTAGAACCATTCGTAATACCATTAAAAAACTTCGGAAGATGATTAGCTGTTGAATTTTCAAGATACCGCTCTTTTTCACTTTTTGTTTGATTGATTGCATTTTCTACCATTTTGTTAAATACTCCTTTATTTTTCACTAACATATCGTTAGGATCTTTTACATCATCAATAGTTAATTTGAAAGAAATAAATTTAATTTTCTTACTTCTAAATTGCTCTGCTAATTTTAGTTCAGCCTCTCTCCCCTTTTCGTCATGGTCCAATGAGAGAATGAATGTACGATCAATTTTTAGATCAGAAACAAGATTAATTAATTTATTTATATTTCCAATGCTACCAAGTCCTACTGCCTTTCCACCAACTTCAACGATGCTCATGGCATCTATTTCTCCTTCTACAATAAAAATTGGATCCGTAGATTTTTTGAAGAGTTCGCTTTTATTAAAAAGATCGCTTCCCCCAACTTTCTGTTTAATATAACTCAATTGAGGTCCGGGTACAATTTCTCTTGTATCACGAGCAAAATAACAACTCTCGCTTAAAGGAATAATTAACCTGGGAGTTTCAGGGACATTTGGATTAGTCACTTTGGGATGCTTCCATTTTTTTACGTAGCCAACTTTAAACCGTTGGACTGTTGAAAAACTCAACCCTCGTTTAAGAAAATAGTCAGTTTCACAAAGATGCTTTGTTGCCTCATTATAAAAGCTTGAATAATTATCTTTTTTCTCTTCTTCCTTTAAAGGAAAAACAGCATTGTTATTCAAAAATTCAGTTCTCTGGTTCTTGAATCCATCACATTCAGTTGATAGATTAAACAACTCTCTGACACGCTTCAATTGATCCTTAAATTTATCAATTCCTTCTACATAGCCGATAAGATCAAAGATATCTCCACCTCTATCGCAAGAGAAACATTTCCACTGGATTTCATCGTAAATGTGAAAAGCACCAGTTCTGTTTCTTCCTTCACCACTGTGGCAGAGGGGGCAAATATATGCTCCCTTACCACCTTTACGACTTGGTTCAGAGGTTTGGTCAATGTATGTTTTCAAATAAGATTTTTCTTCTTCAAACATTTTTTTCTCCTTTTCTAGTTTCCAGTAAAAAAATAAAATCCGGATTTTTTTCTTTACAGGCAAAATTATAGCATTGCCTTCAATACGAAAATTGAAGGCATATGCTGCTTATTAATATTATTAGTATTGAAAATCAGAAATACTAATAATATCAGTGATACCAAGGATCAAAATTTTTTTAGCAAATTCAACATACCCCAAATTCTAATTCAACATACCCCAATTTCTAATTCAACATACCCCAATTTCTAATTCAACATACCCCATAAATCCTGATTTAATCGAAGCAAATCGATAAATCAGTGAATTTAAATCCCTGAAACCTTAAAATGAATCCTAAATTTCTGAAATTCAAAAAATGAGTCCATTCGTAACTGTTCATCTGATAAAGGTTCACAATTTGGATTACAGTATTCCCAACTAACTAGGATTTTATAATCGATTAGTTTATCAAGTGAATTAGCAAAGCTCTCTTCAATTCTTGAACGCCAACCACCTTTTTTTAATCTTACTTCTTCTATAGGAGGAATTTGGGGACATACATTTAATAAAGCTTCAACGGAAATAATTTCATTAGTCTTTTTTCTTCGATTATTTTTGTTACTTTGATGATAGACTAATTTCTTTGCAAGAGAATAAACATTTTTACTACGTTCATCAATTTTAAAAAGTTCGAGAGGAAAATTTGTCACATAAGATGTGATTAAATATCTAACGAATTTTTCAGTCAATTGAACTGTAAAAATTCCATTTTCGCATTTGAATTCCTCAATAAATTTTATATCATTGAATACAACATGATGTGCACCTCTCTTTTCTTTAGTACTGATAGAAAGATCCTTGAGCAAGCATAATGCTTCATCAATGATACAACGTACATTCTTTTTCGTTGAGATACTTGCTGGTTTAGATTTCCCTAGCAGTTCTGAATACTGTTTAATTGAAAATTCAACCAAGCAGTTAACAGCATCTTCTTCACTTAGTCTATATTTATTCTTCTTACCAATAAGAAAAATTAATAAGTCTAACATTTTCAATACTCGAAGCTTGAAATAATCTTTGTTAGCGTCAAAGTTTTCAATATGAATCGTACCAGTATCTAAATGAATCGATGTTCGATTAGTGATCGGATCCCTTACTTTGTCTACTGTTTTCAAATTAACAGAAGGTAGCGAATTTATAGTCGGTGCATTTAAAATCTTCTCGATTTTCTCTTTTTTATCTACAGGCATTATATAACCTCTTTTTTATTTATTTGAAAAGATTTTTGAGAGCAAAAAAAAAGTTGTAGCTTCATCGCTACAACTCTTGCACTCAATAAATTTTCTTTTCATACTTATAGAATGCCATTTTTTTGATAAAAAGTAAAAAAAAGAAAAATCAAAAAAAGTCGCTTTTTCTACCAAAAATTGCTCAATTTTCTATTAAAATCTAAAAAGGACACTTTACAAAGTGCCCTTTAAAATAGCGGAAATAGCGATATTTTAAGGATTTTAATACACATTATAAGATCTTCCATATAGGATTAAAATTTTTTTGAAAAAATTTTTTAATTAATTTTATCTAATGACCTTAGATAGGTTATAACCCTAAACGGTCAGAATCCCAATTTCCATAATCATCGTATCCAAAACCATCAGGATCCATTGCATCAATTCCAGCCTGCTCTAGTGAATTACTGCAGAAATTACAATAATAGAAACCAGTTTCTGGATCGCTAAATTCCCAATCAATATCATCTTCATCAAAGTCGTTTCCACATTCAGTACAAACATATTGTCCTACAAATCGATGCATCTCTCTAAATTGCTGCTTTTGTTCATACCTATTGCGTAGACAGCAGGTACATCATTATGAATCATGCGGATTTCATTATTATCTGGCGTAAAATTTCTTAAATAAAGTGTAACGTAAGTCCTGGTTTGAACACCTCGTATTTGAATGAATTTCAATATATGCTTAATATCAATGTTTTTCACATATTTTTTTAAGAAAGAAATATTTCATCTAATTTGAATAACTTTCAATTGAATGGTGTGAATTTTACCCTAAAAAAATAAACGAATTGAGCTAGATTTCACCAAAAAGTTCACACCATTTGAATTGTTACTGTTTTTGTACTTTTTTTATAGATTTAGAATTCTTTGTTTTTCAAATAGTTTAGTGTCAATGTAAAAAAATTACTATTGAATAAATAACAGTTAAAAAGTAGTTGAATGGTGTAGCTAATTATCGAAAATATTCTTTGAAACAGGGTTTAAAAATATTCAATACTCCTAATGGGCTAAAAAGATAATAACAAGTTATTTTTGGTCTAATAAACTTCTTGAAATCAGTTCTCCTAAACCTCTTAACAAAACAACTCCAACTAGGGTACTCGATAAAGAATTTGTTATCAAAAATAAACAAATAATTGTAGTACTATAAAAAATAGTTGTAAAAAACGTTGTAATAATTTGAATGAATCCGGTCGTAAAAGTAAGCATATTATCTGCAGATGAAGAGTAAGCTCCAACTTTAAAAAATCCAAATAGTAATGTTGTCGCTATAAAAGATGTTAAACTTAAAACAACTAAAATTAAGAATGAGGTAAAAATAGATGCTAACAATTTTGAAAACAAAATTTCTACTCGTTTAACCGGTGTGACTAACAATGATTTAATTGTTTTTTGCTGAATTTCTTGATAAAACGGTACTAATGCTACTATAACTCCTACTATCAAAGCAAATATCGAAAATGTATCGCTGGAGGTTTTAAAAACATTTCCAAATGAAGATTCTGGTGCAACCATTCTTAGATACAGTATCAATAGGGAAATGACACAAACAAACCCTCCAAAAACATAGAAAATCTTTTTCCCAGCAAATAATTTGAACAACTCAATCTTTATTAATTTAAGCATATCAAACCTCCATATCTCTCTGCATTTTGATAAAAATATCTTCGAAATTATTTTGTTTCTCAGAAAAATTTATGATGGAGATATCCTGACGTAATAACTCTGTGAGTAATTTCTCCTTTACCTCTTTCATTGATTCTATATCTAAAGATAACTCAAGTTGCTCTATTCTCTCAGAAAAAACAATGTTTAAGTTATTTAAGATAGACTTTGTAAGTTCTAAGTTATCAGTTTTCAACAACCAAACGTTCTTTATAGATCCAATTGATAAAAATTCTGTCTTTTTCCCTTGGAAAATTACTTTCCCTTGATTGATAATTGTAACTGTATCTACTAACTTACTTAATTCTTCCAATGAATGACTCGAAATTACAATCCCAACTCCTTTTTTAGACAATTCAATGAGCAAGTCTCTAAACTCTTTAATTCCTATGGGATCTAATCCATTGAATGGTTCATCTAATAATAAGATAGTTGGCTGATGGATTAAGGCTTGAGCAAGACCCAAACGTTGTTTCATACCTAATGAAAAACTAGATACTTTACAATCCACACTATTGTCTAAACCAACTAAATGCAGATAGTTTAAAAGATCTTCTTTTGATAAGTTTACTTCATCATAAAGACTGGAAATAAGCATTAAATTCTGTCTAGCTGTTAAAGATTCATAAAATGTAGGGTATTCAATGATTGTACCAATACTATTCAAATAGTCCTTTGATTTCCCATCAATTGATTTCCCATTGATTTTAATTTCACCAGATTCTTTTTTTACTAAACCTAAAATCGTCTTGAATATTGTAGTTTTCCCAGAACCATTTTGTCCAATGAGGCCCATTATTTCGCCACTCTGCAACTCAAATGACAAATCTTCAATGACTTTCTTTTTGTTATACGATTTATTTAGACCAATAATTTGTAATAGTGCCATTTTGTCTTCCCTTCTAGTTAACAACGTTTATATTCAACCATACTATTTATTTACTTATCTAAGGGAAATCCATCATAAATGATTCTTCCTCTATCCATAACAATAAATCTATCTACAAATTTCATGAAGCTATCTTCATGAAAAATACTTATTATTATCATGTTTTTTTTAATTGAATTTAAATATTCAAAAACTTTTTTCTCGGATTCTTTATCCAAACTACTTGTCGCCTCATCTAATAATAAAATTTCAGGATTACTTAGTATAGCTCTAGCTAATCCAACTTTTTGTTTTTGACCACCAGATAAGTTCTCTCCATTTTCTAGAAGAAATAGCCCTAGCCCATTTCCCTCTGATGTAAGTTCAAATACATAGGGATCCTGACTAACGTATGCTAACTTACCTCTTATATGAAGGAGAGAACCAATTTAGTCCTCTCCAGATTGTAACTTTTTATCAAGCCACTACAGTTGACAATGAGCCTTTATTATTAATTTGACCCTAAGTCTTTTTCTACGATTCTTAATCCGATTGGAAAATCATCTTTTCCCAATTTTAATTTCTGTTTCTCAATCAACTTAGCATCCTTGAGACTATATTGTAATAAACGTCGACCAGTAGTTAGATACAACATATTTTCATTTGAAATTGTAAGAGAATTTATTTCTTTTTGGTGTTTCACCTGAATCGTCATCCAACACAATGGCTTTTTATAGTTTCATTTTGTAAATCAAGAACAGATAAAATATTCTTTCCTTCTACCTCGTGCTTGACGACAAGGTAATGATTATCTGGACTTGGATAAAAGCATATTAGGATAAGGATTGGGTAAGGTAAATAATTTCCTTTCTCCAGTGTGCAAATCGATTGACAACAATTGGTTTCCTGCCACCTTCTCAAAAGTATCTGTATCACGAATTGCAGAGATACTTACGAATGCCCTATCTTTGACAATTGCCAAGCCTTCTAACATTTCAACCTTTTTACCATCTGAAGTTAATCGAATTCTATCTTTTTCTTTCCAATGCTCTTTTTCATTTAGTACTATTAAATCTGAATCCAACACGCCTTCTGGACGATTTCGTTTTGGATCTTGATAAGCAATCTCAGCATATACGTTAGAATTATTTGCAACAATCTGACTCGAAATTGCTGTCATTTGGTTAAATTTTTTCTGAAAAACTTGCTTTCCATTAAGAGAAAAGACTGTTAATATTCCTGAGTTTGCATCTGTTTGAGCAGTATAAAAGTAATTAGAAGAGATACCTGATCCCATCATTGCATAATTCTTAGTATGATTTTTCCTTATCTCGCCTTTGGAAAAATCAATTGAAATGATATTTTGATGATCTATTGGTGCAAAATCATCACCTTCGGTTACGATCATCTTATCACCACTGTTTAAACACGAAAACCAGAGATTAACATACGTTGCTACATCAATTTTTTCTACTCGATGTAACTCTAGATTATTCTCTTTCTTAGTATATGATTGAATACTTTTTGAGGTGACCAAGTAAAGATTCGATTCTGGATCAACTTGAAACATTGGTGTTTGGACCTTAGAACAAGAAAGCAAAAGGAAGAATAGAAATAAAATCCCAAAAAGATAAGAGCGTTTCATAGGTTATCCCTCCTATCCATTTCACGACTCACTTTCTCACCAAGCATAATTTCTCACCACAGGTAGCCATGGCTGCTAATAGCTCCTCTGGTGTCAGCTTCTTCAATCCTCCATAGGTTGGATCCTGTACATGTGTATCGGTGTCTAAATAATAGATTGCTGAGATGTCCTTGCCATCTGCTGTCAATTCATAGCCTACTCCAATCACATTATGTTCCCCACTTTTTCCAGGATAGATTTGTGCCACATTGAAGGTGTAATAGAGAGGATAGCCATCATCAATATCTTTGCGCACGCGTTCTTTAAAGATTCGGATATCTTCAGAATCTGGACGAGCGTCTGTTACAGTAGCTAGTCGATAACCTGCTTGGTTTCCACTTGGTTCTGGATAGCCAAATAGATTCTGATTCAAGACGCGAATCGCATCTCGATTATGAGTCCCATAGGGATTATAAGTCCCCATTTCCTTAGCTAATTGATGTTGAGAGACGCTAATCTCTCGACTAGCCAGCATCATTTGGACTGTCGCAGGAGCACAGAAATACCATTCTTCTTGAAGTTTTAAAGAAATAGGCAATAGTTTTCGGATTCCTTGATTCTCTTTGGACGATGTTTCTTGTTTGACCGTTTGAGAAGGTTGCGTATTCTCTTTCAATGAAGCTTGTTCCTCGCTTGAAGATGGCAATGTTTCCTGACCACCGGCTTCCGTATTGCCTTCCTTAATTTTTAATCGCTCTGCTACCTCTGCTGGCATTTGAGGATTAGGTTCTGTACGCTCCTTTGTTTTTACACTAACTGTTGTTGATGAAGAGGATGTGACCTTACGAGTGCTGGAAGAACTTGTTTGGCTTTCTTTTTGTGTCGCTGTACAGCCAGATAAACCAAGCAAAGTCAGAAGTACAAGGAATAAATGAACTTTTCTCATGATTTTTCTCCTTTCTACCATTCTTGATAGCGCATTACGGAGTTTTCATTTCGATAGATTTCACCTTTTGGAATCTCACTATCCTTCTTTTTGAATTGAACCCATAGAATCCCTTTATCCGATAGTAAAATGGGGCCATGATCATATAAATAATGAATCCGATGCCTTAAATCCCACAAATAATATTGAGATTTAACACGCTCCTCACTTCTTCTTTCTCCCATATATGTGAGATAAATATTGCGATATATGGAGGTTTCTGCCTGTGAAGTAGAAAATATCTTTTTATGGTTTTTATTTTCGAAGGTAAACGAAGCATCTTTATTATTTGCAACCAAGTATAGAAGATTGTGCCCATTCGTCATTAAATCGACATAATAGCGTTGATCATCCTTTGTTTGATCTATAACTTTTTTCTGCCCATCATTTAAGGAGTAGGCTACAATTTTTGTAGTTAAAGCTGTGTTATCAATTTGTACATAATACAAGTGATCTTTAAAGACAGTCGGAAAACCGCTATTTTCTGATTCAATCGTCTGATGAACCCCTGTTTCAAGGTCAACTTCTTCAATCTGATATAGGCTATCGCCTACTTCATAATTTATAAAGAGTTTCTGGTTGGATCGAGCTACTTGAGTAACCGGAACTGTTCCAATAGGTCTCCTATCGATAAGTGTCGTTAAAGATTTGTCCTTTATCTTCCAAAGATAGTAAATCCCTGTCTGATTGAGTTGATCATACTCCTCAAAAACAACAATATCATGATCAACATAGCTGACAGCTACATGAGTCAGATTAGATGTCTTTTCAACATCTTTTATCTTTTGAAATTCCTTGGTATGTAAATTCATACTGGCAAGATAATTCTGATCATCATGTCCTTGGTCAACAGCCTCGCCATAGGCAATCCCATCATTTGACAGTGCGGTAGGTGTAAAGATTTTCCCATCTGGATAAGGGATAGAAATAGAATTTTTTAATAAATCTTCTGCCTTTCTTTCCTCGAACCCTATTTTCCTAGACACATTGGCACTACTGGAAGGAGATTTTTTTTTTGGTCTTACAAGAGTACAGGCTGATAAGAGAATGATAATACCAATGATGATAAAACTTAAAAATTTTTGTGTGACATGATCTTTATTCTTCATCAGCCTATACCTCCTGACTTAAGCATTACTTCATTACCTATTTATCTACAATAAAAAGATAACGAACGATTTTAAAATTGAAATCTTTTTCTTTCTAGAATAATAATACACAAAATAAAAAAGCAAATGTCAAATTGTCTCTTATATACACATTTTATACTTAGATAAATGAACTCAAAATATTTTCCTCAGTATTTATTGGTTCAAACTATGCTATCAAAGTCTTCTGAACGGAAATCTCTTTATTTGATAATTGAAAATAATTGTATTTCATATTAAAAACACCTCAAATATTAGATGAACTCTAACATTTGAGGTGCAATTCAAAATTATTATTTGTTAAATTAAATGATCATTTTTTCAAATATTGCTTAACTAGCTGATCTAACGGGATAATGTGTAGGTTGCCATCCCTTACCCAATAACCATTGAGCATGGATACAACAATATGTTGATTATGTCTTCAAACTGTTTTATGACTGAATCCATTTCGAAACTCATTTCTTGAAAAAGCGATTCACATCTGACTGACATGCTTCCAATAGTGTTTGTTCATCCGTTAATTCGAGTAGTTGCAATCCTTCATCGACCAACTTTTTATCCGTTAAACAAATTCCAAGTGTCACTTTAGCATTTCCTAGAAAATCATATCGCTTACTTTTTTTTGCCGTATCTAACAATAGATAACTGATACTCGTACATTTCTCCATCAAACCATTCCATAGAAAAATACTGGCTAAATTTGAGAGTAATTTATACTTGGTGGGAAGAATCTCTGTATAATCAGAGTAATCATTGAGCCTATCTATCACTTCATCACAGATAGAAATCACTGTTTCTAGTGGAAGTGTAAATAAAATAACGACAATTAATTTGAGGTCACTATGATACCAGACATCCTGATTTTTAATTTCGTTCCAAGCTTCCGTTGCCATTATTCTTACCTTTTCATTTGGACCAGATTCTCGTAAACAAAGAATGACCTCTACTCTCTTTAGTATATTTGACACAGGAATATCATTAGGATATTTTTTTAAATAAGCTACACTCTTATTCTTCAGTTCCAATAATTTATCATTTGATTGGTAGGCATTGTTATCTTCTGCCAATAAGATAATTTCTTCTCTATCGGAATGGTGGTAAGAATGACATATATATCGAAATTCTTCGAAATCTAGGCCAACTTGCTTTAGAAGATGCTCCATCAACTCAAAACTAGGCACTACTTGGTTCGATTCAATACGCGACAAGTGCGCTCTTGAAGTGTAATCCTGGCAAACTTCCTCTTGACTAATATGTTTTGATTTCCGTATTTTTTTATAGATCGTACCGTAATCCCAACGCATAACAACTTCACCTCTAATTATGTGTATAAATGTTACATTTTTACACTTCGTTATGTGTTTAGTATATCATATATATAGAAAAAGGAGGTGCAGATATGCAAAAGAAAATCACTATTTATTTTTTGTATTAATGCTTTCACAATCCAAATAACTGGAGTGCATTTTCAAATTATTACCATGATTACAAATATCACTGGTCAAGCGTAACTCGTGCAAGAGATAGTAAATCATCATATGCTTACGCTCCTTCTCATCAGACCTCAAGAGCTTTTATAAATAGAAATTTTGGTGAAACAGTATATTTTAACTACGGATTTAAAAAAATTCATAGCTCATAGAAAAGATTATATTACTATTCATGAAAATTTTAGAAAGTGAGTAAAGTATGAAGCGCTTATTTGTCATCCTTTCAAATATCTTTATAACAAGTTTTCTACTTTGGATTTGTTTTTCAACCTCATATGTGGTTATTCACAATAGTTTTCCAGCTATTAGTATTTTTTCCCAGAACAAAGAGGTATCAAAAGATCAGGTAAAATACAGTTTAGATCAATTAGCAAATGAAACAGACAGTGTGATTGGTGAACAAATTGAAACAATAGACGATAAAGGTAAGGTTCATTTTTCCTATGCAATATTTGGATCTGGCCATATCCCAAACGGCCTTGTTAAAGCTAGTGAAGAAGATTTTTACAATAGTGGCTTATTGTCCAATTATTATATTTTATCTGGAAATCTCACTCTAGATAGATTAAATCATGAACTTCAATCATTGGGTTTCACACAAACATTTGTTTCATATCCAAATATTTTTCTTAGCTTATTTACGTATATGGGAAATGGTAGTCAATTACTCGTTTTGGTCATTTTTCTACTAACTTTTATAGCCTTAATGATTATTCAAAAAACTAAGGAAATGCGAACAGTTGGGATTCGATATATTTCTGGATTGCACCTAACTCAGATTTTTGGAAACTCAATGATTAGTGATTGTGGAGATTTACTTTTAGGGATAATTACAGGGGTTTTTCTTGGAATCTGTGGTGTAAGTCTATTCCCTATCACACCATTTTCTATTCCAGTTATTTTTTCAGCTAGCATAACTTATAATTTGTTACTTTTGTTCCTTTCTATACTCTTTAGCTTTCTTTATGTTTTAAGTATTAAAGCGGTACATTTGGTTTCTTTACTCAAAGGAAAGTTACCTTTGAAACAGATTATGGGTATTCTTTACTTGGGGCAATTGGTTGCTTTTCTTTTAATAGTACTTACCATTCATAGAACAAGTATCTATTCAACTATTTGGCAATTGCATCAGGCTGGAGATACAGCATGGTCAAATCAAAAAGATTGGGTATTGCTTTCAACAAATAGGGAGTTTGGGGCAGAGGCTAGAAATCAGGATAGTAGAAAAATGTTGGAAGAACAATGGAAAAACTTCATAGAAACTGGCATTCAGAATGGAGGAATGCTTGTTCAGCATCCATTAGCATCATTCGATCTAAAAGGTCTGTCTTCACATCCCTTAATGGGAAAAATGTCGATAAATGACTACAATCCGTATGCTAATAGCTTATATGTGACTCCTAATTATCTAGATGTTCAGAATGTAGAATTAAATGAAGAAGATAAGAAGAGCATTAATAGCCTTGGAGAAGGAGAATTTGGACTACTATTGCCTGAAAAATTAAAAGATCAAGAAGATAAATTGCGTCAAATTTATGAAGATTTCCTAGCGATTCGAAACGATAAGGGAAATAAAATTCAACAGGCTATGAAAGCTCGTGTTTTCTATATTTCAAACAATAAGAAGCGTTTCGTATATAATTCTACACCAATCTCATATCAACAATTTCTAAGTGATCCTATACTTATTGTCCTTAAACCAAGCTCTTTTGGAAAAAATCGAAATGATTTCTTCACTTATCCATCTGATTATCTGTATTTTAAAGGTTTGGATGCCACTAAAAAACTAGTTGAACAAGGTGGAATAAAGAAATATATCAGTCAGTATGATCTTGCCTATTATGTTTATCGTGGTATGAGTCACAACATTCAAGTTGAAATATTGACAATCATTGCTGGTGGTTTTCTCGGTATTGCTACCTCAATTCTACTCTTTAATACAATGACAATCCTCTACTTTGAAGAATTTCGTAAAACTATTCTTATTAAGAAAATATCAGGATTAAATTTTTTTGAGTTACACCAGAAATTTTTATCTGGCAAATAGTTATCTTCATTTTGGGAGGGGCTATTGGTCTTTTGCTAACAAATAAACTTTGGGTAGTCTTTCTAACCTCTTGCGTCTTTGGTTTGAATTCTATTTTAATACTAATGCATCGTTCTCGTAAGGAAGATAGGATGGCTAGTATTATATTGAAAGGAGCATAGAAATGATTAAGATCCATCAACTAACAAAAACCTTTGGGGACCGGACGGTATTTAGTGATTTGAACTTAAATTTTGATGCAGGTAAAGTCTATGCTCTTATCGGAAATAGTGGTTGTGGCAAAACAACCTTACTAAATATGGTAGCCAAGCTAGAACCTTATGATCGAGGAAGTATTCAATATAAAGGAAAAGATTTACGAAAGATTAAACCAACAAACTATTTCAGAAATGAACTCGGTTATCTCTTCCAGAATTTTGGACTAATCGATAATAAAACTGTTTCAGAAAATTTAGATTTGGGATTAATTGGTCATAAATTAGACAAACAAAAAAAGAGAGAGACTAAAGAAGAAGTATTAGATAGAGTAGGACTATCTTATATTCAACTAGATCAAAAAATATATGAGCTTTCTGGGGGAGAAGCACAACGTGTAGCCTTGGCAAAGATCATTTTAAAAGATCCTCCTCTAATTTTGGCAGATGAATTAACTGCCGCTCTTGATCCTGAGACCTCACAAGAGATTATGGACTTACTCCTAACATTAAAAAACAAGGACCGTCTGATCATTATTGCAACACATAATCCAACCATTTGGAAACAAGCTGATCAAGTGGTAAGCCTAAAAATTAGTCAATGAAGAATAGGGTAATAGCACAGATTTTCATTACGTTACATATTCATTTCCTGACAAAACATCCCGAAAGTTAAGTGCACCCAAATAGTTAGATTAATAATTTATCCAAAGGATTTAGTTCTGTATTGCACAGGACTGAGTCCTTTTCTACTATTTGTATAGAAGTGTATACATTTTTAATCTATAGTCGTAGAGATTTAGTAAAACTACAGCGCAAACTTCCTCTTGACTAATATGTTTTGATTTCCGTATTTTTTTATAGATCGTACCGTAATCCCAACGCATAACAGTTCCACCTCTAATTATGTGTATATATGTGACATTTTTACATTTCGATATATGTTTAGTATATCATATATATTAAAGAAAGACGTAGGAAACGTGAAAAAAATCACTATTTATTCTGTATATCATCGCTCCCACTCTTCAATTTGTTAGATAGTTGGCGATAGTGGGGATTCCATTCATTGAAGGGATGTGTCCATAGATGAACAAAAGAAGCTTCAAAAAAATGTCTCTAATATTTATTTTAGGTATCATTGTAGGTCTATTCTTAATCCCATTACTTAGACCACTTATAGTTGATTGGCTAAAAACTATATTTGGTTAATAGTAACGATAACCTTATTTAACAAAAAAGTTTTCCCTTATATTTTTTAATAGCATTGTTTTGACAAATTAACTTCCACGTTTATTGGCGGTAGAAGTTGGTTTGAGAATTTAGCATTTTGATGACCTTAGATCCTTATAATCCTACAAGTACAGGTATGACTTTTAGTTTTAGATATTCTCATTAGTTTAATTAAAGGAGATCCGTGTTATGGTAACGAAGTATTACAAGTACATCCCTTGGTTGATCTTAGGAGCTATTGGATCTTATGAATCCGCAACTTATTTTGGACATAGTACATTTGATATGCTGTATTTATCTATTGTTTTTATGATTGTTTACGCAGCTTTGTTCATTCTACACGAAAAATATCTGAAATATAAATATAAAGAAATATTTACACAGATTATGAGCAATCCTGAAAAAGATCATCATCATTAGTAAGATAAAGCATAATAAAGCCCTAGCAACCAGATTGTACTGACCCAAAAAAAGTTAGGCAAATAGACTATCCAAAGGATTTAGTTCTGTATTTTACAGGACTGAGTCCTTTTCTACTATTTGTTAAGTATATCAAGGTATTTGATGAAAAATAGTTTGAGTTCCATTTGTCAAACGAAGGAAATTGTCTTATTATTATTATTTTTCCACTAAAAATTTCAAAATTCAAGTATGGCTTACAAACTTAATAGTGAAAGATTTTTATTTACTACTACATTTACCCTTTTAACACTATTGCTATTTTTCGATCCATTAAGCTTATTAAAAACAATAAAAAAGGCTTAGAATCATGTTAACAATAACTTTAATTCTAAATCCTTTTATTATTTATCTTTTAACTATATTTAAGATAGATACTCAATTATATTACTGTTTTTCAAAAGTTCCGTCTGCTACACGAAAATCACTGTTAACAGTTTCAATTGAATTAAATTGAATCTTTAAATATTTTACTTCTTTTTCATCTTTTCCAGGTAATTCAGCTTTAGCACTCGCTGCACTAGAAACCTTTAATTTGACGTATTTCCCAGCGATTTTCCAAGTTCCATCTCTAGATTCGTCTTTATTATTTGTTATTTCTAGAGTTTTATCGCTATTGAAAACGATAGTTGAATCGTGTTTACTATCATACCAAGTACCAATAATTTGCTTCTCTGGTCCTGAATTTTGATTCAAGAAAAAGAATACTCCACCGGCAACCGCAAGTACTAAAACAACTAAAGCAATAATTTTTTTCATTATTTTTCCTCCTATAAATATCTAAAGATATTTGTTATTTTTTTCATATACCTAGTTTCACTAAAATCATTAGTAAAAAATCAAATTTTGAATGATAAACTTTTATTCATTACTACAATAAGAAATACTTACCAGCTTTTATTAATCACGATGTTTCCGTGATACTGAAATACCAAAACTACAAAGAACAATTCCCATTGCAAACACTAACCAATTTTCAATTGAACTTGTATTAGGCAAGGCTCTATTTGCAGCATATTTAGCTTGATTTCCAGCATAGCTATATACTCGTTCATTAGAAGTACTTTCTGGTATACTCTTTTCTAACGCAGGATTCAGAGAAATCATCTTGTGATCTACTTTATCGTTAAAGACTTCGCTTTGTCTTGTACGAGTATTTAAATAGGCTTCCCTAACTGCTTCATATTGTGCAGTTGCATCCAATTGATCTTGTAGAAGTGTTTTAAGTTTATCTTCCTCTCTTGCTACATTCTCAAGTGCTAAACGATGCTCTTCAACTGCATTGTCATATGATTCTTTTGCTTTCTTCAAATATGCATCTGCATTTTCAAAATGATCCAAAAGTGTTTCTAAAGCAACTAAGTTAGTCTTTAATTTAGACATTGCATCCTTAATTTGACTTTCTTTAGCTTTTAACTCTTCAACTTTATTCTGACGGTTTCTGAGTTCTGCTTCGTCCTTAGCTTTTTCAGCTTTAAGTTCTGAAAGAACTTTAAGTTCTTTATCCAATTCTGCACGCGCCTCTGCTAAAACTTTTTGTTTTGTTTGAATATCTGCATTTAGATTTTCAACTACTGATTGTGCTTTTGTATAACGAGTTTTGGCAGCAATCAATTGTTGAGAAGCTTCATCTAGATTCTTTTGTGCAAGAGGTGTCTTATCAGAGATTGAGTTTAATCTTGCAATCGTTTGACGTGTAGCGTTTAAGGCCGCCAAATGTTTTTCATGAATTTCAGTTACTTCATTTAAATTGTTTCTTGCAGTCTTATCTGTTGCTTTTGCTTTTTCAAGCTCCTCTTTTGCAGTTTCTAATGATTTTTGCTTAACCTGAAGGTCTGCATTTAAGTTATCCAGAGCCGTTTGAGCTTTGATATATCTTGTTTCAGCTTCTTCTTTTTGTTGTTTCGCATTGTCGTATTTCTTTTGTGCAGCTGGAGTTTGATCAGGAACTGCCATCAATTCTGCTACTAGTTTTTGAGTTTGTTTCAGATTTTGATTTGCATTTTGATTTTCTACTTTTGCTTTTTCAAGATCTGATTCAGCTTTTACTTCTGCTGTTGTGGCCTGATCTAAATTATCTTTTGCATTTGCTAAAGCTTGACGCTTGCTTTGAATATCAGCATTTAATTGATCGAGTGCATCTTGAGCCTTATTAAATTGGATTTGTGCTTCATTATAATTTTGTGTAGCGTTTTCCAATTTAGTAGTAGCTGCAGGTGTTTGATCGGGAGTAGCTTTCAGAGCATCTAATTTTGCTGTCGTTTCTTTGAGAGCATTTGTACTTGAATCGTTTTCTGATTTAGCTTTTACCAAACGTTTCTGTGCAGAATCATTTGCCGTATTTGCTGCAGTCTGTTTAGCTTTTGCAGTTGTTAATTCATCTTCCATTTTTGAAGTATCAAATGGAGTAGCTAGAGGTTTAGCAATTCCTTTATCATAATAGTCGTCAACAGTTACAAAATGGTATTCACCAGTTTGTTCATCTTTAACATATTCAAGATGTGCATCTTGACCTTTGAATTCAATAAAGTGCATGCGTCCAACACCACTTGGTGTGAAACTATTTGCAGCTCCAATTGCCCGAATATTTGTAGGAGCTTTCTGCCCAATCATAAGTTTCATGTGTCCAAAATAAGCATGAACATCATTTGTCATAAAACTAATTACAGCATCATATACCTCACGATACAATTGAGACATTGTTGCTTTACGAGTTTCTTTAGCTTCTGAATAATACGCACCATAACCCAGCAAAGTATTATCATAGCTCATGTTTTCTCCAGTCCATACGATGGAATCTAATCCATCTTTCGCTAGAGCAGTATCACTGTGACTTGTGCTATATGGTTTATTTTCTTCAGCATAGGCTTTTGCAATGTTTTTGACACCCTGAACAGATTCTTCAGTGACAATATAATGATGACTACCCCAAACTTGGTCTTGCAGATTGTTGGCGAGAAGTGCATAATATTGGCTCAAAGCTTCAATTTGCTTGTCAGTTAAATTGTCTAAATCTACGACTGAATCATCGATAGGCAAAACAATATCCTTGTTTGACCATTCCTTTATGAATATATTTTGGTGTTCAGGGGAAAATTCTGTTAATGCAGTTCCAAAATCATATTTGCTATCTTTGAACCATTTTTGAATAACGTCGTTTAAGGCATTTTTATTTGCGTCTGAATCATCAGCAAGGTAAGTCTTGTAAGCATCAATGACATCTTGAGGCAATTGAGGAATAGTGAGATTTTTAATTGCTGCAATTTGTTTACTGAGCGTTTCCACCGCTTGATCAGCTTTCTCTTTATTCTCTTTTGCTTCCTGAGCTGCTGATGTAGCACTCGCTAGCTCATTTGAAGTTTCATTTACTTTAGCCTCTTCTTGGTTTTTCTTAGTAGTTAAAACTGAAATTTCTGAAGCTTTTTTAGCATCATTTTCTTTAGCTGTTTTGAGCTCTTCTTCTGCACGAATCTTACTATTTTGTTTATTTGCTAAATCATTTGCTTTACTATCACGATTTGTAATTGTTTGGGCAAGTTGTGATTCAGAAGCATCAAGATTACTTTGAGCTGAAACCTTATTTTCTTGAGCTTTCTTTAGATTCTCTTGTGCTTGTTTTTGTTTTTCTTCAGCAGAGGACAAGTTTACTGCCGTTTCTTGACTTTTCTTTATTTGATCCGCTTCAACAGACTTTGCATTTTTTAGTGCAGTTGCTTTTTTATTATCTTCTTCTTTGGCACGATCAAGTTCCTGTTTCGCTGTATTTTCAGTTGCTGTTTTAGCATCTAAATTTTTCTTAGCAGCATCACGTTCTGCTACAATTTCTTCAACGCCAGTACCATCTAATACTTTCTGGGCAGTTTCTTTCTCTTTTTGAGCCTTCACTAATGCATTTGCTGCTTCCTCTGCAACCTTTTTAGCATCTGCTAATTGTTTAGCAGAAACTTGACCAGCACTAAGTTGCGTTTTTTCATCAGCAGAAGCTTTACTGAGTTCTTCAGCTTTATTTTTGTCTTCGTTAATGGCATTTTCCAAAGCCTTTTTCGCTGCTAATTCTGCTGATTCTTTTTCAGCTACATCACTTTTTGCTTTGTCTCTTTCAGCAATGATTTCCGATGCTCCAGTACCATCAAGATTTTTTTGTGCAGTTGCTACTGCTCCCTCAGCTGTCGAAACTTTCTTTTCTTGCTCTGAAATTTTATCTTGATCTTTTTTAATAACATCTGATTGCTGATTACGTTCTTTCTCAGCTTCTAGAACTTTATCAGATGCATCTTTTAGTGATGTTTCCTTTTTCTCAATATCAGCTTTTACTTCTGATATTTCATTTTTGGTTTTTTCAATTTTCTCAGGCGTAGCTGATTCTTTATTCGCCTCAGCATTCTTTAAGTTAACATTTGCATCGGAAACTTTCGATGCAGCGACTGCTTCCGAAGCCTTAGCGTTTTCTAATGCACTTTCTTGATTTGAAACCGATTGATCCGCTTCTTCCTTGATTGTTCTAGCTTCTTCTACAATTTCAGAAGTTGGCGTTTTCGTTACGGTTGCAACCCCATTATGAACAAATACCCCGTCTACTTGTTTTATATTTGTAGACGAAGGAGTCGTCGATTCAACACTTAATGTTGACTCATTTGGCTGAGTTGCAGTTACTTCATCCGCTTGTACAACAGAAATTCCCGCAAAAGCTGTAGCTATTGATACAGCAGATACAGTTGCTTTGATCGTTTTCTTTTTCATAATTCCCACCTTTATGATAGAGTATTGAGCAAATTATCACTATATAATTATATACAACCGAATTATACTATATTTTAGCAACTTTGTAAAGTTGTAACCAACCTTTTAAGAACTAGAACCTAACCTTATAAGGCTGTAAAATAGTCTTAAGAGGTGAGCAATGTCAGAATTACAAAAGTATATAAGCAAACGAATACGGATTCTGCGGACCCAGTCAGGAATGACTCAGGAACAATTAGAAGAAAAAGCAGATCTTGGTACCAATTATGCCTATAAGTTAGAAAATTTAGAGCCCAATATAAAAATTAGTACTCTGGAGAAAATTATAGATGCGTTAAATGTTGATCTACAAACTTTTTTTGATTTAACACTTAAAGAAGAAAGCACTGACTTAGCACAGCTTATTGACACTATTAAATCTTTACCAGAGTACAAACAAAATAAAGTCATTTCAGCTATTAACACTATAATTAACGAGACAAAATAAAAAGAGTGGAAAAGGATTAAAAACTGTTCCTTTCCCACTCTTTTTGTGCCTAAAAATATGGCTATTAGCTATTAGAGCCTGCGATTCTTGGGTAACCAAATGTCATATCGAGGTTATTTTTCTCGTAATTCTTGATTAATTCCCAGAAATCTGCAACTGATAACGCTGCAACTGATTCATGCCAATTGAATTTAAAAAATAAATCTAAGAGAAATTTAATTACTTGATGAACTTTGACTGTCTGTTCTACAGTATCAAATGTAATCAAAATTTTCTCACACAATGGATCAATCAATTCAATTTCAATACTATCATTTACAAAATTGAATGATACTTCTTGATCTTGATCATTCAAGATTGAAATATACTGATCCTCATCAAATGTTGAATAAAACATTCTAATATTGACTTCTTCATTGTAATTAATTAATTCTGAAATATATTGTTGAGTTAAATTAATCACATCTTGTTTGTAAATCTTCATAAATTTTACCTCCATTTATTTTTTTAAAGATTTTTTCATCTGTGAATTTTCACGGTGGCCTTACTCTCTCTATTATTATTAAACGATTGTTCTTGAGCATCTGTTGCCTCCTTTTTTAGGAACAAAAAAAGACAGTTCAGCACTGCCTTTCTTTTTTTATCTATACTATTATTATGCCATTTTTCTGTAAAAATAAAGATAGATTTTTCAAAAAAGTACTATAGAATGCTCTTGGCCCCAGAGGATAAATTTTTTGTCTAGGTTTTGGGGTCAGTACATAACAAGAAGATTTTTTTATGTTTTTCTAAGTACGTCTAGACGTTTTAAAACTTATGTTGTGATTGAATTACGTTCAATACTTCTTGCATACTTCCAGCTTTCCAATTTGCCTTAGCATTAAATAATGGTTGAGTTAATTTGCAAGAACCGACTCCAGTGAAATGATCCTATCACATTGCCGTGCTTGCTCCATGTTATGCGTAACAACCAAAATTGTTTTACCAAACTGATCTCTCAAAGTTCGAATCAAATCGAATGCTTTTTGAGACATTTCAGGATCTAACGATCCGGTTGGTTCATCTGCTAGGACAATATCTCCGGGCTTTAAAATAGCTCTCACAATCGCAATTCTCTGCTGTTCACCTCCCGATAATTCATTGATTTTACTATTTAACCGATTTTGTAGACCAACAAATTCTAGCGTTTCCTTGATTCTCTGCTCCTTCTCCTGTCTAGAGAAATTCGAAAAAGTCATGGCAAGCATCAGGTTATCTTTCACACTAGATGTAGAAATGAGTGCATTGGATTGAAAAAGATAGTTGATGACATTCCTTCGGTAATGAACTGCTGATTGCGAATTTACCTTAGGCAAAACTTTTCCGTTGATTAGGATTTTACCACTGTCAACAGTATCCAATAGTCCAATCATATTGAGGATAGTCGATTTCCAGAACCAGAAGGTCCTACTAAAGCTACAAATTCATTTTCCTCAATATCAAAGCTTAAGTCTTTGAAAATTTCTCTTGAACCAAATTGTTTTGATACATTTTGTACTGAAATTCTAGACATGAGATTACTCCTTAAATGATTGTATGATACTCTCTCCTTCTTTACGGAACAAACTGAAGTAAAGTAGCATTATCTGAAAAGCAAATGTAGCTAGTGTCATGACTATTCCCAACTTAGAACCCACTAAGATAGAAACGATTAGTTCCATCACAGAAAAACTAATAATGAGAGAAAGCACACCAATATATCTTTTCCATGGTGAGAATCCCATAAAGTATTGAACATACAATTTTTCTTCAAATAACATGCGGTACATTAAGACAAAACTCCAGAAAATAGCCATCATCGTAATTATGATAATCGCTATGATCGTGCCGAAAAGATAAAATGTATAACTCAGATCTTTTTGAAGACCATTGATAAAGTTCTTGACAGTTGTAAAACTCAACCGATTATCCTTTAAATCTGGAAATTCTGTTTCTAAAATGGACACTACCTGTTTCATCGTTTCCCTATCACGAATCTTCAAAAGACCATTATAGCCACTGACAACTAAGTTTGCCGACTCCATGAAATATAAATTCTCTGGTGTTGAGACAAAAATAACTGGATTCTCACTAGTTGTACCATAAGAAATAGAATCTGACCAAGTAAATATTGATCGAGACGGTTGGTAAACCTTGAACATAAATTTCGGATTTTCTGTGAAATTAGTTTGTAAATCTCCCGGTTTTACAGTGACACTTTCCTGTAAATACGCCTTCATCACTTCAAGTTCTTCTGTATTGAGCGTGTTAGGTAGAAGATAAAGTCGAGTACCATTCCTCATCTCTAGCAACTCTTCATCACTTAGGGGAATACCTAGGTCTTTCAGGTAATTATAGGAGAATTTCAAATACCAAAATGGTTTTTTAGGGACATGCTGGTATGTCCCATAGACTGCATCAAGGGACTCCTGATTAAGAAATTGTCCTTGGGCAATATAGACACCCGGAAGCTCAGATATACGCTGGTAAAAGTTATACATACTACGCTCAAGGGAATTTGTAGTTCCTGCATATGTACCTACATCATCTCCCTCAGCAAAGCTGGAGATAACGTACATATCTTCAACATTCTTCCACTCCCTAGATACTTTCATATTATCAATAAACTGATTCATTGGAGCATCTAAAGAGTAACTGATTGCGATTAACAAACCAGCTACCAAGGTATAGAATAACAAGCAGGTTACCATTAAAGGCTTCATTGGTAATCGTTTATGAATTGCTGCTAATGGAGAAACCGAATAAACAATAATTGTTGGAATAATGAATATCAATAGTAGCAACAAGACTGAGAGGCTGACTCCAGCAAAAACTAGAATAAACGATGATAAACCAAAACTAGACCAGCCTGACAACAACCAACTACATAAAGAGATAATAGGAATAATATAGATTGAAAATAGTAGAGAATTTTTGAAAAAAGCAGACCATAATTCTTTTCTATCCCATCCTAAAAGAATCAATGTTCCGAAATGTTTAAAGGATTGAAGAACACAGATTAAGAATAGGATCAGTAAAATGAAGGCATTTACTAAGATGCTGATAGCAAGTATTATTCCCCAAATTCCCTGATCAGTACTACTTCCAAAACTTTCTTTTGTCAAATCCTCAACAGAAATACCTGACACCTTTGAAAGATGCAGCAAAAAGTTATCTCTTGAGACAGCATCGCGGAGACCATTGATATGGTAGATCCCATTAATCGTATTAGTGTTTTGGAAAGTATAATCTAATCGTTCAATGACTACAGGTGTGCTAAATAATAAATCTGGAAGCTCGTAAAGCATATTATTTGAGCCTTTGTCAAGTCCAATAGTCATACTATTATCACTATGAGATAATAAATTTGCAAATTGTTGTTGTGAGACAACTATTTTACCCGTACTTTCAAAATCTGAAAAACCAGCAGAGCTACCAAGGATGTCTATATAAATCCTATTTAGACCTTCTCCTGTATCACTACTTTCAGAACGTTTTGTCCATATGGACAAGTCACTCTGTTCTAAAAAATAATTAAATACATCTTGTGATTGCTTTTCTGTTAACTTCTGAAGATAAACTGTTACGGTCCCGGAATGATGATTATAACTCTGCCATGACTGTTGATACTGTAAACCTGCTAAAAAAATTGCCACCAGAGCAAGTAAGACACTCTGGATGGCAATCAAAAACAGGATTAAGTATTTCATTTTACCTAATAACATGTTTTTGTATGTCATACGTACTTACCTACAATTCCACGTTTTTTTCTCACGCAATGAAACCCCTTTCAGCTTCCTTGTTTTTATTTTAACATATATATTTTTATTTAGCCAATTTTTTTATTGTTTATTGAACTTTTTTTATTTTTATTACCATAAAGAATATTTTATTCCTTTAACTTGCTATTTTGAACTAAAAATTTTATAATAAAATTAAGCAAATAGGAAGGTTTATTATCTTTAATGAATACACTCGCAGAGAGATTCAGATTGAAAAGAAAAGAGTTGAGACTCTCCCAACAAACGCTTGCAGAAGGAATTTGTGAACAAAGCCAGATTAGTAAAATTGAGAGAGGGCATTTCATTCCCTCCGCAGACCTTTTGTTCAAACTCTCACAACGACTTGAAGTGCCATTAGATTATTTTTTTAATGAACAAATTGAAATTAAATCTAACCTCTCTAATTTCAAGCAATTATCTGCTCGCCTATTAGATGATAGAAATTATGACAATTTGGAATATATTTATAAAATAGAGATTGAACGAAGCACTTTTCTAACACTAGAAGACCGAACTTACCTTGAATGGATTAAATCTATTATTGACTTCTATCAATATGACAGTAAGTGTGAGGCTATTTCTTCATTGGAAAATATATTATTAAAAGTCTCCTCAAATACTCTGATTTATTTAAAGGCATTGAATACTCTATCTAATTTCTATTCCTTAGTGGGTCGTGAACAAGAATATGAGGCAAACTACTCTCATTTAATGGAGTTATATCAGACAAAAAATTTTGAGCATCAAGAGTTTTTATTTGGTTACATCAGAGTTCGTTACAACTACGCTCACTACCTAGTGTCAAAGGAAAAATATAACGAAGCCATCCAAGAAGCTCTTGAGACGATTGAACTCTGTAAACAAAGACAGACAAGCTACCAACTAGCTCCCCTACTTATTCTTGTAGGAAATGCTGGAGCCAAATTTCTAGACAAAGAACAAGTCAAAAATTATTATATAGAAGCAAGAGAGTTATGTAAGATTTATAACAATCCTTTAATGTTGATGAAGATAGAAAATTATTTGAAAGAATTAGATACTGTTTAGTTAATCTTGACATTATAGTTTTTCTGAAACGTTAAATAACCTGTAAGGCTGATAGTGAAATTAATACTATCAGCCTTATAATTTTTCCATGGTATCTTAAATAACTATACTGATTTTTGTTTCCCGTTCTAATTTGGTAACATTTTTGATTTCTTGTGTTATCAAGTATATGGTAGAAAAAAAGAGTTCTACACTTTCAGTAGAACCCTTCTTATTAGCAGTATTTTGATTACCTAGTTTTTTCTATTTTTCCTAAATTAAAATAAGAAATTATTGATAAAGTTCTCCTGGAAGATTGTTCATAAAAAAGTGTATCTTTGGCTAGAGAAAATCACAAAATCTAAATAAAACAGAAGACACAAAATATTTATAATATGTAAAAGGTAGTTCAAAAAAATATAGAACTACCTTTTTGTTGATAATAATGAAATTAGATACTTGTTCTTTTGAAATTAGTAGAGTAAAAATTGCTAGAGGGGAATCATCAAACTGCTTTGATTTAGCTATGGTTATTTTACTTTTGTGGCCGAGAACAAATGGAAGATATGGGATTACACAGAGTGAGTATTTCTTTTTGTTTTGATTGAGACACATGAGTATAGATCTGAGTTACAGAAATAGAGCTATGTCCAAGTATTTGCTGTATATAACGAATATCTACATTTTTATCCAGTAGCATTGTAGCAAAGCTGTGTCTAAACATATGTGGCGTGATAGTTATAGATAAGTTGTTTTTCTTAACCATCTTCCTTAAAATTAGACGTACGCTTTGTTCTGACAGTGCTTTAAGAGGATGAGTTCAAGTAAATGTTGCACTTATTCTTGCAATTTATCATGTACTCATAAATTAGCCCTTCGTCACTTATCAATTCCTCCCAGTTCTCTCAACCGTTCCTGTCCCAACTTCAACATCTCTTTTTCCACCTTATTCCATTTTCCAAATAGGCATTCGTGTAGGACTACTGCTGCTGATGTTTCGTCTACTTGCGAATCATAAACACACGATTGATCTCTTCGGTAAATTTGAACTTGATTAAAAATCTTGTCATTTTCTAACTCTCGTAAGTTATCAACTAAATGTTCTACAATTCCATCATGGTGCTCTTTGGGAGTCGCTCTCGCTTGACTTGGGTCTATTGCATGGAGCTCCTCATAACGTATCAAGGTACTGAGATAGGACAATTCTGGCTTGGTCGCAATTACTGCAAGTGAGACTTGGTAACCTTTAGTTGTCAATAATTGTGACGTTTTTCTAGGGACTTCTGTTGTTCTTAAAGTACCCTCGATTAACAAATGATAACCTTGTTTACTCAACTCATCTACAAGATATTCAACCATTTGTCCCGCGAATACTTTGGTATAATCCACACTATCTTTGCCATACTTTTCCTGTAGGCCAAGGTAGTTCGGATGAAAAGAGCGATAACTATCTCCATCAATGATAATGATATTACCTTGAAATTCCCTTTGTTTAATACGATGAATCGTTGTTTTCCCAGCACCACTCTGTCCACCGAGCAAGATAGCCTTGGGCTGAGACGAAGTTGTTTTACCACGAGTTAAAGAACGAACGAGTCGTCTGGATGCTCGTTCAAAATCATCTTGACTAAATTCTTCTAGTTTCATTAAGCCACCACCAGATGACGAGCTTGTTCTAGCATCCGTTCAATGCCATCCAAATAGCCAATATATCGCTCCACATCCTCAAAAGTTGCAACAAGATAAATCTTCGTGTTAATCAAATCAGAAAGATCATCGCTTATTAGAACCCAAGGATTATTAGCATCATTAAATGCAATTTCTAGTTCATCTTGTAAACGATAAAGTTGCGCTAAGATATTCGCCCCTCGTTCTTTAATCACTTCAATTTTCAGAGTTAACTGATAATCTTCTACTGGCGTGAGCATCTTTTCCTCTCCTACAATATCGATATAAGAAACATTAAATTTCTGACAAATACGATCTATTAATTCTGTCGAAACTGAACTTGTCCCGTTTTCATAACGACTCAGGCTATTTCGAGAGATGCCAACAATCTTTGCGAACTCAGGCTGGGTTAAGTCATGTGTTTTACGTAACGCTTTAATATTTTCTCCGATCATGAGAGCCCTCCTTTTATTTATTTCTATTATAGCATTAATAATTTAAAAACGCACCATTATTGGTGCGTTTTTAAATCTGGTAGATGAATCTTTCTTCAATCTAACCTGCTGATCTCAGTATGTTAAAACTAATCCAAATATATAATTTTATCAAAAAGAGATCTTATATTTTCATCTAGATGATGGCTTACAAAAATAACAGTTTTTTCTGTCATTGAGAATAGATGTTTCTCAATTTGATACCGTCTTTCTTTATCAATCGCATCAGTTGCCTCATCAATAATCAAAATTGGTTTTTCTTCAAGGTAAGCTCTAGCTAAACTAATTCGTTGCTTCTGTCCACTAGAAATGTCTTGGCTAATTTCCGATAAAGTAGTTTCCAATCCATGACTCAATCCATTAATCCAGTCTCTTAAATAAAATATTTCCAATGCTTTTTCGATTTTTGAATCTTCTATTTCACGGCCTAATGTCAAATTAAATAAAATGGATTCGTTAAAAATATGATCTTCCAAACTAACATAAGAAATATTTTCATGAAGATCCTTGAAATTCATATTTTTTGAATCGATATTATCATAGAAGATGCGGCCTTTCGAAATTGGGATTTCACCATTAATAGCCTTTAATATAGTTGATTTTCCTGAACCAGATGACCCTGATATTGCATACTTCTTATTTTTTTCAATTTTAACATTTAAATTATCTAAGACAATCTTACCATCACGTTCAATAGTTACCGATTGAAATTCTACTTTATCTATAAATTTCTTCCAAGTTTGTTTATTAACATTACTTTCATGAATACTTTGGTCACCTTCCAATTCAAATTTTTCAAATATTTTGTTTACAGTTTTAAACTCAGCGTAATTTGCCGTTAAGCCTGTTAAGCCAGCAAAGATAATTGATGAAAAATATTGAGAAGAAGATACAGCCCCAATCGGAATTAATCGGTTAAAATATAAGACTCCTGCGTGGGTCAACATGGCAATTTGACTCACAAAACTAGTCCCATTTTGAACAGACATAAGCCCACCAAAGGTTTTTGAATATGAAACTCTGGACTTCGAATATTTTTTTGAATAAGATAAGATTTTTACCATTAAAAAATGAAGTTGATTAGCATTGGATAACATTCGAAATCCACTTAAAGAATCATCAATTGCTTTAACTAATTCTTCATTCTTCTCAGTAAAGTAAACAGCTTTATTCTCCATTTTCTTTGTAAATATTTTAGGAAGATTTACCATTAGAATGAAGAATATCAAAATTGTAAACAATAATGAATAATGGAAACTAAAAAAGGCAATAATTGCAAAAATGATATTTAATGCTTGACTAATCATTAATTCAAGTGTTTCAAAGCCAAGATCTCGAATAGTATTAAGATCATTTGTCAGCCATGAGGTATAGGCGCTAACACTTTTTGAGCCAAAACGAACCACACCCTTACTTTCAATACTTTTTACAATATCTTTACGTATTTCGGTACACATTTCTTGTATGGCTTTTTCACTTGCTTTTGAGTTTTGATATATTTGCAATACCCATATTAAATTTACAGCTAAAATCGCTCCACTTAAATACAAAAATCCCTGTAAATCAAAATTTACAATTGTAGAGATTGCTTTGGCACTCAATATACCATTTAAGTAAACACATAATGAATTAATAAAAAAATCCAAAAACAACCATATAGAATTACTTCGTTTGCATCTAATTAAATAAGTTTTTTTAATGTCATATCCCAGCCTCATTTAAAAAAATTCCAAATATTTCTTCACCAATTATTTTTTTCTTTGATATTTAATTGCAATATAAGATAATAAAATTCCTACTAACTTTTTAGGGCGCAGTTCAGAGTAGTCGATTTCTATCTATTTCCTTTATTATTAACTTGAAATTTTCTAGCTTTTTTTAAACTTCCATTATTCTGTTTCATAGATATATTTTTTTAGACCGCTGATCAACTTTATGTTCTTTTTTTAAAAATTATTCTGCATAACTTTCTGGTTCATTTTCTATTCCCTTACTTTTCCTTAAATGGATTGTTAATAAATAACAAATAAAAATCCTACTAATACCGTAAATATATTTATCGTTATTCCTAGAATATGTATATCCGAATAAAATTGAGGAACTATTAAGAATACAATTGAAAATAAAGCATATAAACTTGAATTAGTAGAGTAGATTAACCCCATATTTTTCATAGTTATATTCAGAATAAATCATTTTTTCAAACATATTACCAGATATACCAATAATTATAAAGGATAATCCAAATAGCAAAAGCTTAATCAATGGAATTGGTATTACAAATACTAAGAATAAAAAGAAGCCCGATACAATATAATCAATAAAGAAAAACTTCTTATATGATATTTTTATCCTAGGTGCCACAAAAGCACCTGTCAAATCTGCTAATCGTTGTACTGCCAATACTAACCCAAGATACTGAATGGGAATTCCTTCCGATACAAGATATAAGGGGGCTAAAGTTAAAAGTAGATCTGTTCCACCACTTAAAATTGACTCTGTAATTACAATAAAAGAGGCAAATTTTGATTCTCGAAAAGCAGAAATTGTGTCCAAAAGTTGAAAAGTTAATTCACTTTCGCTTTCTATATTTTCAGACATACCATCTGACTTTTTTTTATCAGGCATATTCAACCTGATTTTCATCATAAAGTATATCGCAGCTACAAAAAATGGAATACTCATATTGAAAACAACAAAATAGGATAACACTCCTAACAGTAACGAGGCAAACAGGTTACTAATAATGTCTAACACATTTGAAGCCATATACTGAACATCTATAGATTTGTTTATCGTTTCTTCATCATTTTCTAATGTTTCTGGAACAATCTTCATTTGTAATGTGTTGAGTAGATTTGTTGATAAACTAAACAAAAAATTAAAAATATAAAGATAAAAAACTTCAAAGCGATATCTTAAGCATAGAATAGTAATGAAAATTATAAAAAGTTGAAGAACTTGAAAAGTTACTAGCCAGACTTTATCTCTTTGAATTTTTATTTACAAAACTTCCATAAAAAAACGGCAAGTAAGTTAGGGATAAAACCTATTAGAGTAAATAAAGATAACTGACCAGCTTCAATATTATAAACATTGATTAAACCGATCGACAATGCAATGAAGTAAAAAAACTATCTGCAATATTTCTAGAAGATCTACCTAATATCAAGTTTTTTTAAAGTTACTACTGAATTTTTTTCTAATATCATGTTTGTATACCTCGAAATTCATACAATCGATTTGGATATAATTTGTTATATTTAATAATCCTGTCAAGGAATCCAATACTTTGTAGGAAATAATTGCTACTGCCATATACGATATCGGTGAAATTACACTGTATGGTGTCTTACTATTAATTTTTCTTGCATTTATTTTTAGCACTCCGTCATCATGTTGTAAATATCTTTTTTTATAAACTTTTTTTATTTTTTTAAAAATAAATCATTTTTTTGTATCTATGCGATATTAAAAAAACGATGCTCAATTGAACATCATTTTCATTATTCTGTCATATTTGCAATATAATGTTCGACTTTCAAAGCCATTGACATATTTTCATCCAATTTATAAAGAAAATGTGCTGTCTCAAAATATTCTTTTACCGAAATCTTAGAAGAAAAGTCCTTACTTACATTTCCCATCAATAAATACAAATCAGCTAAAAGATAAGTTGTTCTGTAAGCCTGACACTGCTTTATAGTAGCTGTGATTTTAGTAATAGCTTCTTCAATATTATTCTGTAGCCATAAATATCTACAAACGTTATAGTTGAACTTAATAAATAGTTCTAACTCTTCGAGTGTATTTAAATTGAGTTGATTTACTTGATACTCTAATGTTTTTCGAATCTCATCAAATCGCGTTAAATCTCCAATATCGTAATAAAAATTGAATAGAGTGTTTGAAATTTGGAGATAGTTCATATCAGATATACTTAACTGTGACAGCACCTTCTCCAATCTTTCAACTGCCTCCTCTTGTTGCCCATAGAAATAAAAATCTATCAGAGATTTTATCCACTCCATATAAAATTTATCTGCTAGAGATAAACGATGAGACTTTACATTTTCTAATTCATATATATATTTCAAAGACTCATAATTTCTATTTATGATAAATGTATGTGCTAATTTCTTAAACTCTGCTAGCTCATCAACCTCCCCAACAATCTGCTCATCAAAAAAATAATCCATACTAACTTTTAATTTCTTAGCAAGTGCATGCAAAAAATCCGCCCCAGGAGTGAACTCTCCACTCTCTAATCGACTAATTTGCCCCTGTTTACAAATGCCTTCGGCCAATTCTCGCTGGGACAATTTTAATTCTTTTCGTCTATTTTTTTAATCTGGTTGCTAATAATGTACCCACGTTTGGATATTCCTTTTCTAATTGATTTTGATTTCAATTTTAATTGTAACATGATTAAATCAAAAATTCAAATATATGTCCAGAAAGATACAAATTTTACATAAATGGTGTCGAATGTTTTTTGATCTACCTCGTCTTCTTTTGAAAATAATCTACTCAAATAATTTCTAGATTGTCAAATTAAGTTAAACTTTTCATGTAACTCAGAAAAACATATATGGAATTTGAGAGTTCAAGTAATTCCTAAAAGTCTTTGAAATTAAAAACGCATAATATCAGGTATTCAAAAAACTGATATTATGCATTTTATTTTAGTCTAAATTAGGGGGAAATTATTTCCAGATAAAGTTTTTGGCAAGCTTCTTATCTGTTTAAGGTACATCTCCCCATCGAAATGAGCGAGCTACTCTTATTAAACGATCAAAAGAGTTAGGTTTACCTAATTATGGTTTTCACATATTCCGCCATACTCATGCGTCTTTAATGCTCAACGCTGGAGCAAATTGGAAAGAACTGCAAGAACGTATGGGACACAGATCTATTTCAACCACAATGGATATCTATGCGGAATTAGATCCTAACCGAAAGAATGAAGCAGTCGATATTTTAATAGAACGACTTGCACAAATTAAAAAAACTAATTAGAGACTATTATATTTAGCTATAATAAATCATTTTTGCAATTAATGTAAATTTTTATATTGCTACTATAAAATTTTAGGTATACAAAGACCTATAGATACTTTATTGGTAAGATTAATTTTTATAACATTACTACAGTTAAAAAAATCCTACATTATAGTTTCAATTGTAAAAAAACTCATTATTGATACCGGAATGTTCTCAGAGATTTTTTTCAACTACTTTTTGTACAATGTAAGTCAAATACAAAAATTACCTACTTAATAATATTTTTTTACTACTACAGTTAACAAACATATTAAGATTAGTAGTGAGGAAGTTTCCGACTGGAGAGAGTACTCACTACTTTATCTTATCATGAAAATAATTCAATTTTTTCTTAGTTCAATGACTTGATCGTATCGACTTTCATTATCAATATGGTGAGCGATTTCTAACACCATCATCGGTAGTGAGAAAATCAAGTCTCGAACCATCTGGCTATTTTCTACGTCAAGAGCTGCAGTTACCTCATCTGCTAATAAAATATCCTTTTTACGAAGAAGGAAGCGGGCTAGTTCAATCCGGACTCGTTGTCCACCTGAAATATTTTCTCCGTTATCAGTGATTACAAAATCAAGTCCATCAGTTAGTTCATGGTCGAGTTTGACCTGTCTCAAAACAGTCTCTAATTCTTGATCTGAAAACTCTTGTCCCAAACTGAGATTGTAGCGAATAGTATCATTAAAGAGGAAAGGATGCTGGCTGATAATGCCTACCTGACGAACAAAGTGACTTGTTTTAACTCCATCCCTTGTACGACAAGTAATCGTTCCGGCATCCGGCTTTTCTTCTCCTGTGATCATTCGAAAGAGGGTTGATTTCCCACAGCCACTTGGCCCTTTGATGAGGACTTTTTCACCTTGTCGAATGGCTAGATTAAGATCGCGAATAATCTCTCTACCATTATAAGATTTACTTAAATGAGAAATTTCTAGTTCTTCTACTTGGGAGATCGAATGATTGTCCGATTCACTATCATCTGCTCGATTTAAAATTCCGAAAATCTTTTCTGCCGTTGTTTTGGCTCCTTGTACTTCAACCACATCATACATGATATTTTGGATAGGCCCTACCAGTTGACCAGCAGCAATATACATAGCAACCAGGCTAGCCACTGAAACATGATGACCTGCATAGCAAGGAAGAACCCTAATACCAAGGGGAGTACTTGGCTCAGAAAGACCATAAAACCATTACAAAAGAAAACAATATTATGGGTAAAAACAAACTTTTGAATGGCTCGCTGATAACGTAGGTTGATATTCCAAACGCGTTGAGAATTTTCAGGCAAGGCTTGATTCATTCGCAAGGTTTGAGCTCCTCGAATGCTATCAGAGATTTGGTTATGAACAGCTGTTCTTCCCTGAGACATTTCATCCCCTGAATTCTTTAGCTTATTATTCATCAAGAATTGTGGAATGGGACGTAAGATCGTGAAGAAAACAAAGATAGAACCCAATAAAACATTTTGGGTAATAATATAGATCGCCGTAATCAGTGCTCCAAATCCCCAGCATGAAATAGACATATAGCGTTCAAAAAAGTTATCTCCTAGAAATTCCATATCCTGTGTCAGCATGGTAATCTTTTCATCTTCACTATATTCCCTGTCTTCCATTAACTTATGAAACAATGCCGTTCGGATATTCATGTGAATTTCACGTCGAAAGACATTATTTGCATGATTACAAAATAACATTAGACTATACAAAGCGAAATAGACAGAAAAACCAAAGAGGGCAAATTTCCAAATAGAGGAATAGGTAAGGTTATTTTGATCTATCGATAGTGCTTTGGCAACAACCAAGGGTTGCCCTAATGCGAGCCCCCCATTTGCCAGTGCTCCAATAATGGTTAGGTATTTTGTTTTTTTATCAAGATATTTAAAGATATTAATCATAAAAGCTCTCCTAGAAAAATAGAACACTATGGTTGAGAAATATCAGATGTAATCATTAAATCTTATTACATATTATTCTTTGTGATATATTTTACATGCTCATTATACATCTAAAAAAATAAGTCTAGTCAATGAATATTCAAAAGATTAGAAAAGTTTAAACTGTTAATGATATTCCGAGTTTTTCCCAGTAAGTATTCATCTTATCCATCCCAATAAAAAAAGTTACTGTTGGAAACATATAGGAGATTAGAAACTATGGTATACTAGTGATAATAAATAGTTATCGGTAGGAGAAATCTGGCGTGAATAATAAAAAAATAAGAGTTTTTTTGAGTAGACCTAATCCATTTACTAAAGAACAACAGTACTTTATAGAAAAAAATTAAAAAGTACCTTAGATAAGTACAATATCGAAAGTATAAAATTACAGTATAATAAAGTTAACTAGTCTTGTAAAAATTATTTTATCGTCATATCTGAGAGTTAATCAGCTATTGCGTGAAAATTATCAATCTTTGGCTGAGATACATTTGTCACAATCATAAATAGCTTATAGTTCTTGACATATAGACTTGTATATGAAAAAATACTTGTTGGAGGCTAATAATATGACTGAAAAAATCAAAAACTGGGTTAACATTTGCGTTTTGAAAAATCAAGAAATTTTATTACTTAATAGACAGCACGATAATTTTCCTGGCTGGATTCCACCGGGTGGAAAAGTTGAATTTCCTGAAAGTTTTTTTGAAGCTGCATTACGGGAACTTAAGGAAGAAACTGGACTTACCGCATTAAATCTTGAATTAAAAGGAATTTCAGGCTTTACTAATTCAATTGGTAATGAGAGATTTGTCTTCTATGACTTTTTATGTACTCAGTTTACTGGTGAACTAAGCACATCTGATGAAGGTGAGCCAAAATGGTGGAATCTAAAAGAAATCGATAAAATACCAATGCAAGATGAAATAAGAAAAAGGCTACCCCTTTATTTAAGAAAAGGAAGCTTTGAAAGTATTAACTATTGGGATGATAATAAGAAATGCATTAGCGAAAATAAAACAATTTTATTTGACTAATATTCTCTACAGTATAATCAAATGCAAAATTCTCAATCCATTAGTAATTTTTTTGTATAATTCAGTACTCAATACAATCTGTCTTTAATAACATATAGTTTAATATTTTTACAAAAACAAGGGTATCTAATAAAATCATCTACTCTATCAACTTTTTTTCCTTGTATATATAGATAGCTAAAAAAAGCCTTGGAATCATTCCAAGGCTTTTCTATATTCTATTGCATCAATTTTCTTATTCCGATTTCAGTTGCGATAATTTCACGTATATTTAAAATAGATACTTAAATTATATTACTGTTTTTCAAAAGTTCCGTCTGCTACACGAAAATCACTGTTAACAGTTTCAATTGAATTAAATTGAATCTTTAAATATTTTACTTCTTTTTCTGTCATGAGTTAGCAGGCTCTGCCTGCTTAGAGTTTTTTTTGCCTAAAAATATGGCTATTAGCTATTAGAACCTGAGATTCTTGGGTAACCAAACGTCATATCGAGGTTATCTTTCTCGTAATTCTTGATCAATTCCCAGAAATCTGCAACTGATAACGCTGCAACTGATTCATGCCAATTGAATTTAAAAAACAAATCTAAGAGAAATTTAATTACTTGGTGAACTTTGGCTGTCTGTTCTACAGTATCAAATGTAATCAAAATTTTCTCACACAATGGATCAATCAATTCAATTTCAATGCTATCATTTACAAAATTGAATGACACTTCTTGATCCTGGTCATTCAAGATTGAGATATACTGATCCTCTTCAAATGTTGAATAAAACATTCTAATATTGACTTCTTCATTGTGATTAATTAACTCTGTAAGATATTGTTGAGTTAAATTAATCACATAGGTTTTTATACGTTTTCATTTTGTTTTCCTCCGATTATTATTAAAAAAAGATTTTTCATTCGTGAATTTTCACGGTGGCCTTACTCTCTTTAATATTATTAAACGATTGTTCTTGAGCATCTGCTACCCCCTTTTTTAAGGAACAAAAAAAAAGACAGTTCACCACTGCCTTTTTTATCTATACTATTATTATGCCATTTTTCTGTAAAAATAAAAACAACATTTCCATCCCTAAAATAACGATGTTTTTTCTTTGATCTTTATTTTTATCAAAATATGGCATACTATTATTGTAAATTAAATTGATTAAGTAGAGCCATTACCATTAGTCATATGGTGAGAAAGTTTGTTACTGGGCACGGTAAACGTACTTATCTCTCATATGCTAGTCATTGCAAAGGAAAAAACTAAGAAAAAAAGAAAGAAAATCAAAATGGTTATTCTCTACTGAATAACATGAAGTAAAGAATAACCATTTAGTAGATAAAAAAGTAAAGAAAAACGTGTTTAAGGTAAAATAAAAAAGGTAAAAATAAAAGTAAATACTAAAAAAATAACTAGTTTAGTAAAGCAAAAGAATAATGTAAAAAAAAAGTAAAATAGAAAAGTTTTATAAGCTCGAACAAGCAATGACATCTTTATGATCCTTCCAAACATAGATCACGGTGAGTACTGAAAATCTATCGCAAACATTAAACTTCAAGAGTTAGCCTCGATGGGAAGTATCAAAAGCATACCCAGCTTTTAAAAAAAGGGTGGGAGGCAGTTTAACAATAATATGTACTAATTTAGATAGAAAGGAATGTATAATGCCAAGAAAAAGGAAATTCTCTCAAGCACGATTTATTTATTGCAGCTTCAAAAAATATCACAAACAATCGAACGAGGACAAGCTATAAAAGAGCAATTACTCGATTCACAAAGTGGGCTAAAGAACACAATATTAGGAAAAATTTCAGATATTACAGAAGAAGTGATTCAACTATATCAACTAGATCTAAACGATGATCCAAAACAATACTCTGTTGCTACCATTCATACTTATTTAGCACCTATCTGCTAAATCAGTTGATATCAATATGAATCGAATTAGAAAAGACAAGCGTTCTAGTGACAAAATTATCCGAGGTCGTGTAAAATCAAAAAACTCACAAGGTAAACATCAAGAAACAGACTCTCGCTTCTCTCGGCTGGTTAATTTTCAGAGGGCAGTTGGGATTCGTAGATCCGAATTAAAAAAATTAAAAGGAAAAGATATTCGAAAAGATAATAATGGAAATTACTATGTTTTAGTTCAGCGTGGGAAGGGAGGAAAATTTCAACCTCAACTTATTCTTCCTCAGGATGTTCCAGTAGTCCTCGATACCTTTTAAAAATAAACAAGAGGATGATTATATCTTTACAGATGTGGAAATGAATAATCTAATCAATCTACATGGGATGCGAGCTCAACATGCAAGAGAGTGTTATTACTTCTACTTGAAGAAACTCCAAGATAATCCTAAATTTCAAGGTGAATTTAAAAAATTTTTTAATAGAACGTTGGGAAGTTGGTCACCAAAATTTAAGGGAAATAAATCATTAAAGAAATTTGAGAAAACAAAAAAAAACCTTCATTAATGAACTAAGAGATGAACCCTATAAAATTCGTGGATCAAACTATAAAAAAGCCTTAAATTCAGCTCTGCCTACAAAATATAATCGTTTAGCCTTGATGGCTGTCTCGGTCTTCCATCTTTCCCACTGGCGTTTATCCGTTACAGTGACCAACTATATTCTTTAAAGTATTTCATTTTCGACTAAAAAATGAAGAAAAAAAACGGAAAAAAACAGTTTTTCGACGTTTTTATGGCATACTCAAAATATAGACTGTTGTATGGCTAATAGTTTTAACACATTTTTTTAACACATTTTTCAGACATAATATAAATTTAAAGGAGTAAAAGAATGTCAATTAAAAATCTTTTGCAAAGAGAATTCAAAGGCTCAAATTTTGAAATTCGTGAAAAACTAATAACAGATCCCTACTTTACTAGTTTTTTAGATTACGTGAGTTTACCTGAATCAATCTCAAAATTAATTGAAGAAGGTTATACTGATAAAAGAAATCAATTAGATGAATACATTGATTTTGCACTTCATCATAATTTAATTACTAAGCAAAATAATATGATTCAAGCTACCGATCTTGGTTTAGCATGGGTCTGGTGGGCTTATGCACCAGTTGAAGGTGATGATTGGATTTAGGTTAAATTAGCACTATATTTTCTGCATAAGGTAAAACTAACAAAGGAATTATATAGTCTATTTTGTGGTAGAAAAAAATCCCCGCCAAGATCTAACTTGGCGGGGATTTGGTGGGGAATAACTCCCCTATTTAAGATTTAAATCACCTTAAGCAATTCTCAACCTTAATATACTAGGCTTTCGCATTCAAATTGCGTTACTCTATTATTTAAGAGTAACTGAAGCTCCAGCTTCTTCCAATTTAGCTTTGATTTCTTCAGCTTCAGCTGTAGCAACACCTTCTTTGATAACGCCAGGTGCACCATCAACAAGTTCTTTAGCTTCTTTAAGACCAAGACCAGTGATTTCACGTACAACTTTGATAACGCCGACTTTCTTGTCGCCTGCAGATGTCAATTCGATATCGAATGAATCTTTAGCAGCACCTGCGTCAGCAGCACCAGCTGCAGCAACAGCTACAGGAGCAGCTGCAGTTACACCAAATTCTTCTTCGATAGCTTTTACAAGGTCGTTCAATTCAAGGATTGAAGCTTCTTTAATTTCAGCAATAATGTTTTCAATGTTCAATGCCATTGTTATTTCCTCCAAATAAGTTTTAATTTTATGTTTTTATTTTTTTGTAGCTAGGCTACGCTGCGTAGCTTAAGATTAAGCTGCGTCTTCTTTGTTGTCTGCAACCGCTTTGACTGCAAGAGCAACGTTGCGCACTGGCGCTTGAAGTACAGAAAGGAGCATAGAAAGAAGTCCTTCGCGGTTTGGAAGAGTTGCAAGTGCAAGAATCTCTTCTTTAGATGCGACAGCGCCTTCGATTGCACCACCTTTAATTTCAAGTGCTTCAGCGTCTTTTGCAAAATCGTTCAAGATTTTCGCAGGTGCGATAACATCTTCGTTAGAAAATGCTACTGCAGAAGGTCCAACGAATACAGATGCAAGATCTTCAAGACCAGCTTTTTCAGCTGCACGACGCAAGATTGAGTTTTTGATAACTTTAAACTCAACTTCGCTTCCGCGAAGGTTGCGACGGAGAACTGTATCTTGCTCAACTGTCAAACCGCGAGAATCTACAACGACGATTGATGCAGCAGCTTTCATTTTTTCAGCTACTACGTCAACAAGTTCCGCTTTTTTAGCAATAATTGCTTCACTCATTAGTGTGTTCACCTCCGTAATTATTTTGCTTGGGGAATTTTTCCAAAAGAAAAACGCGCCCAAACCTAGACACGAAAGTACAATACGCTTCTTTTAATTGATACGTTTTGTCCTCGGTAGGATTTTTATGAGTCGAGCTCCCCTACTGTCTTAGGCAGTTTTTTCAAACCGTAGATTAGTTTATCATATATAAAAAAAGAATGCAAGTACTTTTGCAAACTTTTTTTATATTTTTTAATCGTTATAAAGACTCTTGATATTATTCAACCAAGCATAGGCTAGTCCCATTAGAACTCCTCCTCCTACCCAGTTGGCAAAGAAAGTCACGCAATAATGACGTAAAATATTTAAAAACTCAAAATGTGGCAATTGGCTAGATACTGAATTAAAGCTTAATAATGAGAAGGAAGCAAAGTTGGCCGCCAAGTGTTCATTGGTCATAAAGACAAACATATAGATAGCTGAGAGTGCTAAGAGAACCTTGGCTGTTTCATCTTTGAAATATAGATAAGAAAGAATAGCAATATTTACGAAGATATTGGCAATAACTCCTTCAAAGAAAACCACTTGATTGCTTCGTTGGAGTTTATTTTCTGCTACCGTGGCTAGGAAACCTTTTGGATCGATATGTGCAAAGGCAGTTGTTTGATTGAAAAGAAAAGCGACGATTAAAGCACCAATTAAATTAAAGAAGGTACAATAAAGAAGAATCTCCAATGCTTTCTTCCAGTTAATTTCTTTAGATAGGTACCCGCCGTCAAATACATCATATTTGAGGTGGTTAATTCCGCATTTAAGAATAGGAGGTAAACCAAGCCCCAGGCAAAGATGAATGGAAATAGAAAACGACCAGATCCAGGTACAAAGGAATTTAATAAGTCAGCTGCAACTGCTCCGACCGCCGTACTTAAAGTAAGAAATCCTCCAGCAAAAATAGAACGGACTGCATAGCGCGTTTTAGATTTCTGATAGAGATCCTCTTTCTTATTACACGCCGCTCCTACTTTTTGAATGAAATTAGATTCAGACATAATATTCTCCTTATATAATGTTTGTGAATAAAATCATTATATCATAGAGAGAAAAGTTTGAAAAGGTTTTCAGGAAGAATTCTTAATTTTTCACTATATACGTTTTATATCGAATATTAATGTTTGCTAAAAACAACAAAAAAACAGGCAGATGCCTGTTTTAATTTTAATAATTTAGACGGTTCGCCCAAGCGATATCCAAATTCAAGATTTCTTGTGAAGTGAACTGTTGACGATATGGATTGTATACCGAACCTGTAATACCACCTTGAACATTTGGTGAATCGTATTGAGTTAAATTATAAGTTTCAATGATGTTATTAAGTTTTGCATAGTAGCTTGTGTCTGTCGCATAAACCCCTGTCAACGCTGCTGTTGCATCTTGATAACTAGAGGTGTTGCTCTTCCAAGCACCTGCAAAATGTCCTTGTTTCAAAACAGCTACATAGTCTTGCAATGATTCATAGTAAGATGGGTAAGAACGAAATGCGTCATTAATCGTATAGGCATTTCCAGCACCATCATCTTCCCAAGTTTGCATCACTGCAGATTGACCAGCATAACTTCCTTTAATCCCGAAAGGTTGTAATGCGGATAAGAAGACAAACCAGACTGACCTGATCCACTTTCAAGGATAGCTTGTGCGATCATAACGGAAGCATAAAGGTCATTCTCTTGACCAAGCTGACGAGCTGACTCACCAATTTGTGAGATGAAAGCTTCAGTAGGGTCTGAGTAGGCTTGGTAAGTTCCATCATTAGCACCAACTGATGTGACGTGCTCGCTCATAGCAGCGGCAAATGTCCCCACTGCTAATACAGAAACGAACAAACCAAATAATTTCGTTTTATTCCGTATTTTCTTTTTCATAATACAATTTATCTCCAATTAATTTTTTATCATCTTTTATCTTTATAGAGATTATACCATATAAATAGAAGAAAACAAAGGCACTTATATTACACTTGTATTACAATTGCGAGATAAATCCAAAACAAAAATGACATTTTCATGTCATTTCAATTTATTTCGTAAAACGCATTTTCTAAAATAGCATCCCATGACTTCTCTAATCCTTCCCGGGTTACAGAAGAAAAGACGATAAAGGTGTCAGCTGGATCAAAATCTAGTTTTTTCTTGATGATCGATTCGTGTTTGTTCCATTTTCCACGTGGAATCTTATCTGCCTTAGTTGCTACCAAGATTACAGGGATCTCATAATACTTTAAGAATTCATACATCTGAACATCATCTGCTGAAGGTTCATGACGAAAATCGACTAGGCTAACGACTGCTTTTAAGTTCTCCCGGCTAGTGAGGTATTCTTCGATCATCCGCCCCCACTTCTCGCGCTCTTTTTTCGAGACACGTGCATAGCCATAACCTGGTACGTCTACCAAACGGAGTTTATCATCGATATTGAAGAAATGAGCAATTGGGTTTTTCCTGGTTTTCCAGATGTTCTGGCCAGGTTCTTTCGATTTAAGAGAGTATTAATAAAAGAAGACTTGCCGACATTGGATCGACCGGCAAGTGCAACTTCTGGAATCTCATCTTGAGGATAATGACTCTTATTTGCAGCGCTTAAGAGGATATCCGCATTATGTGTGTTAATTTCCATATTTTATCTTTCTAGGCTGTTTCGAGAATTGGTTTTTCAGTTCCATCTACAGCTTCTTTTGTGATTCGAACAAGTTTGACATCTTCTTGACTTGGAATTTCAAACATGACATCCATCATGGTTTCTTCGATAATTGAGCGAAGTCCACGAGCTCCTGTTTTTCTTTCGATGGCTTTATTAGCAATCTCTTGAAGGGCTTCATCATCGAATTCCAATTCAACATTATCATAAGAAAGCAAGGTTTGGTATTGTTTTACCAAGGCATTGCGTGGCTCTTTTAGAATACGGACAAGATCGTCAACTGTCAATTGCTCAAGAGCAGCAAAGACTGGAAGACGTCCGATCAATTCTGGGATAATCCCGAATTTTTGAATATCTTCTGCAACGATTTCTTGCATGTAAGAGCTTGATTCATCAATGGCTTTATTGTTCTTACCGAAACCGATGACTTTTTCACCGAGACGTTGCTTAACAATTTCTTCGATCCCGTCAAAAGCTCCACCTACGATGAAGAGAATATTCTTTGTATCCACTTGAATCATCTCTTGTTGTGGGTGTTTGCGTCCACCTTGAGGTGGGACACTAGCGACGGTTCCTTCGATGATCTTCAAGAGAGCTTGTTGCACCCCTTCACCAGAAACATCACGTGTGATAGAGACATTTTCACTTTTCTTAGCGATCTTATCGATTTCATCGACATAGATAATGCCTCGTTCTGCACGCTCGATGTTAAAATCAGCCGCCTGAAGAAGTTTCAAGAGAATGTTTTCAACGTCTTCACCCACATAACCAGCTTCTGTCAAGGCTGTTGCATCTGCAATGGCAAATGGGACATTCAAGCTACGTGCTAAGGTTTGGGCCAAGAAAGTCTTACCTGAACCAGTAGGGCCAATCATGAGGATGTTTGATTTTTGCAATTCAACATCTGTCTCGTCTTCGCGCGTATCGTGGAAGTTGATGCGTTTGTAGTGGTTGTATACCGCTACAGCAAGGGCACGTTTTGCACGATCTTGACCGATCACATAGTGGTTCAAGATATTGAGCAATTCGATCGGTTTTGGAACTTCGCTAAGGTCTGCAAGAACTTCTTCTGCTAGCTCCTCACGGATAATTTCTTGTGCTAACTCAACACATTCATTACAGATAAACGCATTGTTTCCTGCAATGATTTTTTGGACTTCATCTTGACTCTTTCCGCAAAATGAACAATAAACCATCATATCATTATTTTGATTCGTTGGCATGTATTTCCTCTTTCTGTCATTTTCTGTTTCTATTTAGTTTAAAATAAGGTCATGTAAAAGGCGTGAATGGAATTCACAAGATTGGTAAAAGCATTTAGTAAGAATAAAATAGCGAGGCCAAACCGTTTTTTACGAAAGGTTTGTAAGGCGCAAATCAAACAGATGACGCATAAGACAGCTGTAAAAAAACCAAAGACACTTCGCTCCATTAGTCTAAATCCTTTCTCTTATAATAGTTGACCGTAAAATCATATGGGTTCTTCTCATCTTTCGGATGATGGACTTGACGGACTCTTTCATAGCGGTTCTCTTCAAATTTTGGTGCCAATGTATCTCCATCAATCGTTGCATGAATCATGGTCTGGATCAATTCTTCTAACTGGTTAGAAAAGAGCTTTAAAATCTGACTGCCACCGATAATATAAAGATTCTTCTCTTGGTTCTGGTACCAGTCCAAGACTTCTTCTTTGCTGTGCATGACGAGTACAGCATCGTTTTCAGGATCATAGGCTTGATCTTGCGTTAAGATAATGCTGGTCCGACCTGGTAGAACCCGTTTTTTCATACCATCAAAGGTCACTCTTCCCATGAGAATCGCTTGCCCCATGGTTGTTTCTTTGAAATGCTGAAGCTCAGCTGGCAGGTGCCAAGGCATGACTTGGTCTTTTCCAATTATGCCATTTTCAGTCTGAGCCCAGATACCAATTATCTTTTTCATTCTCTCATCCTTTACACTGATACTTCTATTTTATCAAATTTTCTTATAAAAGACTGATTTCAACTATCTAGTTTGGAGGATATTTTTTTCAAATACAAACAGAAAAAAACCGCGAGATTTTTCGCGGTTTTTTTC
>BNJV01003072.1_pt1 | contig 103391 bp, 194 predicted proteins | sample 8540591 | NCBI WGS metagenome assembly BNJV01 (sample SAMD00202457, study PRJDB9452) | human saliva metagenome | host: Homo sapiens
AATAACAGACCGGGTAGAGGAGGAAGATGAAAGTTTTGGTTCAACTGAAAAGCAGCCGCAGAACCTGGATGAGCTGACAGCGTTTTCTGTCAGCAATAAAGGGGTTCTGATGTCTCGGAAGCACAGCTATCTGCTGAGTTATGCGAAAGTGTGCACCCATTCTCTGGAGTTTCCGAGAAGAAGAACGCGTGATGGGTGCGTATGACTGGAAGGACAGGCAGAGAGTGGAGTATCTTTCCGGTGCAAAGTGGTCCGTGGAGTATGAGCACGGAGCGCGGAACGCTTCCTCTTTCTTTCAGGCGACACGCTCAGGTGGACTGCTCTATGAGTGAACTAGTGCGGGAGAGGGCAGGAAGTCCGTCTTCTACTACTGTCTTTATGGGTTTGAACAGCCGCTGGTGGCGGTTACACGGAACCTCCATTTGCAATGGTCCTCTAAAAGGGTAGAGACCAGCTGAGTTTATTCTACAAGAGTTATCGTATCTATTTGAAAGAAGAGGTTGTTCTATGTTGCTTGCGATTTCGGCCCAACGGTCATTTCGATTCTGCTTTCTTCCGCCTATGTTCTCTTAGCGTTCATGGTTATTCTTTACATTTTGGGAAGAAGAATGCAGGCCAGACAAAGCCAGCAACAGCCGATGATTGAAAGCACATACCATGGGAAAGTCCATGTTGGATTATTGACAAGAAGAAGATGCGGGCAAAGGAAGCCATTCAAGCGGGACTTCCGGAACAGGTGGACAAAGAGATGCCGTTTGTGCGGATGACGAAACCTGATTGTAGAAAGCCAAGGTAGACCGAGACGTTCTTACCTTGATGGCGTGATCCCACCGTGATGTGAACTGCTTCCTTTGAAAAAGAAGTGAAGGTTTGCTGTCGGGCATCTATCTAAAGTTCCCATCAAAGTCGGTTCGCGGAGGAGTTGTTTCCGGAAGCTCTCGGAGAGAAGAAAGGATCTCTGCGAAACCCAGGGGAAGAGCGGAAGAAGCGGCAAAGGCGGATACCGCCATAGCGGAAGAGTGGAGAAAGAAAATAAGCGTTTTCAGAATCACCACACTATGCCTTGACAGCAAATTAGTGTGGGTGATGTTAAATGTAAGAGGCTTTGCTTATTTGGCGACAGTGGGCAGACTATGCCCTTCCGCACGGAGAATACTTTTGCCGAATAAAAGTGAAGGAATCGTCAATTTTCGCAAAATAAGAGAAGCCCTGCAAAAGTAACTTGAAGATATGATCCTATCTATGCCTGTCGGGTGCTTTTTACGTAATTCTAAACAATGAGACGAGTGTGTCTCAGACATTAGGGAGTGAACGGTCCGATAGAGCAAAATGCATCCGGTGCAAAACCGGAAAAACTCTCAGTGATGACTTTCTCGCAGCAGAGAAGTCGTGATGCCAAACCTCATTGAAACCAGAAGGATTTCTATGAGTGGTTTTGCATGAGGGCTCAGGGAGGCCTGATGATATTTCTCCCATCCAGGACTTTTGCGTCATGGCCTGGGTTTTGAGTTTGTGGACTTTTAAACTGGTGCAGTCCGAAGCAAAATACACCATTGAAGAAGGTGCAAGGAGAGGATGCCACCGCGCTGGCACCGCTCAAGGTGAAAGTTCGCTTACACATATAGTGATAAAGAAGAAATAAACGAGCATGGAGATCTCATGTGGGACCTTCCACTCTGATGACAGAGAACGGTTCTTTCGTGATTAACAGCGCAGAGCGTGTTATCGTCCCAGCCGGGCAGTTCGGTATTTACCAGTAAAGATTGAGCCATGACAAGGTCGGTAAGTTGAAACACTGCATGAGTGTGCACGGTGATTCCAAATCGTGGTGCATGGATCGGCGGCGAGACGTCCACGACGTTTCTTTGTTCGTGTAGACAGATCGCGAAAGGTTCCGGTAACTGCTTTTTATTCAGGCGCTGGCGTCGGCGTCACCGACACAAAGAGATTCTGGAACTCTTCGGCGATCGATCCAGTTGCAGGCTTCGATTGAGAAGGAGATCAGCTTCGAAAACGCTATCAGGAAAGGTCATTGGAGGTTATATAGAAGATTCGTCCGGAGCCAGCTTTCCGTGGATTCTGCTCAAATCTCTCCATTCCATGTTCTTGACAGTCCGACGGCGAGTCTCATGGCTAAGGTCGGAAGGTCTCAGTTTAATAAGAAGTTACACTTTACGATGCCATCATCAAGGCATACCCTGCCGGAAGCGGTTTGTTCTACCGAGGACAGGAGAACTTCTTGCGGAGGCGCACCGTAGTCAGCCAGGAACCTGCGATTTCTCTTCTAGAATGCCTGGCAGTCCCTATGTCTTTCGCTGACGGAGCCGATTTCCCGCACGGAGAAAGTGCCCATGGCAGGTGAGATATTTCGGAGTGGTTCCGAAAGGATTGATGCGGCGGAGCTTTGGTGTCTGACGCGCTCGCTTCACCGGCTCGAAAGAGATCCTGGAGAGAGAGCAGAGGGAAGGGCGTTGAGGCTTTAAAGGAAGCCATCAGAAGAATATCCATTCCTCGTCGCAGCAGCTTTTGACGAAGGAAGACATCTTTACTTCCATTAACCATGTTGCTGAATCTGGATGAAGGAAATCGGCACATGGTGCGTGTGGATGACATCGACCATCTCGGCAATCGTCAGTATCCGTGCTAGGAGAACTCTTTCTGAGCCAGTACCGAATCGGCCTTTCTCGCATGTGGAAAAGAGTGGTTCGTGATGAGAATGTCCACAGGATATTGAGTGAGATTACACGAGTTCTCTGATCAATATCAAGCCGGTACGGCCGCCGTAAAGGGAGTCCTTCGTGTTCCTCCCAGCTTTCCCCAGTTCGGCGGATCAGAACAACCCGCTGTCCGAGCTTACTCCTATGAGAAGACTTTCCGCCCTTTGGACCCGGGAGGACTCTCCTGAGACCGTGCGAGGTTTGAGGTTCGAGGGACGATCTTGCTACGCACTGCGGAAGAATGTGCCCGACGAGACGCCGGAAGACCGAACATCGGTCTGATTAAACTCTTGCGTCTTTATGCAAGAATCAATGAATACGGTTTGATCGAAGCACTTGCACCGTGTAGTGGATAAGACGGATGAGGGCCCAATCCTGCTGCTGCGGATCCAGGTAGTCTGTTGACGGCGGATGAAGAGGACGATCGCTAGCATTGCTGCAGGCAAACGAGGCTGGATGAAGAGGCGCATTTCAAACACGACAATGTTTTCAGGAAGATATCGGGATCGAGACTTCCGCATTTCCGAAGGCAGCAGCGTGGATCTGATGGACGTATCGCCGAAGATGGTGTTCTCCGCTGGTACGACGTCCATGATTCCGTGCTCTACAGAACGACGATGCGGAACCGTGCGCTCATGGGATCGAACATGCAGCGTCAGGCTGTTCCGCTCTGACCACGGAATCGCAGTAGTGGATACCGGTATGTCCAATAAGGCGGCGGTGGACTCCGGTGCCTGCGTGGTGGCGAAGAACGGTGGTGAGGTTACCCTGTCTTCTTCCGCAAAAGATTGTGTAAAAGGGAGACAAGACGGCGGTTACGATGAGTATAAGCTGATGAGTTTGTTCGAAGCAACGGTAACTGGTACAATCAGAAGGCGATTGTGAATACCCACTGATCATGTGGGCGGGCGATGTCGTGCGGACGGTCCCTCTACGAAGAATGGAGATTGCACTGGAAAGAATCGCTTATTGGCTTCATGACTTGGGAAGGATATAACTACGAGGATGCGGTTCTCCTTCCGAGACTGGTGCAGAATGACGTTTACACTTCGTCCATATTGAAGTATGAACTAGAAGCCAGAGATACAAAGCTTGGACCGGAAGAGATTACTGCCGATGCTGGGCGTCGAGAGAGATGATGGACTGAAGAATCTCGATGAGAGAGGAATCATCCGTATCGGTGCGGAAGTAAGAGCCGGAGATATCCTGGTCAGCAGAGTTACGCCGAAGCGAGAGACGGAGCTACTGCGGAAAGAGACTCCTTCGCGCATCTTTTGGAGAGAAGGCAAGAGGATTCGCGATACTGGCACAGAGGTCACGACGCTTATGGAACGGTCATCAATACGATGGTCTTCACGAGAGAAAACTCGATGAACTTGCCCCGGTGTGTCCGAGTCCGTTCGCGTTTACATTGCGCGGAAGCAGATCAGCGTAGGAGACAAGATGGCAGGTCGTCATGGAAACAAAGGGTGTCCGTTTCCCGTGGCTCGGTAGAGGATATGCGTATCTGCCGAACGGTCGGCCGCTGGATATCGTGTTGAATCCGCTCGGCGTGCCGTCCCATAGAATATCGGACGGGTTCTTCGAATATACATCTTCCCTCGCTGCAAAGGTGCTGGAATCGATGTTTCCACTCGATTTTTGACGGAGCGACCGAGGTGGATATTCAGCAGACGCTGATTCTGCCAGACGACTACGCGAACTTGGGTTGGAGGAATTTTCCGAGAAACATAAAGAACTGAATCCGGAGGTATGCGGCCTCGAAGTCATCTGGAACATAGAAAAGAGTGGCAGGGTGTTCCCATCGGTATTGATGGAAAGAGTACAGCTCGTGACGGTAGAACCGGAGAAGTTTGACGGACCGACATCAATCGGTTTTCATACACTGCGAAACTGCACCACCTGGTTGATGATAAGATTCACGCCAGATCCACCGGACCCGTACGCCCTCGTTACCCAGCAGCCTCGGCGGTAAGGCGCAGTTTGGCGGACAGCGTTTCGAGAGATGGAGGTTTGGGCACTGGAAGCCTACGGTGCCGCCCTTACCTTACAGGAAATTCTTACGATGGTCCGACGATGTGGCAGGACGATGTGAAGACATACGAAAGCCATCATCAAGGGACAGAACATCCCACACCGGTGTGCCGGGAGTCCTTCAAAGTGCTTCGTGAAAATGCAGGCACTGCTGCCTGGATATCCGGGTTCTGGATGAAGAACAGAAATGTTGGAGATCACGGAAGATCTTTGACGCGAACCAGGATATGCACAGACTCCTGTCCGAGGCGACTATCGCACAGAGAAGCAGGGAAGACTTCAGGGCTTATGGATATACAAAGCAGGAATTTAAGGACGGAGAATTGGTCGACAGCGAGGAAGAGCAGGATAGCGAGGATGCGCTTTCGATCAGGACGCGGAGGAGTTCTTTGAGGAGCATTACTTCCGGCTTGAATGACGATGATGGTGGAGGACAGTAGAGGAGAAAATGGCAAACTTTCAAAATGGAAATGAGCCGGTACAATTTGATTCCATAAAAATCGGTTTGGCATCTCCGAAAGATCTTAGCTTGGTCTTATGGTGAGGTGAAGAAACCGGAAACCATTAACTATAGAACCTTAAAAGCCGGAAAAAGACGGACTCTTCTGCGAAAGAATCTTCGGACCAGTAAAAGACTGGGAGTGTCACTGCAGGAAAGGTACAAGAAGATTCGCTATAAAGGTGTGATTTGCGACCGTTGCGGTGTAGAAGTCACAAAATCTTCCGTTCGTCGAGAGAATGGGACACATCAAGCTTGCAGCACCGGTTTCATATCTGGTATTTCAGGAAATTCCGTCCAGAATGGGACTGATTTTCGGATATCAGTCCGCAATTCTGGAAAGAGTACTGTATTTTGCGATCTTATGTTGTCCTGGATCCGATGGAGACCAGTTTGAAAGTTACAAAGAAGTCCTTTCCGAGAAAGAATATAGGGATGCGGTAGAGCAGTACGGCTATGGCAATTTCCGTGTTGGAATGGGAGCGGGCTTGATTTGACTTCTTTTCCAGTATCGACCTGGAAAAGGAATATAACAATCTTCGTGCGGAGCTGGATCAACTCCTCCGGACAGAAGAGGGCAAGAGTAGTAAAGCGTCTGGAAGTGAGTAGAGGCATTCCGTTCCTCCGGTAACAAGCCGGAGTGGATGATTCTGACGAATCTTCGGTTATTCCGCCGGATCTTCGTCCGATGGTACGCTTGACGGCGGACGTTTTGCAACTTCAAACATTAATGACCTTTATCGTCGTATCATCAACAGAAACAATCGTCTGGCACGTCTTCTGGAACTTGGCGTACCGAGATTATCGTTCAGAAACGAGAGAGAATGTTACGGGAAGCAGTTGACGCTATTGATTGATAACGGTAGGCGCGGACGCCCCGTAACGGGACCGGAAACCGTGCCTTAAAGGTCTCTTTCCGATATGTTAAAGGGAAAGCAGGGCCGTTTCCGTCAGAACCTTCTCCGGAAAGGCGTGTGAGACTACTCCGGACGTTCCGTTATCGTCGTAGGACCGGAACTGAAGATTTATCAGTGCGGTGTGCCGAAAGAGATGGCGATTGAGCTCTTTTAAGCCTTTCGTTGTGAAAGAGCTGGTAAACACCGGTAAGGCGCATAACATTAAGAATGCGAAGAAGATGGTGGAGCGACTCGATGAGGGGGTATGGGATATCCTCGAGTATGTCATTAAAGAGCATCCCGTTATGCTGAACCGTGCTCCGACCCTGCACCGTCTCGGTATTCAGGCATTTGAGCCGATTCTTGTTGAAAGGTAAGGCGATTAAAGCTTCATCCGCTTGTTGTGCCGCTTTTAATGCGGACTTCGATGGAGACCAGATGGCGATCCACCTTCCGCTGACGCAGGAAGCACAGGCGGAGTGTCGTTTTATGCTCCTGTCTCCGAATAACCTCTTGAAGCCGTCTGACGGCGGTGTGGTTGCCGTACCGTCACAGGATATGGTACTCGGTGTATACTATCTCACCCAGGAGAGGGACGGCGATCTTGGAGAGGGAATGCTTTTCAAGTCTGTCAATGAAGCCATCTTGGCTTATGAGAATCACTTTGTGACTCTGCGCGAAGATTCGCTGCAAAGTGAAGAAAGAGTGGGAGAGCGAAGACGGAAAGAAGGAGATGCTGGAGGCATCATCGATACGACGGTCGGAAGACTTCTTTTCAACGAGAATTATTCCGCAGGATCTCGGCGCTTTATTAACCCGGAGCATCCCGGAGAACCGTCTGCTTCCGGAAATCAACTTCCTTGTAAAGAAGAAGAACTTGGAAGCAGATTCTGGAAAAGGTGATGGATGTGCACGGCGCTATGCAGACTGCCCTGACACTCGATGACATCAAGGCAATCGGCTACAAGTATTCCACGAAGGCTGCCATGACGGTTTCCATTCACGATATGACCGTTCCGGCAAGCAAGGAAGAACTTCTGGAAAATGCACAGAAAACCGTGAACAGAATTACGAGAACTTCCGTAGAAGGTTTGATTACGGAAGAAGAGAACGATACAAGGAAGTGATTGAGACCTGGAAGGACACGGACGATCCGAGTTGACGCATGACCTTCTTACCGGTCTGGATAAATATAACAACATCTTCGTGATGGCGGACTCCGGAGCCCGTGGTTCCGATAAGCAGATTAAGCAGCTTGCCGGTATGCGTGGACTCATCGCCGGATACAACCGGTAAGACGATCGAACTTCCGATTAAGTCAACTTCCGTGAAGGACTGGATGTTCTGGATGCTTTATCTCCGCACACGGTGCGCGTAAGGACTTTCCGATACGGCGCTGCGTGCGGCAGACTCGGATACCTTACAAGACGTCTGGTTGACGTTTCCCGGATTTGATTATCCGTGACCTGGATTGTGCGGAAGGACGAGTTACCATTCCTTCCACAGATTACGGGAGCTTTCTGACGGACAGGAGAAGATAGAGTCCTACAGGAAAGAATCACGGGACGTTTTCCTTGCGGAAGATATCATCAAGTCCGGAAACCGGAGCGGTAGATGATTAAAGCGGACCACGCTAGGTTACGCCGAAGAGGCACCTCTCATTATGGACGCGCTGAGTAAGATGGGCGAAAGTCCGTGAAGATTCGTGCAGTTCTCACCTGCCGTTCGAAGTCCGGAATCTGTGCAAAGTGTTACGGTGCAAACCTCGCTACCGGAAAGCCGGTAGAAGTGGGAGAAGCGGTCGGAACCATTGCCGCACTGATCTATCGGAGAGCCGGGTACACAGCTTTACGATGAGAACCTTCCGCTACCGGTGGTGTGGCGGGTGGAGATATCCACAGGGTCTTCCCGTATGGAGAGAACTTTTGAGGCAAAAGCCGAAGGGACTTGCGATTCTGACGAAAGTGCGGGTTGTGAGATTCGCGATACAAAAGAAGAAGAGAAGTCAGTCGTGAGCGGACAACGAGTCCGCACGGTCGAAGACTTATCTCATTCCGTATCGGATCGAGACTCAAGGTAACGGACGGACAGATATTGGAAGCCGGAGATATTCTGACAGAAGGTTCCATTAGCCCGCATGACCTCTTGAAGATTAAAGGGTGAAGGCGGTTCAGGACTATATGATTTTCGGAAGTGCAGAGGGTTTATCGTCTGCAAGGTGTAGAAATCAACGATAAACGTCGAGATGATTGTTCGACAGATGATGGAAGAAAGAGCGTGTCAATGAATCGGGTGATTCCCGCTTCATTCCGGGAACGACCCGTGGATCGTCTGGATTTCGAAGATGAAAATGAAAGACTCATCAGGAAGGAAAGACACCGGCGGAAGGAAAGCGTACTATGCTCGGTGTCACCAAGGCATCTCTCGCTACAGATTCCTTCATGTCTGCGTCTCCTTCCAGGAGACGACGAAAGTCCTTACGGAAGCGGCAATCAATGGAAAGATTGACCGTCTCGTCGGCGAAAGAATGTCAGTCATCGGAAACAGTTCCTGCCGGAACCGGTATGAGAAGATACAGAAAATGTAAAAGCTCTCCACAGATAAGGGAGAGAGCACGTAGAGTATACGCCGGATGTTGCGGGGAGACACCGATCCGCTTAGCACGGAGGAAATCTTCGATGCGGATCCGAAGGGACTTTCGGGTCTCGCAGAGCTCTTCGTGCCATCAAGGATGGAGAGAACGAGCTTTAAGTGCAGTAAAAAGCAACATGTGCGATCGCGCAGATTTTTGTTGTAGATAGAAAAGGCGAAGAAGAACAAGAAGGCATCGATGTCCGGATTCTTCTTCGCTTTTTGTATTCAATCGATCTCGCACGACAAAAGAGTACAAAACAGGCTGACTTTTAACGAATCTATACTTGTTATTGTTAATTTAAAAACAAAAGAATAGTGTAGTTGAGGCTGAGCAGGAGAGTAGGAGGATGAGTATAGCTAAGACAAAGAATGATGCGTGCGCCGTTAAAGTATGTACAGGGAAAGGATGCACTCCTTTCTTTTCATGAGGAGTTAAAAGACTTAGGAAAGCGTTGGCTCTATTTGCTCCAACAGCGGGCATAAAGCGTGTCACGACAAGATAGAAAGAGCTGACGGAAGCGACAGATACAGAAGAATATGAGATCTTCGGCGGAATGTGCAGTACCCGGAAATCGAAAAGATGCGGAAAATTGTACAGGAAGATCATATTGATGTTGTTTGCGGTATCGGTGGCGGTTCCGCAATTGATACCGCAAAGGCAGTGGCATACTATGAGAAGATTCCGGTAGCGGTCGTGCCGACAGTCGCCTAGTACCGCACGCCTTTGCACAGGTCTGTCCGTAGTTTACAACGATGACGGAAGCTTCAACTCTATCTTTTTCTACCTGAAGAATCCGGATGCGGTTCTGGTGGACAGTTTCGTTATCGCCCATGCCCCCGTAAAGTTCCTGATTGCCGGCATCGGTGATGCTTTAGGAACCTATTTTGAGCTAAAGAGCCTGCTCGAGAGCGGATGCCCCCAGCCTGGAAAATGGAGGAATTACCCGTTTCCGCGATGGCACGCTGGCAAAGCTGCTATGAGACACTGCCAGGATTTCGGTTGCACAAGCGGTTGTTTCCTGCGAGATCAGCTCGTTACCACGGAACTCGAGGCCATCATCGAGGGCAAATGTTTATCTCTCCGGCGTCCGGTGCAGGGACAAGCTGCGGTCTTGCGGTTGCCCATTTCCTTCTATAACGGTGTAACGGCGCTTGGCGGACTGCAGTGCACCGCACGGCTGCTGTGTAGCGTTCGGTACGCTGGTACGGCTGCCTCTTAGAGGGCGTTCCTAAGCAGGAATTTGAAGAAGTGCAGGGATTTCTGTATTGAAGTCGGACTTCCGATTACTTTGGAGGACTTAGGTTTAGACAGGTACGAAGACAGAGGACTTGAAAAAGATTGCAAAGAGTGCCTGTGTTCCCGGAGAAACGCTGCATAACATGATTCCGGATGTCGGAGAAGAGGAATTACTTGGCGCAATGCTTCTCTGCGATAAGCTGGGAAAAGAAAGAAAGCGTAACGAGTATCGCGCGCAAAGCGTGCGGGATCTCGATAATGGACAGAAAATCAGGGGCTGACGTCAATGTCAGCCCTGATTCTTCAGAGTGGAGTAGGAGACGCTTGGTTCTCTTTTGGTTGAAAACGGGCAACAGATCATTTAAGATTGTTTGCCTGACCGGAGAGCTCTTCTGATGCGGCAGCGGACTCCTCGGCTGTTGCCGTGTTACTCTGTACAACGGAAGAAATCGGTCGATTCCCGTGAGACCTGCTCCACGGCTTTCGACTGCTCTACGGAAGCCTCGGCAATTTGATTTACCAATTCGGTAACTTTGCCGGTTCGCTGACGACTTTCTGCAAGAGATTCAGCCGTGCTGTCTGCAGGACGGATCCCCTGTTCAGCAGCCTGGTGTGTTTCTCTATTAGCATCGTGGTATCTTTAGCCGCATTGGCAGATTTCTGTGCCAGGTTTCTACCTCATCCGCGACGACTGCAAAGCCCTTTTCCGGCAACTCCCGGCTCTTGCCGCCTCTATCGCCGCATTCAGGGCAAGAATATTGGTCTGAGGCAATATCATCGATGGTCTTGATGATTTTACGATTTCACCGGACTTTTGATTGATATTTTCCATTGCAGCTTTCATTTGTTGCATCTGTTTATCCGAATAGCGCACTTCTTTACCAGCATTCTGTGCCTCCGTATCTGCCAGACGGGTATTCTCTGCGGTTTTCTTAATTTGCTCGGAGATATCATTCACCGTAGCGGAAAGCTCTTCGATGAAGAGGCCTGTTCCGTAGCGCCCTGAGACAGCCCCCATGCCACTAGCACTGACCGCTGGCACCGGAGTTTACCTGTGCTGCGCTTTGCTGATTTCCGATCATAGTATCGGAAAGGTCAGAGCTGATGTTCTGAATGGAATCGAAGAGTGGACGATAGGCGCCACTGTGTAATCCGCATGATTCATCTCCACGTTAAAAGTACCCTGGGCAGGATTGAGTTCAGCTTTCGAAGGGTCTGCAATGATGAACGGATGCGCTTCACTACATTTCCCATGGAGTGCATTAATTTTCCGATTTCATCATTACTCTGATATTGCAGATCCATAGAAATCTCCGACGGATAACTTCTTCATAGCTTCCGCAACTTTCTGTAAAGACTTTAAGAAATGGAAATCAGAAAGGCAGTGGCCAATGCCAGAACAAAAACAGTGCTTAGACCGGAAAACAATTCCAACATTTCTTAAAACATCCACTCTTTAGCTAGTCATGTTCGATATATCCAGCCTTACCCACCATGTGCTGCCATCCATATCGATAGGATTATAGTATTCTCTTCTTGCTTCCCCTTTTTCATTCACGATATTCAGAATAAAAGGCTTTTTTGTTGTCATTTTTTCTGTTATCGCGGCTGAAGCCTTAGCCGGCAGAAGCTCTTTTAACGATTTCCCATTTATTTCCTCCACTTTACTGCGGATGGGTCCTTCTCCGTCAATCAGATTAACGAACATGGAGGGATAGGCAGGGAGTCCTTCTGGGTAATGTTGTCAAGACATCTTCTTTCATCGAGAAGAATAGCGCCCATAAACTGATTATTCACCATAATCGGTTTTGTGATAGGCAAAACATCCTCTTTTTCGGATCTATGGGTCGCTGTATACCGGGGAAACGTAGGTCGTGCCTTTGTTTTTGCTCCGGTATAATAAGCGATATTTTGATACTTCTCATAAGGAAAGTTCATGATTCTTCTAGTTTCCACTTCTCCGCGTAAAAGAATCGGGGCATAGTTTTCAATACCGTTATAGAAAGCATTCGGCTCAAAAAGAACGCCGATGTCTTCCAGATTTTCTTCCCCCTTCATATTAGAGTAAAGCGCATTTAAAATAACCACTTCCGCATTGTAGCGGGAGGCGGGTAAGTAGGCGTCCACCCGGCTCCGGAAAGTCAGATTATTCATAGGAGGAATGTTCTGGTCATTTCCCTCCACATCTCGGATTTTCCATGGATTTCCGGGGGTACCGCCGACTTCATCATTTTGCTGAAAAACAAAGCTGATGCTTTGGTTGATGTTACTCCGTTATGACATTTAACCGGCTCATTAAAGTATCGAGATCGTTGCTGGCCTGTTCTAGCCTATAACTCATATTAGCATCCACTTTCTTGTTCATGGAACAATCTGAAACTATGAATCAAGAGCGAATACCAATAAAAATGACAAAGTCAATAATCCAAAGATCAGAGACATTTTTGTTGTAATTGCAGATTCTCATAGAATGATCCTTTTTGTTCTTTGCTTCTTCTCCATCTTACTTTCCTCCTAAAAATAAACGTGGTACGTCCTCTCATACCTTCTCCATTCATCGACAGAGAAAGAAAAGCTATAAGAATCCGGAGGAATTTTGCAAAAAGAAAGCGAATTCGGTAGGAAAACGAGGATGGGAGAAAAATCAGCAAATCCTATAAAGATAAAGAGAAAACGCTATTTATAGTATATTTCTACTGGAGAATTTCAAATAATTGTTCTATAATGCAAAACATATATATTTTGAAAGACGAGTAGAGAGGTTCAGAATGAAGTTACGTATCAGGATTTGACAGTGAATTTTGCAGTGAAAAGCGCTTACAGTATCTTATTTCAGCAGGGAAGACGACGTGGCAAAAGCAAGGATAGTTTTTCTCCCTATTTTTACAGTGAAGAAAAGTGGAAAAAGGAAGCGGAGAAAGTCTTTCTTCTAAAAGAGAACGGGATAAGTATGCCTTTAGCAGTGCCGGAAGAGTGCAGCACCGCATCGTAAAAACCGGTGTGAGCATAGGAATCCAGAAGCAGCTACGAAAGATTTTTCCGTTCCGCTCCCGCTTTGAGACCTATCGTATGGATCGAGATACAGCACAGAGACAGCTCTATTTGTTGAATGGTTCCTTTCCGAACGAGGATGTAGCGGAGACGGTACAGATTGAAAATGTCTATTTTCCGGGTCCGTTTTCTTTCGAAAAGGAAAGCGCAAAATGGCGTCGGTGCTGCCGAAGGAACAAGGGACTTCTGATTCCGAATACCTGGGACGTGTCCTTCCGGCAGGACGGTTTTCGGGACGCTTCGGTACGGCGAGCGCCCTATCTGCCCGTTTTATGCAGATAAAGGATAGAGGGTATCTCGCGGAAAGTCTTACCCGTGGAATATGGGATACGATGTGTGTCCATGGGGCGGGAATGAAGGAAACGACGGTACGGTTTCGGATTGAGCCGAGTCTTCGGGAGGCGGGCTATGGGAGAGTCATGCGCTATCTCTTTCTTTCGGACTGCGATTATAATACACTATTAAAGTGCTATGAAAAATCGCCATGGAGGAAGGAAAATACAAAAGCTTGAAAGAAAAAGCCGTGCAAGAATCCCACGGTGGAAATTTAATCGGTGCGGCCTTTGTACATAAAGAAATTAAAACTATCCGTACAGGAGGATTCCGGAATTTTTCGATCAGAGGCGCACCGAATAAAGAATAACCATCTCACGACATTCGAGAAGAGGCGGAGGATGAGAGCCCTGAAAGAGAAGGTGTGAGAAGGTATACCTGCACTGAGACGGTTGGAGTGAAGCGGGGTAGACAATCAGCATCCTGATGTGGGGCCGGCGTGCAGCGCGGCGGGAGGATGGGAAGGACTTCGTGCCCTCTCCCGTACGATGGAAGAGCTGGGATATCTTTTCGGGATTCATGACCAGTACCGCGATTTCTATCATAAGGCGGAAAGGTTATGACCCCGATTTTAAGCTGTCAGAGCCGGATGGAGTATCTTTTCTCATGCACGCTGGGCAGGGAGGACCTGCAGGATTATCTCTGTACGACACTCGCTCCCTTCTATGTTCGACGGAACTTTGAAAAGATGCTTTTCCGAAAAAGTGCACCTGGATTGTGCCTACCTGGATGTCTTTACCTGTAACGAGGGAGATGAATGTGCGAATCCGCGACACAGGATGAGCAGGAGAGAGTCCTACGAAGCGCGAAATGCCTGTTTCCGTTATCTTCTTACGAAAAGTTTTGCCGAGCTCGAGGGAGGTCAATGACTGGGCAGTACCCTGGCTTGTCTTCTGTCACTACGCACCATGTGATTTTATGTTAAGAGAGCCGGGAGGTCCCAGTTCAGGATTCCCGTTCCGATTTTTCAACCTGGTCTACCATGACTGTTTGATTATTCCCTGGATGATGGAAAAGTTTCCGGAAGAGGACTATATACTCTATGCTCTTTTAAACGGCGGCGCACCGTATCTCATTCGGGATCCCGCTTATACGGGAATCGACGGCGCGTTCGATAGCGGAGACAGCCTTTCCCGAGAAGAGAAGCTCACGCGGGTAAAGACTGTCACGGATTTCCATCGGAAAGTGGCGGAAGCGGAACTTCTGCGGCATGAAATTCTGGATGAGAAAGGATATAGACAAAAATCCACTTTTGCAAAGCAGTTTACAGTGTGGAGGTGGATTTTTCGGGAGGAAAGCTTCTCGGATTTTTGAGAGAAACGATTTCTTGAGGAAAAGGAGGGATGTGCGCATCGTGCATCTTGAAAAAACGAAAAGGTTTGTAAACCGTGAAAGAAGAAGGATGGGACGCAGTGCGGACGAAATATTTCTTCAAACGGTAAAAATAGAAAAAAAGGAGAGAATTATGAAGAAAAAAATGATGAAGTGGCTTTGCATTGGCAGGAGTCCTTTGCCTGCAAAGACCGGTGTGCTGGCTTCCTGCGGTGGAAAAGGAGTGCCGGAGACGGCTCAGGAGAAAAAGCGGACGGAAGACCGCCCTTTCTCTATGCCATCTGGGATGAGAAACAGCGTCCGATGACAGAAGAGCTGATTGCCGCGTATGAAAGGAGCATCCGGATGTTTCAATTGAAGTACGGCTGACACCCTATAAGGGCGGAGAGTACTGGACAAAGCTCGAAGCGGCAGCTACCGGCGGAAAGGCACCGGATGTTTTCTGGGTGAATGTCTTGCATACCGACAGCTATGTGGAAGGCGGTATCATGGCGGATCTGACGGATGCCATTAAAGAAGTCCGATATCAGGACAATTTCCCCGAGTCTCTCATCAGCAACTATGTGCGGGATGGCAAAAACTATAGCCGTACCAGAAGGACTTTGATACCAATGCGCTCTGGTACAATAAGGAGATTTTTGATAAGGCAGGGGTAAGCTATCCGACAAATGACATGAGTTATGACGACCTTGTGGCAAAGGCAGAGGAGCTGAAGAAAGCGGGACTTCCGGACGGGGTTTATCCTTTTGCCTGCCCGGTAGATTTCCAGACCTGGTATTATCAGACCGATTTGCAAACGGAGGTTGGATTCTCAGTGAATAAAGAAGACTTCCGGTTATGATGATCCGAAAGACACAGGGCGGTATTCAGTGTTGGATCGATATGATTGACAAAGGGACTTTCCTTCTTCTTCCGCCCTTGCAGAAACAGGTCCCGATGCGATGTTTGAAGGCGGACAGCTGGCTATGAACTTTGCAGGTTCTTATATGGTTCCGGAATAGTGAACAATGACAGCGTGAGATGAGATCGCTTGCGTGAGAGCTTCCGACCTTCAATGGAAAGAAGACGAACTGCATCAACGGTCTCGGCTATGCGGTTTTATGAAGGAAGCAAGAACAAAGCGGCATACAGACTTTTGCAGTCTGGCTCAGCAGCAAAAAGAAGCAAATGATATCAGGAAAAGACCGGTGTGGCGATTTCGGCAGAAATGGTCGCAGGATCTCTTTGCAAAGTCCAGTGATAAGTATGATCTTTCCGTATATACAGCGCATGTAGACGGTGCTTATCCCTTCCGGTATGTAAGAATGCGGCGGAGACTTTATGATATGGGTCAAGGCTTTGCAGAAGGCATACAGTGGAGAAAGAGCCTTGCGGATGCCTGCAAGAAATTAAAGACGGATGCGGATGCTTTCCTTGCCAGAATCAGTAAGACGGATGCGGATGCTTTCGCTTGCCAGAATCAGTAAGACGGATGCGGATGCTTTTTCTTGCAAAAGAATCAGTAAGACGAGGCGGATGCATTCTTCAGTAATGAAGCAGTAAATATTGGAAGCTATTCGGAAGGGACAGACTTTCCGGGTAACTTCTTATCACTAAGAGTCTTATGGAAACACAGAGACGGGTTTAACATGGAAGGTGAAAAGACTGGATTGCAGGCTATGTTTTCATTGCTCCGGTTACGATTAGCTTATTCAGTATTCTACATTTGGCGTTGTCCAGAATTTCTGGTTCAGCTTTAATGATGTGACTAAGTTTAACATAACCCATTTATCGGTCTTGGAAATTATAAAGCAACTTCTTGCCGATCAGGAAGTTTGGCAGACCTTCGAGAATACCCTGAAGTATGTGCTGGTTACGGTTCCGGTGGGGCTGTCTCTTGTGATTGCAGGACTTCTGAATGCGAAGATTAAAGGAAAATCCATTATCAGACGCTATTTCCTTCCTTCCCGTAACCATGGCAGCTGCTGTTCGCCATGGTATGGAAAATGGTTTCTTTCAAACAGATGGGGATTACTCAATGCGGTGATTTCTTTCTTTGGCGGAACGCGTGTCAGGGTGTGCTCACGAGATCCCAAGACAGCACTTTATATTGTGATGCTTGTCAGCCTTTGGATGAGCGTCGGCTACCTAACATGATTATCCTCCTTGCCGGTGCGAGGGAATCTCGAGAACTACTATGAAGCGGCGGCGATTGACGGCGCAGGACCGATGCCCAGTTTTTCAGATTCGGTACCGCTTCTCACCCATCCATTTTCTTCGTGATGGTCACTTCGATTATCAGCGGATTTCGAGGTCTTTGATGTCGTCTACATGATGATGGGAAAGTTGAATCCGGCGTATGACTCGACACAGACCGTTGCTGATGCTGCCGAGCGGGCCTTCGACTACGGGTATAAGGGCTACGCGGCGGCTATTTCCATTCTGATCTTTCTCGCGATTATGCTGGTAACGCTCGTGCGGTTTGTCGTGCAGAAGAAGTGGGTAAATTATTAGAAAGGAGGAATGGTTTTATGATGAAACAGTCATTTGGACGGAAACTTCTCATCCACATTATTTTACTCTTGGGACTGGAATCACCATGTCCCTTTCTTTTGGATGGTGCTGACTTCTTTTAAGACGACAGGAGAAGCCATGCAGATTCCATAAACGATTTTTCGAAAATTCATCACCGTAGCGTATTCCATAGTTATAAGTTCTCTTCCCTTTGCACGAATCTACCTGACACGATTCTTTCCACGGTGATTACCGTGCTTGCACAGCTCGTATTCTGTGCGATGGCTGGTTAATGCTTTTGCAAGGATTAAATTCCCGTTTAAAAAAATACGATTTTTTATTCTGCTCCTTTCCGTTCTGATGGTGCGGACAGATTTTCCTGATTCCACAGTATCTGATTATTCAGAAAATGGGTCTTCTCGATACGATTCGCACTCTTTGTTCCGAATCTTTTCAGTGCGTTCGGGACTTTTCTGATGCGACAGTTCTTTTTATCGCTTCCGGAAGAGCTGGAGGCAGCCATCATCGACGGATGCAGTCGCTATCAGATTTTTCTGGAGAATCATGTTGCCTCTCGTGAAGCCCGGTCTTGTCACCTGTAAGTATCTTTACCTTTAAGTTTGCCTGGAACGATTTTATGTGGCCTTTGATCGTAAACACTTCGCCGACGAACATGATTCTCGGTCGGCACTTTCCACCTTGCAGGGGACAGTATACGAGTCGGTATCCGATGCAGATGGCGGGTGCGGTACTGGCGGTGATTCGGTTATTGCCGTTTCTTTATCTTCCAGAAACAGTTTATTGAAGGTGTCGCGCAGTCCGGCATCAAAGGATAAGGAGGAAACGTAACCAAGCAGCTGCTTTTTTCTGTCGAATAGAGTAGAAGCATCAACTTGTTCGTGAAGAGAGAAATTCTTGGAGGAAGAAAGATGAGAGGGAAAGAAGGAAGGCGAGGAGGAGAAGTCCGTTTCTTTTTGGAACGCATATTGTGCAAAAACGATTTGCCAGCTCATTTTTGGCGCTTTTTTCTTGCGGCGATACTCCTCAGTGCCTGTGGAAATGCGGGATATCAGAACGTATGTTTCAGAAACAAAGGGGCGAAGGAAGCTTCCGGCGTTGTTGCTAGAAACAGCGGACGATTCGACGGAAGAGAATTGGGATGCGGGGAAGAAAAGCGATACAGACGGTTCTCAGGGAGAGGAAAAAGTAATTTTCAAGAGAGCAGGAAGCGGTGCCCGGTGCAGGTGCTCTGAATGAGATTCCGGAAGGCAGCTCGATATTCTGCGTCGGACGGGGAGAAGAAAGATTCGAGACCGTGAACCTCTCCCTGGAGTTAAAGAGCATAGAAAAGGTGCAGAAAGCAGATTCAGGGAGCAGGTCAAGACGGAAGGAGGATACATCGAGGTCCAGAAGGTTCAATGCGAAGACCAAAGCTATGGGGATGCGCGATTATCTGCACTTGTCCTTACGAGATACCGAAGGACAAGGTAGACCACTCTGGAATTTTTGTCCGGAGAGGAAGATTCTTTTCCAAGTCGGTCATGGAGGATGTGCGCCTGCGTACCATGACGTCGGAAAAATCATATTAAAGCGCTCGAGAAAAGAACAGGAACAATTAGTGGCCCTGATGGATGAGGCGGAAAATGTGGATCAGCTGTGCCCTCGAGGTCGTCTTACGGATATTTCGCTACCAGTTGGAGTCCTATCACGGAAATCAACGATTATGACAATAAAGTGAACTATAGCCCACCATCAATCTGGGATTTACTGGAGAGGAAGCGAGTGCGTTGGGGAGGGGCAGTAGCAGCTTTTTCGGAACGATTAGCCGGGACGGCTTTGTACAGGAAATATCATGGCATTCTATACTTTTTCATGAATGCGGTCTTTTTCATTCTGAGTGTATATACCGCAGATTCTTCTCGGCGTCGGTTTTTGATAGCTTGCGCTTACTCTGGCATAAAATGAGCAAAAAGAAAAAGCGGGCAAGAGAATAAGGAGAAGAAGAGGAAAGAACAAAGAGAGACCGAGAGCATAAGGAAAATAAAAGAAACGAAAAGAGGCGAAGACGGCAAGCGGCGCGGAATAAAGCTGAGCATCGCACGTTTCGCGAACAATATCCGTTTAGAACAAAAAGAACCGAGGAAGGTGGGAGTTCCCCGGTTCTTTTCTATTATCTCTGCGTTTCCTGCTGAAAGGCTCTGCAAAAGTCCAGTTTGCAAAAGTGGATGAGAGCGCTCTGATCGCTTTGCAACTGCGGTGCAGTTTTCTTCTTCCGCATGGGAGAGTTCTTCTCGCAGGATGGAAATATGCTTTGGAGCATCAATCGCGATACGCACACCGTCTGCAGCCGTTTCAATCACGGTGAGACGGATGTTGTCTCCGATTAAGATGCTTTCATTCTTTTTCTTCTTAGGATTAACATGGTTTTCCTTCACCTCTTTCTCCCATCCCTGTGAGCCATGCTCTTATATCAGCAGCTTTTCTTCTTCTGTAAGGAAGAAAGCTTCCGAGGCATATCATTTGTTGTACTCATAGCCGCTGGATTCTAATATTACTTGCATTCCTTATGATTCTCCGGGGTTAATTGCAAAAGGACACTTTAGATTACGGTGTTTTGCAGGTAATCTTCTTTTTAAAACACAGATGTACGTAATAACTTAAATCTTCGGCATTTTTAACGCCTAAGTAGCTAAAGCTCTTCTTCGGTCAGAGTCGGAGCATAGTCCGGGTCTAAAGAGAATGGATTGATTACCACAAATGCAAGATCCGGGTCCTCCACTCCATGCAAAAGAAAGAATGGTAGAGTCTTCTTCTTCGTTTAAACAAAAGCGGGAAAAGTGTTGCGCTGGCTGAAGCCGAATAGCCCGTCAGGAAAGTGAAACAAATCTTTTCCTCATAATCAATATCTCCATAGTCTTTGGTATGTAATTGCATAATTTCCTCCATAGAATAATAACGAAACAGGATACACTCAACTTTACTACGTCCATATTTTGCCCATTTCAGGCGTTTTGGAAAAATAAATAAAATCTCCGGTGTACTCAAACTTTACTTCAGCATCTGGGTGACAATGGTCATTATCCATTTGCAGGAAGATACAGCTAACGATCTCCTGATGCACCCCTCATCTCAAAGGCTCCCCGTTCCTGTAGATAGTCAGCATTTTTCTTGTGATAAAGCCTGCCTGTCAGCATAGGCTTCCAAGCTCTCCGCTGCTGCGCGTTGTTGATTACTTTCTGTGTAGAGATTCGTGTCAACCTTATGCTTTGTAAGGGTTAAAAGCGTCCGGCTGTATCTCTTTTTGTCTCAGGAATGTACTATCAACAGCCGGTGTTGACTGGCCGTTGATAGTTCATATTCACGGCGCGCTGGAAAGAACCTGCCGCCTCCTGCAATCTGAGCTTCAATGGTATGGTTCTGCGAAGCGCTCTCCCTCGAGCTTCATCAAAGCATATCAGAGACCAGCCGATCACCTGTTGAGAATGGATGGCCCGATAGTCCATCGTACTAATTTTTAAGACCTGTCCATACCGCCCTCCCCAAAAAGGTAAAGCTGTATTGCCTTATGGCCAGGTTTAACGAGATAGCCATAGAATTATCTACCGACAAAATCAAACAAAGAAGATTGCATGATGTTGGAACCTACTTTCATGGCTGCATTGTAGCTGTATTGGTAGGAATACATCTTCACTACAGCATCATACGGGTCGATTGCCAACTTCGAACTGTACTCTGCTTGCAGTGTATCCATAGTGAGGTCCAGCTTTTCCTGTGTGGATTCCAGAGCGGCATACTTGATGCCGAGCACGCGGTAGGTATCGCTGACTCTGGATTCGGAATCATCATTTTGATTGATGAAGTCGGACATATCTTTATGAAACGCTCTTTTGCGGTAGATACGTTGGTATTCGATTCTATGCCTTGATATAATTATGTGAGGTCAGAATCGATTTTGAAATCAAAGCGACAGGGGTGTTCACAAGAGAATCTTCCTGTGCATTTATAGCGCCGCCGTTGCTTGCTCCTTTGATGCGGGCGATGGCATCGCTGTCACTTAATCCCTTCAGGGTGTCGGAACTCAGTCCGGTAATCATAGTCAGACCGCCGGTATAGGTATCGATCAGCGTACTGCGGTCCCGAAAAGGAAGCCGTAACCGGTGCTCATTTTACCCTGTTCCCGCATAGCGGAAAAGAATCAACTTCAGGCGTCTGTCTCATTAAAAGCGGTACCGTTGCCGTCTTTTCGGAAAAACTCATTCTTGTAATTTGTTCCGTCCTTAGCTGTACTGATATTCAGTTCCGTCGCCTTCCTCATCCCGAGAACTTGTGCGTATAGGTCAGGGTAATGCTCGGATTCGCTCCGTCAGGTCCTCTTTCGAGAGAACGGAACAGTGGTCATATCGTTTCCGCCACTAGCCACATAGAAGTTGATCGTACTGGAATTTAAAGGTATTTACCACGAGTTCGAGTCTTTGTTTGAACTCGAGGATTCGAAGGTCTGCACCGTTGCGGGATTGGCATTGGTGAGGATCATTCTCCAAGTTGATCACGCGCGTTGACTTCACGCATATCTTCCTGAATGCTGAGAGCACCTCTTTCCTGCTGATACGACGATTCTTCGCATCATCGATGATACTCGCATCGGCATCCGTATGCTGATTTTTCTATACGCTTGCCGGCATAGTACGCGATGGGGTCTTCTTGGCCTCATCAAAGCTTTCTTCACTTCCGACCTGTTCCATCGTCTTGTTAAAGCTTCGTATGGATGTCGTTTACGGATTTTGCATAATCTTGGTAATATGTTCTAGCTGTAACTCTCATTTTCTACTCCTCTTTTTCGAGACATATTGTATTCAGTGTTTTGTCTCGCATCCTGCCGACAAATGCAGCATCAGGGTTTTATGATACATAAAAACACTTTTTTCTGTCAGATATATATCGTTCGGGTTTGGAAAAACTATAGAGTCTTTTTCGTGTTTCACAGTCTAAAATCTGTCTTATCCGGGAGTTTTCTGTTTTCTTTCTGAAAATCATGGTACGATACCACATTGAGTTGCGCATTGTGAAAATGATGGAGAGAAAAGATGAAGAAAATCTTGTTAATCGGAACCAGAACCATTGCTTCGAAAGAGATGGGGAGACGGTCTGACACCCGAACTTGCCGCAAAAGAAATTGTGAGGTTATGTCCCGGAGGTGCAGAACCTCTGTGAAATAGAAGTTTTGCAGCTCTGTAATATCATTCTGCAATATGCATCCGAAGATCTGGACGGAACTTGCGAAAGCGGTACAGAGAGAGACTTTGACCGCTATGACGGTTTTGTCGTACTACACGGCACCGATACGATGGCTTATACTTCCGCTGCTCTAAGTTATATGATTCACGTATTCCCGTAAGCCTATCGTCGTCACCGGTTCACAACAGCCCATGTGACCGGGAGGACGGATGCAGAGTGAATCTTCAGGACGGTATCCTTTATGCGATGATGGATGAGTATTCGGAAAATGTTGTTCTGGTACTTCGACGGTAATGTCATCGCGGGAACCAGGGCGAAAAGAAGATACCCAGGCCGTTCCTTCAATGCCTTTCAGAGCGATGAACTTTTCCGGTGCTTGCCCGCGTGCAGGATGGACGGATCGATTCGTTATCTCCGCGTACATTCCGGAGCAGGGAACCGGTACCGATTTTTATGCAAAATCGAGTGATTCGGTCTGTGTCTTTAAGCTGATTCCCGGAACCAGGCGGAACTCTTATCCTACCTTTTGCAAATTATGATTGCGTGGTGATGAAGCTTCGGGGTGGGAGGCATTCCCGATGCCCTCTTGGATACCCATGTGTCGGGCGATGCAGAAATGGAAGGAGGCAGGGGATTTCTCGTTATGGCGACGCAGGTGATGAATGAGGGATCGAATATGGAAATCTACCGCGTCGGGCGAAAGGTGAAGAAGGATTTCCAGTTGATTGAAGCGTATGATATGACCTTGGAAGTAGTGACAAGGCTGATGGTGCTCTTAAAACGCTACGGAGTTCCTGTGAGGGTGCAGAAGGCCTTCTATTCGGAAGTGAATCATGAGTATCCTTTGTGCTTTTCCGGCGCAATGGGAGAGGGAAAGGACTGCCCGTTTTCAAAGAGCGGAACGCGAAATCCCGAAAAATTCCTATGAGCCGACGAAAGCAGGTTCTCCGTGACTGCCGGCTTTTTAAAGGGATTTCATGACCACCCTATTCAAAATGCGCACTATTACACGACAGCGGCACGCCCTCAAAAACATCTTGCGATGTTTCAATGCAAGGTGTCAAGGTATTGTTTAAAGTGGTCATGAGACGTGCTGCTGCATTGTAGGAAGACTGGAAAGTCATCATGTTTGCCGCTTCCTCATCCAGGCTTACACCGGATATCTGGTCTCTGGAAGTATTGATTCCGTCCAGAACCGCTTTGTTGATGGTGTAAAAGTTGTTGTTTACATAGGCATCGGTTGCCATATATGGTCGAAAACATTGTTCATATAGTCTGCATAGCTGGTCTGTGTTGTTCATCTTTCATCATCGGAGAACTCATTTGTTCCAGCATCTCAAGAACGGTATCGGTTGTATCTCCCTGATTCGTGACGGAAGGGTTGTTCCGGAAACCGCGGGTACCGATATGGGTGGTTCCGTTGACCCAACCGCGGGAGATACCGATGTTCATTGCCGTAACATTACTGGGGTCATTTCCTCCGGCGTTGTCCTTGTTGATCATCAGGGACATGGTTCGGATTTACGACAGCCGAGCGTCTTTGTATAGTCTGTATTTTCCCTTCTTGTTGATTTCATTCATATTCTTCGTGAAGAGTTTCTGCCAGATAATCGAGCTTTCCCATATAGTAGTCATAGCTGTGGGTCGTCATCTCGTTGCCTTTAAGTCGGCAAGATTGATTACGCCGCCGCCATGCACGAGTCACGCGGATGTCGAAGTGGAAAGCATATCGAGACTTGCCTGTACCGAGCCGGAAGCAAAAACGAACATTTTTGGTGTTCGTCGTGAAGTCATCCTGTGCGAAAGTACCCGGTGTAGCAGTACGTTTTGCTGTACCCTGTAAATTTCAACTGGGCCATTTAAGGGATTGATCCTGGGAATAGGCATGAGCTGCGGCGGGACGGTAGCCGGCGTCGGAAGGCAAGTTTCCCACCTTACCAACATTACGATGCAATCGGTGAATCCTGCAAGTTTCCGTCAATCGCTCCGTTTACCAGTGATTTTCTTCGTTTCCGCACCGTTTCCGGCACTGCTGTCCCGGTAAAACCCAGATTTACGCGGAGGTCTTCCGGCCAGTCGGAACGTCCCTTGATATTTCCTGCGGAATCGTAGTTGTGAGATTCTGTATCTTGTCTCGGGCGGCGTACCGCATATTCCTCGGAGAGGTTTCCGTCTCCAATCGGAACGTACTTGGAAAGTTCATCCAGTTTCTTGTTCGCTCATCCTGTAATTCCAGGACAGGGCTGCCGACAAGCTGGTTTTCTTGATACGGACATTTAAGTCTCCGATTCCTTCCAACAGACTGTTGATTTTCTGAATAGCACCATTTTCCGAAGTACCGGTACCGTCGATTTTATGAATTCATTTTCTCCGCCTGCACAATACTTTCGCGGCGGAATTCATGAGGTTGTCATTCCTGTACTCTGGACATCAGCTCTCCCTCGTGGAGCAGGATCCTGCACCTTGGAAGGGTCCTGCATATTGGTGAGAGATTTCTGGAGATGGCATCAAAGGAGGCACGAGATACCAGATCCGTCTTGGTTTCGTCAAGAAAAAGAAAGGGACTTCAAGAATCTCGATTCTCTCCGTATAAGGAGCGTCCATTCTGCGTACGATACTGCTTATCCAAGATTGATCACGAGTTGTCTGCACGCCGTCCATGGCTACACCGAAACCGACATTCGTGTCGTTGGAGTTCATATAAAAAGAAGTGGGATTCTCATGGTTGATAGCGGAAGTCTGTAACTCCTGCCGAGTGTATCCCTCTGTATTCATATTTGCCAAGTTATGACCGACGACATCCAGCTTTTTCTGGTTCATCCGGGAGTGCAGATAACGCGAGTGTCGAATCCGGCAAAAAGTTGCTCTTACCATAAATCCTCCTTAAAGGACGAGTCTAGAACAGCCTAGAACTCTTCTGTCTGAAAATTTTTGTGACTTCAGAAACTTTCCCTTCCAGTTGGATGGAAAATGTCGCTTAAGCGAACCTGTATGATTCTATCGGCGTTTTCTTTGGATTGTATAAAGCGATGTAAAATCCAAGCTTTCTATGCTTTCAACCCATTCACTCTTTTCTTCTTCGGGTATCTTCGTAAGAAGTGCGGAAAGGAAGGGGCAAAGCCGAGCTCTGCAGTTGTTCCCGCTTTCGTCTCTAAACCTTTAAAACGGAGCCAGGCTCGGCTGCACGGCTGATGTTACGATGGAATTGATCTCCTCCTCGTCGTTCTTCGATGCCGCTACGCTTAAGCATCTTCGACATCACATAAGGCAGAGACCAAAAGGGAAAGCTCCGACAAAACAGGAAGGAGCTCTTTCCACTCTGACTCTCCATATTCATTTCTTCTCCATTTACTAATCAATTTGCCTGTTTCTTCCTAGGAAAGAACAGGATTGCTTAATCCTTATAGCCGAGCATCTTTTCTGCGATGCGCTGTGCATTCGGACAGTATGTGCCGGACTGTACCTGCTGGTGGAGTTCAGCTACCTTTTTATCGGATGCACCGACTTTTAAAGAGTCTGCGGTTGCCTTGGAAGAGCTGCAACGAAAGCTTCTGTCATCGACAGCATTGTCTTTGGAAAGAGATAAGGTGTCATATCCGCTTTCTGACCAGCTTCTACTCGTTCCTCCGGCTTGTTTGCCAAGGACGCCTGACGAGGTCTGATAATCAACTCGTGCTTACATCAGGTCTGATAGATAAATTCATTTTGTCCTCCTATCGACAAACCCTTCTTGTTTGGAAGGCTCGCCTTGTCATATCTTGTTTTCCTATGTTCAGGCGCCGCAATGCTCCTTGCATGGGAGAAACAGTTAGGGTATACTTCCGAGATAGAAAAATTTCTTGCATTTACCTTCTTACACTACTATATCGACTATGCCAGATATAAGTATTGTACAGTTAAAAATATGAATATTTTATTATATTTTTATAACGGCAATTTTACACTTTTGGAGGAAAAATGGCAAATATCACATGGTAGGTTCTACTCGGTTGCTCCGGATCCTTCTATACAACAGGGCGTGTTACACGGATATGTCCGTAAAAATCCGGTGAATCCGGCGACAGTGAACCGGGCGGACGGACGAGGAAACAGGACAAACAGGAATTCCACTGCGGAGGGACGGTTTTCAGGCGTTGATTTCGAAGAAATTATGCGCTTTTTGCGCACGCTGTCTGAAACAGGAGACCTTCCGAGAAGAACTGCGGTCAGTTCTGTTTGGCGATGCCGCTGTAGCGCTAAGCCAGAGTAAAGGGGAGGTGGCGGAGAGTTTAAAAGAACTTTTCTTCCTGTAGAGATGAATAGCCCGGAAGACCTGAGGCATGCAAGTCAGCAGCAGTCTCAGATCAAGTTTTCAGGGAGCCTCTTCAACATATCTGCGGGAATGATTAAAGAGGATATTTCTCCGGCTCTCAGAACGCGATTTTTCGTTTTGCAAGAGCTATAACGATTTCAGCTCCTCCGCACTTTTTGGAGCAGTTAAAAAGACGAGTAGCGGAGGATATCGATAGGTGCTCCTTCCCGTCCTTCAGGGAAGTTTGAAGATTTAGTCTCGCAGATGAATTTTGAGGAGAAAATGGGACAGACGGAAGCAAACACTTCCTTAATTAATAAGCAGATTATTCCTTTTACCAATTACATCTCCAGACCCATGATTACGGGTTCCGTGCGCAATGCCGCAGTGATGTTCATTCTTTATGCGGTAAAGTATAAACGGCTCGAAGAATCGCTCTTGAAGGAGAAGGATGCGCTCCTGAACAATCCGGACTTTTCGCCTTCTCTTTAAAAGGGAGATCCCGAGGAGGCGTTTCAGGCGAGTATGAAGAGCCTGGAGAAAAGTCGAGAATACCTTCGAAACTCTTAAACCAGTTCCTGTTTGCGAGCGGAAGGCAAGGCAGGGTCCGAGCATATTCCGCATTTTCCAGCAGAATCTGACGCGGGCTTCTGGTCCAATGCAGTGTCTATATGCCTTGCAGCATCTGGTGCTTCCTTTCCGCTATGAGGGAAAAGATGTGATGAGCAGGATGTATGGGTGAGACGCAGGAAGCGGAGAACAACAGCGGAAAGCTCGCAAGATGCTTCTACGAGTCTCCGCTCCCGCATCTCGGCAACAATTTGCAGATGATTTCAGGCATCTCATATGCCAGGTGGATACGAGACCTCTATACTGCCGGAAGGGGTAGTGGAGAAGCAGAAGGATGTGGAGGTCAAGTGGCACCGAAAATCCTTCGCCAGAACGGACTTTCCATGTGAACCTGGGGACTTTACAAATGAAACAAAGGGATTTTCGTGTACAGGAAGTTTTTCCCTGAGGTTGAAAAGAGGCGGAGTGCTTAGCACGTAAAGAGTCAGTTCTCTCTCTCTTCTGAAGAAAAGAAAAATGGTCGATCGTAGGTGAGTTCGCTCGAGGGAGTAGAAGTGACTGGTTTTACCAGACTGATGGAGAAGAAGGCCGCTGCCTTAAAGTATGACAGAGGAACGGTGCCCGTAGTGATTGTGCTGCGGCAGGAATGGGCGAAATGGCGGGAAGATTACGGAAACCGCCATGAAATCCTGGCGTACCGGTATATGAAGATGACAGTTTGGCGTCTTTGCTCACCCAGATGAAGCTGGGCGCAAGTTCCTGAAGAACTCTTTTCAAGCGATAGTAGAGATCTATATTTATGAAACTGCCGGAGGTCGAAAAGGATCAGGCGGAGAAAGAAAGGAAGAGAGGGAGCGTAAGCAGGCACTCTCTTCAACTATCCTCCACTCCGGTGGTGGAAGAGATAGAATGAAGAGAATGCAGGGAGAAAATAGAGAAGACAGATGTGGGCAGCACACTCTTTTGGAGAAAAGGGAGGGCTTCTACACTTCTTTTTAGAAGGGCAGGCGGTATTTTTCCTCTGCCTCTCGTCCTTTTCTTTTCTGAGAAGCGATGGCGGGTTCCGCACCCATAAAAATATCCGTATCAATATCTATTCGGGGCTCGAGTCCGGTGACCCTTGAGATATTCGGATTGAAGCAGCTGAACGGAAAAACATACCGTAAGTGTCGGGGCGAAGAGCAGTTTGTTCACCGCTACCCATGCAGAGTGCGGAAGACGTCCCTCGCTTCTATCGGCGATGAACTCAGATGGTGATTACCCTGAGCTCAGTAGATGTCTCGAGGTGCTTTCTTCCTCGCCGCTTATCAGGCTTCCGCTTTTCATATCGAGGAGGTATTATATTTCCCATAAGCGGGAAGGAGACGATCTCGTTCTTACCGTGAAGTTACGCGGCATGTAAAGGCAGTTACGATGCCGACCTCAGTGGATTGGAATGAAAAAGACCCTCAGGATGGCGTTTTGGAATCCGGGGAAGGTGGACTCGGAGAATTATTCTTTACAACTTTTCCGAAACGGCAATCGAATCCATGAGATTGAGCGCTATGCGGGAACCAGTATAACTTTTTATCCGTACGCATGACCAGAGCGGGACGCTATATACTCAAAGGTAAAAACAATTTTTCAAAGATGAAGCGGACCAAAGAAAATTGCAGAAACAGTAATTTGTACGCAGTCCTCGGGCTGCAAATCGATGAACAGGATGTGTCGGACAGAAAAAGGCAGGATAGGAGACGCGTGACCTTCGGTACGGAGAAGAAAATCGGCTGGGATAAGCTGAACGAAAAGGATGTGTACCGAAGCCCGACGGCTCCTTCTAACCGGTTGGGGACGCATCGCGGTATTGGTATTACTTTCTTCCGGACGGTACGATGGTTACCGGCTGGCAGAGAAAGTGAACAATAAATGGTATTTTTCAATCTGAACGGCAGTATGGCTGTCGGGCTGGGTGAAAGATAACGGAAACTGGTACTATCTGGTTCCGGAAACGGAGACAGGGACGGATACGTCGCAGGAGATGCTCCCTGGCGGTTGGCATAACCTTCAGGGGACGCTACTTCTATATGGACCCGGATGGAAAGATGCACAAGGCTGGCTCTTCGATCAGGGAAGATGGTACTACTTAAATGGTGGATAATGCGCTGGAAGGCGTGATGTTCTCCAGCTTTGTCGTACGAGTAGAGAAAACCTATCTCAATCAGGAACGGCGCGATGGAAACAGGCTGGGTGAGTATCGACGGCAACTGGTATTATTTTCAGGAGAACAGCGGAGAAATGCTTCGCAGTACGACCGTGGACGGTTTCCGCTGAATGCGGACGGCATCTTGGATCAAAATAGCTTTACAAGATAAAAGAGGGAGAAATGATGAAAAAGCTGAGTGCAGGGGAAGGCACATCCGATGATGGGAATGGAAGAGAAGCGATGCGAAAGGAAGCGCAGGAACTTCGTGTTTTAAAAGGGATGGAGAAGGTCATTTGTGTTTCTTCTCCTCTTCTGGATTTTTGATTTCTTTTTCCAATAAGAAGGTGAGGCGAGCGGACTCTTCCGTGATAGAGTCTGTGGAAGTGGTTTCACCAGTCAATTCAGCGGCAGGAAGCAAATCACCGCCGGAGGTCGGTCACAGACCAATTATATGGAGCTTGCAGATACGCATTACCGGAAAGCTACGACCAGTGGGTACCAGGACAGAAGGTGCAGTAATGGAGCTTCTTTTAAAAGCAGGAACCGGAAAGGTGTTGCGAGAGCTTGAACCGGGGAAGTCCAGTCACCGGAGCCAATTATGTTGAGGCGAGAGAAGTCGCGGGAACCAGCTTCTTTGCAGGTGGACTACATTCCCCAGATGGTTCTCGAAATGTATCGTATGCCGCGTGGAATCATGCCCATACCATGGGAATCTGGCAGAAAGTACGCTTTGCTCCGTCCTATACGGTCGCCCTATATGGAACAATCAGCTGATTAAAGAAGTACACTGGGGTAAAAACTTCTTTTCTGGACTTCGCTCAGGAGATGAAGGACCTGAAAAGACCTATTATTATGAGGTGAAGGCGGCTCCGCTCACCGAAGAAGATAAGAAATATATCCGGCAGGACAGTATGTGACCGCGACGACCGATGAAGTGGAAGTGCCGAAGGCGGACGGCGAACGCGGACGATGAGGACAATATCGAAAACTTCCTTCAAGAAGGAAGCAGGGTGATGCCGAATTCCTGGCGCTATGTCGGAGACACTGGTAGCTTTATCGACGGAGACGGTAGGTGAAGCGCGTTGGCTCAATCGGAACGGAGAATGGTTTTTCTTAAACGGCAGAACCGGGGCGATGGAGACCGGAGATAGTGCGAACGAGAGACGGATAAATTTGCTTATTTTAAGCAGGACGGCGTAATGATCAGTAACACCTGGCTGCAAATGGGACCGGACCTTTGGTATTATTTCAGGATGGACGGCTATCGCTATGCAGCTGGTGGAAAAATGCCCATGAGAGCTGGTTCTATCTGAATAAAGACCTGGGGGCTGGGATGCAGATCGGCTGGCTGAAGTGGAATAACAATTAGTATTACATGGATAAACAAACGAAAGTGATGCAGACCGGATTCAGGATCAATGGAAAAGACCTACTACTTTAATGCAGTGGAGATGCTCAGTAATACGAAAGGTGGAAGGCAGACAGCATTGGGGGCGGATGGCGCCGTATATTAGCTTTCATCAAGAAAGTGTGCTCAAGAAAAGATTTATTAAGGAAGATTTATTAAGGAAGTTTTCATCAAGAGAAGTTTGCAGGGTGTTTTATTCAGCAGGAGTGTTTTCCGGGCCAGGTAGGGCACTCTTTTCTTGGGAGTGCAGAAAAAGTAGTTATGTATTTTATAGACATGGTCGATAGACTATTGTTAATATGGAGCTTTATTTTGAGGAAAGCTTATTTCAGATATAGAAAGAGGGTTTTATCGGCATGGCAAATGCAGTTCCTTTACAAGTGGAATACAGAGAGTCGTAAGAGATCCAGAACAATCCGATTACACAGGTGCAAAAGACCTCCGCTACAGGAAGTTTTCAGAGTGTTTTATCGGCTGCGGCAGTGCGGGAAACACGGTTCGTAAGACCCATGAGTCTTCCGAGCCGGGCAGCACAGTATGAGCCGATTTTTGATGAAGCAAGTCGAACCTACGGGGTTTCCAAGTCGCTTCTTCTTGCTGTAACAAAGGCGAGAGTCGAACTTTGACACGAACTCCGTTTCCCCATGCCGGAGCACAGGGGATTATGCAACTTATGCCCGGAACGGCGAAGACCTTGGGAGTAAAGAATGCATTTGACCCCTATGAGAACATCATGGGCGGAGCAAAGCTCCTTCGGGACAATATCAAGAGTTTCGGCTCGGGCCCGCTTGCCCTCACGTGACATATAATACAGGACCAGGGCGGTAAAGAAATATGGCGGAGTTCCGCCGTATAAGGAGACGCAGAACTATGTGAAAGGAAGATTGTGCGGATTTGAGCGACAGCGCGAATCGTGTGATGAGCCATTTCAGCTATAAAGGAAATACAAGCAGCACCGCGGCACTTGCTGGCGGGGCGTCTTTGGGAGGAGACCTTTCCTCGAGTTTAAGCCAGACCTTATCCACCATGACATAGCCTACCTCTCTTTGGGAGGAAGTAGCCAGGGGCAGGCGAGGCAGTCTTTCCGCCCTTTCCGGTCTGAACGGCACGGAGGGAACTCCCTTCTTCTCTCCGGCGTGATGCAGTCCTTCCTTACCGGTGCGCTCTTGCAAGGGAAAGACAAAAGGGAAGCGGCAGCAGGAGATGGAGACGATTCCACAGTGACGATTGATAAGAAGAGCTTCCAGAATCTGCTATCGCTTCTTTCGATGCAGATGATGATGCCTTCCCGTATCGGTCAGATAGACAATTAGAAAAATCCCGCGTGAGGCGAAAAGGGAAAAACGATAGAATAATACTGGAATGTGTACATAAAAAGCTGAAAGAAGGAACGTTTCAGGATGTGCAGATAGAGGTTGAAGGAGCGAGATGGTATTACGAGATTGTAAAAAGGCGTGGTGCATTGGCGGAAGGGATCGCAATATTCCAGTCTCCGTGGAGAAAAATGGAGATGAAATTCTGCTCTATTTTCAGGGATATAAGTTCCAGGATATGCGCTGTATCGGAAATCGATTTTTATGACTTGCAGAAAGGGATGATTGTGACGCTTTCCGAGGTCGTGATGCGAAGAACCCCCGCCTTTCCGGAAGAGTCCTCCCCTGGATGAGCGTATGCGATGTGCGCGAAGTACTCCGTATTGTACTAGAGGCAGAATGATGTTCGATGTCTCTGTCGCCATGGAAATTCCTTTTGTAAAGGAGAAGGAGAAGGGGGATGAGGAACTGCACTTCTTGGCATTATTCGAAACTTAAGTGCAGGCGGCCTTTTTATGGAGACGGATGTCGCTTGAAGAAGACGATATCGTCCATTTCCGTTATCGTTTTGATAAGATGGACAGGGAATTAAAAGCATTTGTTGTGTGGATCAAGAGGACTGAAAACGGAAGATTCGGCTATGGACTCCGTTTCCTGCGCATGAGCCTCGGAAGAATCAGAAGTCCGAAACCATGTGTTCCGTCTGATTTTCAAGAACATCGAGGAGAATTAATCGTGTATAAGGAGAAAAGCGAAGGAACGCGTGTTTGGACAGGAAGCGTGGAAGGATAGGAGTTCTTCCATGTTTTCCGTTGTTTTGGGGTGACCGTGATGAAGATATCGCAGGCAATAGATTGTGAAAAATGAAGAAAGAATATAGAACAGGCACTTTCCTGGGGAAAAGGCGTCGTTCGGAACAGATTGTAGTCGACACCGGAAGCACGGACAGAACGGTGGAAATCGCAAAAAGATGGGTGCGGAGGTCTCCTTTTTCCCTGTGGGATGACTTTCTCTGGCGGCTTCGCCATCTCGAGAATATGCTATCCCTGGATTGCGATGCTTGACGCGGATGAGATCTCAGAGCAGGACGCGAAAGAGTGAAGGACTATATCGCTTTTGGTGGAGAAAGATCCGAAGTCCACGGACTTCATACGGCGATTGCGGATATCGATCGAACGGACAGGTGGTTTTCCCTGGACAGCACGGTGCGTCTCTTTCGGAATCAGGAGGACATCCGCTACAGAAGGAGCGATCCATGAGCAGTTATAGCGACAAATGGAAGATTTCCGCCCCGCGAATTGCGGGAACAATCTGACCGTGCTGCATACCGGGTATCAGGCGGAAGCGCTCTCGAAGAAACTGAAAAGAAAATCGGAATATCAACCTATCTACAGAAAAGAGCTGGGAAAAGAATCCGGAAGAGTTTGATCTTTATATCTATCTCGGTATGGAGTATGCGTTCCGGAAAGAAAGTGGAAAGAAGCTATTATGCAGTATAGAAAGTTCTATGCCTTTTTCCCGGAGCAGAAGGAAAGGGTTCAAAGCGGTGTTTTCTATGGCGCTTTCTGCGCATCTTCGTGCCTTCGCATCAGCTCGGTGAGGAAGAGGAGACGAAAGGACAGGATTGCCATACGAGACAGGCGCTTCTCTGCGATGCGGAAGAACTGCTAAAGAAAGGAGGAATTTCTTCGGAAAGTACGGACTATCTCTATCAATCGCGATGCTCTATTACGGAACGGTTTCTATGAAAAATAACTTTCCTCCTACTCGAGTTTCTCGAGGAGAGAGAAAAACACCGTATTTTCCAAAGAGCGCTTTCGAAATGCTGTCCGTCTACGGAATGCTTGCCGATTCTTATTTTCGGCTTGGAAAGTATAGGGAAGCAGTGCAGTATGCCTCTGCAGTGTTGCAATCGGACGAAGCGGGTGGATGTCTTACAGACTTTGCTCTTTACCTTTCGGGCAGGCGCCCTGGAGAAATGAGCAGTTTTTAAGCCTATATATGGGGACGCGATGGACTCGGTAAGGCCTTGCCGTAAAGCAGGCTACAGTATGGCGGGAAAAACCGCTTTATAGCATAAAGAGATTTTTCAGGATAAAAGGTGAGAGAAAAAGCGAAACAGGGTGAAAAGAGCAGAAAAAGGAAGAAAAGAACGAAAAGAGTGGTATAGAATCAGCTGGAAATGGAGAAGAGAAGAAATGGAGATAAGTAGAGAATTTTTTTATGATGAGGTGCGGGACGGTTTCTATATTCCCGGCATGGTGAAGCGTGCCTGGGGCGCACAACTTCAAGTATTGTCTGAAATGAGACCGGGATTTTGCCGGAAACACCATATTCAATACTTCATTTATGCAGGAACTTTACTCAGGGAGCTGATAAGGGACAAGCAATATATTCCCTGGGACGATGACTTGGATACCTGTATGCTCCACTCCGAGTTTCAAAAGTTTTTGTACAGTCGTTCGGGATGAACTGCGGAAGAACTCAGTTTTAGTACCATGGATCATGCCCGGATTCCTCATAATTTGATTTCTGCGATAGGGACAGCAGTTCTCGAAATGGATAGGGAGGCTGAAGCGTTGTGAATTCCCTTATCTGTTTGGTCGATATCTTTGTTTTGGATGATTTGTGGAAAGATCCTAAAAGAAGAAGTAGATCAGAAAAGGAACTTTTCTGTATCTTTGTCGGTTTCCTCTTTCCTGCTCTTTCATAAGGAGGATAAAAATGGTATTCAGGCATCTTCGTGAGGTAGGCGACAGTTTAAAATGCGTTTTGATCCGAAGAAGGCAAACAAAGACACAGATCAGCTCATGGATAAGATTTGTCAGATGTACAATGGAAATGGCGGGAGAAAGTCAGTTTCACTCAGGATCAGGTGTTTGATGAGAAGAACTGGTGTAAGAAAGATTTCTTAAAAGAAGAAAGACTGCCATTTTGTGGCATCGAAGTGCCGAGTACCTACGGATTATGATGCCGTTCTACGTGCAGAGTTTGGGGAGCTATCAGAAGAAAGTCAAGGCAGGAGGAGATCATGGATATCCCTACTATGTTGAGAATGAGGAGAAACTGAAGAGAGTCATAGGAGAAGTGGAGTTTGATTATGTTTTTCAAGTGGAAGACTTGGAGCGACCACAGTGGAAAACTTTCGTGAGCCTTGTCTTTCGGATGGTCGCATCCTTCAGGAAAAGGGCAGAAGTATTTGAAGCCTTTGTGAGGAGACTATAGTTACGTTCTCGGCACTTTTCTACCGCACAGGAAGGGCGATTCAGCTTGGTAGTGCGATTGAAAGAGAGGGAGGGAACGGAATCGGTTTCTTTCCTAGAGCAGTATTGAAGCAGTTTACCAGAGCGTATCAAATGATTCGGGAGTACAATCTACGGGCGTAGAAGGAGTAGAAGGACTCTTCAGGACTCAGGATGGAGATGAAGAGCTGGAAACACTGAGCTATTTTTCTGAAGAAGCTTGAGGGCAGTTTAAAGAAGGAACTAAAGAGGCAGGTTGTTTTTTCTCTTGCAGGGCAAAGCACTTTGCAAAGTTTTCCTCCTTAGTCGATGCTCTTCTGGAAATGGACGACGTCGAGGGTGAAGATTATCCGATTCCGTATTTTTGACCGAGCTTGCGGTGGGTTGCGGAGGAACATTGAGGGACAGACTTTCCGGGGGTACCCGATTACGGACTATAAGACTTTATGATTTTGCGTCGAGCTTTCCGGATTGTATCATTTTAGATGCGCCAGTATGATGCATTTAGCGGTTTTGGAGTGTAGACCCTTCTTTTACAGCGGAAAGATGGAAGCAGTTTACGAGTAAAAGCTCGTCTACATTCCCTGGTTTATAACGGATGAAATCGATACAAAAGATCAAGCGACGAGGAAGGCATTTGTCAATATAAACGATATGTGACTGTTCCAGGGGCTGTTCCACGCAGACGTAAAGCATCGATGCAATCGGAAGAAATAGAAGAATACGTATCTCGCGAAGATTTTTGGAATTTACCAATAGCCAGGTTCGGAAAAGATGGAGATCAGCGGTGCAGGATCCTGCCTCTTTGGAGAGAAAGAAGGACAGGGACCAAAAGTCATTCCGCTTTCAGAAGATTTTGCTGAAAGCGGAATGAAAAGTGATGAACCCGGGTGCTTTTTGGCGGTCCCGCCTTTAGGATAAAGAGGAAAGAATTGAAATTTATGGAATTAACAAAGATATGATGAGTGCGGGACAGCTTCTATATATTCCCAGTATGTGAAAAGGGCATGGGGGCTTGAGGTTTAAAGTGCTTTCCGAAATAGACGCAAATTTGTAAAAACATAAAATCCAATATTTTATCAGTGCGGGAACCTTACTTGGTGCCCGGTTCAGGAAGGTAATTTTATTCCATGGGATGATGACTTGGATGTGATTGTCGTCGAGATGACGCTATCAGGGAAATTTGCGCAGGTCGCAGTGGAGGAGACTTCGAGCCTCTTACATTTCCTTTGGGGAAAGGGGGAGTCGGCGAGGGAGAACCTTGCCGCAGTTGGTGTAGCATGAGATGCGTCAGGAGGAAACACTTGCAAGAAGTTTGTGAGAAACTCTATCCGATCAGGAATTAGATGTTTTTGTACTGGATGATCTGGCATAGAGGATCCGGATGCGGAAGCCTATCGGAAGAAGTACTGGAGATGCTCAGTCATGCAGTTAGCGTACGTGGTGGAAAGGAAAGAGGAAAAGAACAGGGGCGGTGCAGAAGGAGCTGCGGAGGATGAGAAGAGCTGTTGCAGAGAGTCCATTTTTGGAGAAGAAAGATCTTCTCGTTCAACTCCTACCAGCTTTTTCCATCTCGTTTGTCGGGAACTTTAACGAGGAGGAGGAGTGGCTTTTCTTCAACATACCAGATGCATCATCCGGAAATAAAATTTCCGAAGACGGCTTTCAAGGCGTAAAATTTCTTTCTTTTTGCAAATCTGCTTCCTACCGAAGATTACGACACGTTTTTTTAAAGGTCATCTACAGGGACTATCGGAAAGTGGTAAGAAAGCGGGAGGAGAACATGGCTATCGCTTACTTCAAAAAGTATGAAAAACAACTGAAAAGAAATGGCAAAGGATAAATGGTTCTTTGATTATAGCTTCCAGGAGAAAAGACCTGGAAAGACCTCCGGTGAAAGACTTTCGAACCATCAGCTTGCAGTTTATCGATTCCTTTTTAGAGGAGAAGGCTGAAAAAGATTTTAAAGGAAGAGCGTTTGAAACGGTACTGCACTCCTTCTTTACAGGCGTGCAGGGATGCTTAGTCATACAATAGAAAGAAAAAAAGAAAGGAGAGGACAGAGCGGTTCGACTCTGGAGCTTTTGTGAAGCGCACACCAGTGCATTCGCTTAATGGCGCTTTCTGCCTCCTCAAGTACAGAACGAGCAAAGAAGCAGAAAGAGATCCTGAATGCTAGAAATATCTAAGGTCAGTGGCATTCTGAAGGGTGCTATCGAAGCGAGAAAGAGCTGAAGAGACAAGGTTGTGTTTGCCCCATAGTGTAAAACTTTAAGACCTGCGTCCGCTTATCGATCGTTACTGGAGAGGAGGCATGGAAGTAAGAAACTCAAATTCCGATTCTTATGACCGATTAGAGGTAGAGTCTTTCTGAAATGCACTATGAAGGCGGGAACCCGAAGAGTATGCCATCAGACTATAAGATCCTATAATTTTGCCGGGAGATTTGGACTGTTCGTGATCCATTCTCTTTGATGCCTATAATCCATGGTCTGGAGTGTGGATCCTTCTTCTATAGTGGAAGCCTTGAAGGAAATATACGAATAAGCTGAGTCTATATTCCCTTACTTTGTGACAGATGAAATCCATCCGAAGAGTCAGGAGGATGGATAGTCGGCAATATGCGCACTATTACGTAACAGTGCCCAGCGTTTTCCATGCGGACCGGGCTGATTGTGCAATCAGAAAGAGATGCAGAAAGCATACTCGTGAGAAGAGATCAGTCCTTCTTAAAGCAAAGAGGTGAAAAGGAACGGAAAGGAAGGTGGAGGACGATGCGAAAGAAGATGTACAGCGCATGGATAACAGCGTTATACGAATCATGCGCAGACTCTGGCGCGCGCTCGTGTCTTTTACAGGAGTAGACAGAAGGTCAGGAGCGGGAAGAGATTGAGTCCCGTTTATACGTGTTCTGGAGCATTGAGAGGGTACTTTAGCGTATAGAAAAGAGTATGTTTATGAGACTTAGCAGCTGATGCGAGTGAAGTCCGGAGACGGATTCTACATTCCGGGAATCATAAAACGGGCATGCGGAGCACAGCTTGCGCCGTCTTATCTGTGAAATCGATAAGATTTGTCAGGCTTGTGGGATCCAGTGCTTTGTTTGTATGCAGGGACGTTGTTGCTGGGCGCCGTACAGGAAAACACAGCATATCTCTGGGATGAGGACTTGGATACCTGCATGCCTGCGGAGCGATTCTGATAAGTTTACGATGTAGTAGAGACGGAACTTCCGGACGGAATCTCGTTTACAACTCCAATTGAGCTTTATCCGGAATACTGTTGTTTAGTTCATGTTGTCGGTACTGGCAAAGATGGAGATGAAACTGGAGAAACTGAAGGAATATTGTGAGTTTCCTTATCGTGTGCCCATCGATATCTTTGCGTCTTGGAAAGACACCTGGCATGAGATCCGAGGAGGAAGCGTATCGGAAAAGTGAAAGTTGCGCCTGATTAACTCCATGCTTTATTTTGTGCAGATCCGTAAAGAAAATACACCCGCTTTTCAAGAAGGCTTACAGAAACTCGGAAATCTTCTCGGGGTTCCGTTTGATTCCGAACGGTCTATTAAGGTACAGCTTTATCAGGCTGGATAGAGTGTGGGAGTTTAACGGAGAGGGAGGCGACCAGGTGAGCTATCTCCAGATCAATTGGATGACGAGAACAACTTCTATGATAAAAGCCACTTTTCCAAGGCAAAGGTGCCTTCCTTTTGTGGGATAGTGGCGGTTCCCGTGGGATTACGATGCTGTTTTACGTGAGTTGGCGATGACCCCAGTAAAGGCGGGTGGAGAGCACAGTTATCCTTATTTCATACAAGTGAAAAGAAATGGAAGCCATGGGAGAAAAAGTGGAAGTGGGATTATGTGGTTTTCCAAGAGGAAGATTTGGAAAGACCCGCTGGTGGAGAACTTTCGGGAGATTCCTCTTGCATGCGGTGGAGGACTTCAGAAAAACGGAAAAAGCAGGATTGCCACTTCCTTTATGGAAGAGGACTATACCTTTGCAGCTTCTCGGCCCTTTCTAGCAGCACAGGAAGGTGCGTGCACTCGGCAATGCGATGGAGAGCAGAGAAAGGGAGAAGGAGGAGAATCCGTCTTGATTCTGGAGAGTTTTGTGAAGAAGTATACCAAGCTGTATCAAATGCGGAGGGAATGCTCTCACAGGGAATTCCACGGTATCGACTCAGACAGTATGTGGAAGAGGAAAACAGAGAATTAATAAATTAGACCGCTTACTACGGAAACTGCAAAAAGCGGTCAAAAAGATGTAAGAGGCAGATTGTTTTTGCCGCATAGTGTAAAGCACTTTGAAAAGCTTACGCCCGTTAGTGGATGCTTTTAAAAACAGGAGAAATGGATGTGAAGATTATTCCCATTCCCTGTTATGACCGGCAAGGATTTGGAGAGTTTTCCACCAGCCATTATGAGGGGATGCATTCCCCGAAGAATATGAGATTGTAGATTATCGAGACGTGTGATTTCGAAGCGGAACTTCGGTATTGCATCGTCTGGAATACACCGTATGACGCTTGTAATCCGGTTTGGAGTGTGGATCCTTTCTTTTTACAGTAAAGAAATGATATACAAACAGTCTGGTCTATATTCCCTACTTTGTGACGGAGGAGATTCCTGCGAAGAAGAAGACGGAAAGGCTTTCGCGAATATGCGCTATTACGTAACGGTTCCTGGCGTATTTCATGCGACTGTCATGATTGTGCAGTCGGAAGAAATGAAGAAAACATGTAACAGAGATTGCCTGCTTTACCAATGCTAGGGTGCGAGAGAGAATGAGGGGAAAAAATAGTGCAGGCTCCTGTCTCTATGGGGAGAGAGAAGGACAGGAGGAGATGCCGTATTTCAGAAGCTGAGGAAGTTTATAGAGAAGGAGCAAATAGGGAGATGAAAGAAGAATTTTTGAAAATGAAGTCCGAGATGGCTTCTATATTCCCAGTATCATGAAGAGGCGTGGAATGGGGGCACAGCTTTGTCATCCTGTCCGTGATAGATGCAATCTGCAAAAACATCATATTCGCTATTTTCTGGCGCCGGAACCTTGCTTGCAGCATATCGGAGTCGGGGGAGTTTATTCCTGGGATGATGATATCGAAATATCATCATGCTGCCGGAAAGAATTTCGAAGCTCTAGCAGTACTTCCGGAAGAGCTGCCGCCGGAGCTGCATCTCCTGGAATACGGACAATCATAAAGAAATATGTAGGTTCTGTAGCGGAATCGGATTCTTCCAGTTTCAGTTTCAGGGAGACTTGTTGCAGGAAATATTGTGAATTTCCTATCCGACCAACATCGATGTCTTTACTTTGGATGAGTTTTCACCGGATGAAGAGGAAGAGAAGAAAGACGAGAAAAAGATTTTACAGTTTTATTTTGGCATTGTCAATTTCAGGAAGTTGGGGAAAGTGCGGATTTTCTGGAGTCGGTGCGGAAAATTGAACTATGCCAGGGGGTGCAGTTTCACTACGAAGAACCGCTCCTTCCACAGTTGTATCAATTGCTGAATCGTATCCGGCGGGAGAAAACAACGGAAAGGGAGGAGAGGTCGTTGCTTATCTTCCCAGTCAAATTGCAAACGAGCGAATCGTTTTTCCGAAGAGCATGTTTGAACGCAGTGCATCCCTTCCCTTCTGCGGGAAGGAGTTTCCGGCACCCTATGAATACGAGAAGATGTTGGAAATAGTGTACAGGGGATTTTTCGGAAGAAAAGTCAAAGCCGAGGGGAGCATGAATATCCCTACTTTTAAAAGAATATGCCGTTTCTTTAGAAGAATACCCTAAGGAAGCATAACGGCACACTGGAGTTTCTTCTCAGAGGAGAATCTCAAACGGAGAGAGTAGCGTCTTTTCGGGAGAATGCTTTGGAGATGGCATAAGGAGCTCCGGCAAGTTTTAGAGAAGGTATATGCCGTATATCGGGGAAGGAGAATATGAACTTTGTTTATCGCTTTTGTTATCCTGTCAGGAAAGCGGAATGCGGTAGGAAACTATATAGAGAAGAGGAAGGGAAACAATGCACCAGCTGTACACTTATTGGAACAGTGTTGTGAATCCGTTTTTCAAATTCACTCTTCTGGAGGAGGCGCTAAGACGTGCAGGAGAAAGCGGTACAGGAGAACGGAGATAGAGCGGAAGGTGGATGTACTTTTTGAATGAAGTGCAAATGGAGTTGGATGCATTGTATGAAGAAATTGACGCGCATTGCAAATGGACTGTCGTATTCCTTCCGGAGAGGGTGAAGCATTTTGAGAGTATGCGCCCCCTCATTGATGTACTCCTTACGAAAGAAGAGTTTGCAGTGAAGATCATCCCATTCCCTTCTATGAGAAGACGTGGGATGGCACGGTCATGAAGGAGTATTATGAAGGGAAGACTTTCCCTAAGCAGTATCCGATTACGGATTATCGAAAGTATGATTTTGCAGTAGAACTTCCGGGATGCCATCGTATTCAATCACCTTATGATGAGTATGATGCGGCATGGTCGGTGAGATCCTTTCTTTTCAGTAAGAATATGCAGCAGTTTACGAGCAGGCCTCGCTCTACATCCCCTGGTTTGTGACGGATGAGATTGATCTCGAAAAATTCGGAAGACGGGAAGGCCTTTTACAATATGCGTTATTATGCTACTATGCCGGGTGTCTTCTATGCTGATTGTACCATTTTACAGTCGGAAGGGATGAAAGAAGCCTATTTGGCGAAGATTTCCGACTATTTACAAGAACGGACGAGCTTTAACGAGGAGGAAAAGGCTTCCATCTTGGTAGCCTCAGAAAGAAGATTTCCGGTGCGGGGTCTTTCCTCTTGGAAGAAAAGAAAGAGCGTGTATTGGAAAAATCATGGCATGCTTTTTAGATTTATTCTCTTGTTAAGGATACATAACACTGTTCTCATGCAGATGGAAGACGGAAAAATAGGAAGAGGGAAAAGGGGGAGGAGATGATTTGATGCCGGAAAGAGATTTTTATGATGAAGTACGGACGGGTTTTTATATTCCGGGAATGATGAAGAGAGCATGGGAGCTGCCACCAAATTTTTGTCTGAAATCCATCGAGATCTATAAGAAGCATGGCACATCCGCTATATCGCAGGGAGGGGACGCTTCTCGGATCTGTGAGAGAAGGGCTTTATCCTTGGGATGATGACATCGATCTTTTTTATGCTTAGAGAGGATTATAAGCATTTTATGGAAGTCGCAGATACGGAGCTTCCGGAAGAGTTATCTTGGCTGCATTGAACGGAACGACGGTTTTCGGGGATTAAATCCTGCAGTCAAGGCTGAAATCTATCTTTACAAAACCGGAACTTCTCCGGAGTATCATTTCTTTCCTTATCCTGCCTTTGTGGATATTTTTCCGTTGGATGTCTTGATGGAGAAATCTCAGTTGAAGAGAAACGAAAGAGGATGGTGAGCCAACTTTTCGTTGATGGGAGAGATTGAGCGTTATGGGCAGACGGAGGAAAACCGGAAGAGAGTCAAAGAAGTTTTGCAGAAGTTCCATATTCCGCTGAATATAGAGAGAGAGTTGGAAGGGCAGCTGCTTGCTTTAAATGAAGAAATCTATCAAATGTTCAATGCCGAAGAAGGCGTAGGCTTGGTAAGCTATTATTATTATTATCTTCTTCTAGCGGAGTTTACGCAGGGGGCTCGCTGGAGGATATTCAAGAGGAGAAGCTTTTATGGTGAGAAGATATGTGATTCCCAAGAACTTCGAAGCGCTTTTACGTGCGGATTATGGAGATTACGGAAAGAAAGTAAAGGCGGGTGGAGCGCATGCGTATCCTTTTTATAAAGAACAGGTACTCCATGAGGTCTTTGGGAAAGACTTCTTCAAGGACTATGCTTTTCGAAAAGAAGATTTGCAGAGAGAAGCTAGTACCCAATCTGCGGAACTGATTTTAAATTTTGCAAAAGATTTATCTCACGGAAGAGAGAGGATTTTTCAGAACTTACAGGGAGAAACACAGGACTTTGACGCACTCAAAGGTTCCTTTCACGCGATGGGAGGAATCCGTTGCACTGGGAAATCTGATTGAAGAGAGAAAAGGAAAAGGGACGAAAAACTTGGTTTTCCGTTTAGAAGAATTTTGTGAAGCGCTGTACCGGATGTCTCTTTTCTGTTCTCTGTAGAAGAATTGAGAAGCTGGATGCTGTTTTAAAGGAGCTTTCCAATGCGGTAGCAGAGGATTTAAGCCCGCTGTTGTATTCCTTGTCCACCGTTTCAGATACTTTGAGGGATTTCGTCCCTTGATTGATGCGCTTCTGCAAAGAGGGGATGTGGAAGTAAGCGTGATGCCAATCCCTTATTACGAAAAGTCTTGGGATGGGAGTATCTCTGGAAGGAATACTATGAAGGAGATCTCATCGAAGAATATGCCATTACGGATTATCGGAAATTCGATTTTGGAGCAGCCCCTTCCGGATGCTATCACGTACTGAGTACATCTACGATGACTATAATCCGGTTTGGTCGGTAGACCCGTTTTTATAGTGAAAAATATGCAGCGTTTCACGAATAGACTTATGTATATTCCCTGGTTTATCACGGATGAAATTGATCCGCAGAATCCGGAAGACGGGAAAGCATTTTATCAGATGAATTCTTATGTTACGATGCCGCTGGTCTTTCGGGCAGACCTCCATGATAGTACAGTCTGAAGAGATGTCGGAAAGCCTATCTTGCAAAGATTCGCTTGTATTTACAGGATTCACCCCAGATACAGGAATGTGAGCAAGAGGAAATATTGGATTTGCTCGCCATCTCGGGGCGGGTTCTTGCTTATATAAAGGGAGGAGAGATCTGGAACATTAGAAGCAGTCTTAGAGAAGTTCCCTCACGTTCTTATTCGAATAGGCAGAGCCATTATTAGGTGAAGAATTTGTTTTCCTAACGCTGTAGGGGAAGAAGTCGCTATACAGTAGTGTGGAGAGAAAGGGAGCAAGGGCGTACAGGTATGAAGTTCAGCGAGATTTCTTTTTATGATGAAGTTCAGATGGTTTTGCATTCCCGCAATAATGAAAGAGAAGGCGTGCGCAGAAGTGCTCATCCTTTCCGAGATAGACCGAGATCTGTAAAAAGCATGGGATAGCCTATTATCTAGGAGGCGGCAGCACTTCTTGGTGCAGTCAGGGATGCGACTTTTTTATTCCTTGGGACGATGATGTGGATATGTCATGATGTTTCGAGAGGATTATGAAGCGTTTCGAAGGATTGCAAAAGAGGAATTGCCGGAGGAACTCGAATTTCTTTCTATAGAGGAGGATAGCAGCTTTCGAGGATGAATGCCGTTGTTTGCAGTAACGAGAAGCGCTTTAATGAAGATTGCTTTAAAAAGTATCATGGTTATCCGTTCTCCGCTTTCGTAGATATCTTTGCTTTGGATGCTATATCCGATTGGCAGGACAAAGAGAAAATACGTAGGGCATTTCTCTCACTCTTGTATAAAAATTCGTGAAGAAAATTGGAGAAACGGGAACATGCTCTGGAAGAGTCCCTGCAAGCGTTAAGAGATACAGAGGCATACTACTCGATTTCTTCCGCGAGAGAAAGTTCGTTGGAAGGAAGAGGTGGGGTTGTGATTGAAAAAGTCTATCAGTTTTTAACGGAGAAGAAAGCAGTAGAGTAGCGAGTATTCCTTCTATTTTTGAACAACGCATCTTATCCTCGAGATGCCTTTCATCGTGTGCAGTATCTCCCTTTCTGCGGTGCGGAATTTCCTACAGCATCGAACTGGGAGAGTCTTTTAACTCTGAGTATGGAGATTACCGAAGAGTCGTGAAGGACGGTGGGGAAATATAATTATCCATATTTTAAGGAACAGGATATGAAAAAGAATTAGGGAGAGGACTGGGTATTCCATTACCATTTTATGAACGAAGATTTGTGAGACCGGAGATAGAGAGTTTTTCGGGATGCGATTCTTCACGCAGTAGGAAACTATATGAAGTAACGAGAGAGGCACAGCAATTCGATGAGAAAAGAGAGAAGGAAGAAGTCGACGCGCGTCTTAGTATGCTTCAAGAGATGGCACTTTCTATAGGAAACAGGATGGAACGGAAGTATGGAGAGGGAAGCAAGCCGTTTCGATTTTTAGAAGAGTATATGAATCAGTTTCATCGTCTGCACGTAGTGGAGCAGGACGAGAAGGAAGGCAGAGAGAGACGCTGTTTAAAACTCTCTTTTCACCTCTTGGAGAATTTGCGGGAAGTTGCAGAAAAGGATGCAAGAAGAGAAATTGTATTCTTGCCTCAATCGGTGCAAGCCTTCTCTTCTATACGTCCCCTGGTGGATGCTTTTCTCCGAGAGGAAGGGATTGAGGTGAAGATTATTCCGATTCCCTACTATGATGTGCTTTTGGACGGCAGTTTTTCAGAGCCGCATTATGAGGGAAGTGACTTTCCGGAGGGTACACCATTACGGATTATACGAAGTATCCGTTTGCGGAAGAGCTGCCGGACAGTATTGTTTTAGTGCTCACCCTATGATGCAGTTCAATGCGTCTTGGACAGTGGATCCCTTCTTTTACAGTAAAAACATGCAGCGATTCACAACTAAGCTAATCTACATTCCTTGGTTTGTGACGGATGAGATTGATCCGAAGAATCCGGAAGACGGAAAAGCCTTCTACAATATGCGCTACTATGTGACAGTGCCCGGCGTATTTCATGCGGATTATACGCTTGTACAGTCGGAAGGAATGAAAGCGGCTTATCTCGAAAAGATTTCTGAATTTTTGAAACAAGACAGAGCATAAGAACAAGCAGTCTTCTCCGAAGCGCCTTTTTCGGAACAGAGGATAGAAGAAGGAATGCAAGTCATGCGAAAGAAGATTCTCGGTGCAGGCTCCTGTCTTTTCGGAGAGAAGGAAGGGCAGGGGACGAAGGAAGTGGTGGAAGCCCTTCGGAAGATTCTGGAAGAGGAAAAGGGGAACCGGACTAAGAAGAGGAGCGATAAAGAAAGATGAGTATGATGCATTTGGAAAAGGAATTCTTTTTATGATGAGGTAAGGACGGTTTTTACATTCCTGGTATCATGAAAAGGGCATGGGGAGCGGAGCTTGCGGTTTTAAAAGAGATCGATACGATTTGTAAGAGCATCGGATTCCCTATTTTCTGAGTTCCGGTACGCTTCTCGGAGTGGTCCGGGAAGAGGGACAGTTATTCCCTGGATGATGACTTGGATATTTTAATGTTTCGGAAGGACTATCTTCGGTTTTTGCATTTTGCGAAGAGGAGCTTCCCGAAGAACTGTATATCAGGGCTATCGAAGTGGATGTGAGTCAAGCCAGTTTTGTGCTGGAAGGTCGGACTGAAGAAGAGCTGCTCTCTCTACGCTCGATAGCGCACTGCTCTTCCCTATAAGGTAGAGACGTTGATATTTTTACTGGACGAGCTTTCGGATAAGGGAAGAGGAAGAGGCGTATCGGAAAAGAAGTGCTGAACCTGCTTTATAGTTTAAATGATGTGGTACGTAAAGTGGCGAGTGATGAGGAAGTGGAACCGCTCTCAAAAGGTGGAAGAGGTTCTCCACTATCACTTTGATCGAGCAATCTCTTGTCAGCCAGTTTAAAATTCTTTTCGACTAGGGTTTTTCAGAGGTTCAACGGAACTGGGGGAAAGAGGGTCGCCATTTTCCTATATATACTATATTGATGGGACTTGTGCCTATTCGAGGGAGGCCTTTGCAGAGACGATGAGAGCTCCTTTTGCGGAATGCGTTTTCCGGTAGCGATAGGCTATGATGAAGAGCTTCGCGCCGAGTATGGAGACTGGCATAAGAAGTGTAAGGCGGGAGGCGACCATGAATATCCCTGCTTTTCCGAATCGGAGGAGCAGGTTTCCCGTTTATTTCCTGAAAAGGCTTTTCCGAACTATCTTTTTAAGAAAGAAAGCATCGAGCGTTCCCCGGTCCGAGCCTTCGGGAACAATATTTAGAAATTGATGGACAGCTTTCTTTTAGAGGAAGAGAAGGAGCGAGGCTGCTCCAGGAAGGGAGATTTCCGCTTATCAGGCGCTTCTTGCCGCCTTGCAGGAAACGGTAATTGCCTTTGGAGGATTGCTTGAGAAGAGGATAGGGAAGGATACGGAATCGATTTCTCTGGTGGAAAGATACTGTGAGATGCTTTATCAACGGTATCAAGCTGTTCCCTCTTGGCAGAGAATGGAGAAGAAGTAACAAGAAGGAGAGAGATAGAGAAGAGCGGAGAGACAGAGAAGAGAGAGGAGACAGAGGCGGGCAAGTCCGTGTCGCTCCTTAAGGATTTAAAGAAGACTGTCGGGAAAGAGTGGAAAGTACAGGCAGTTTTTCTCCTGCACCGGGTAAAGGACTTTGCCGGTCTTCGCCCATTAATCGATGGCTTACGGAAAGAAAATGTGGATTGCAAGATTATTCCGATTCCCTATTATGAGAAAGCGGTCACCGGAGGCTCACGGAGATGCACTACGAAGGCGCGGACTTCCCGAAGGAATATCCCATTACGGCGTATCAAAGCTATGATTTCAGCGCAGGAACTCCCGGACTGTATCGTAATGAGATTCTCCTTATGATGAATTTAATGCAGTCTTCTCCATAGATCCTTCTTTTATAGTAGAAATATGAAGTAGTATACGGGAAAAACTGGTCTATCTTCCTTGGTTTGTGACGGATGAAATCAATCCGAAGGATCCGGAAGACGGGAAAGCCTTCTACAATATGCGCTATTATGTGACGGTGCCCGCGTATTCCATGCGCGCAGTTATACGCTTGCATGCAGTCGGAAGGGATGAAAGAAGCCTATCTGGAAAAGATTTGCCCTGTATTTACAGAAAGAAGGGTTATTCATGGGTACGGAAGAGCAGGAGGAGGAGTGCTTTCGGATGAGACAAAGATTCTCGCTGCGGCTCCTGCCTCCATTCAGGCAGAGGACAGGGAACGGAGGCGGTCTTCGTACGTTTCGGACTTTTCTCTTTCCCAAATCCCCCCGGCGGGAAGTGCAGTGAGGAATAAAAGATGCGAAAGAGAAAAAAAGAACAGATTCTTTCTCTTCTTCAGTCTTATGAGGAAGCCCATTCTACAGAAAGAACGTTAATTGAAGAAGGAAAAGGAGAAGCGGCCATCTCGCTTGCTCGTGCTTTACTCAGGAGGGATGGAGAAAGTGGAAAAAGATATCCCGCATAAGGCGGGAGAAGAGGGAAGATGGCAAGTCTCCTCTTTATCAGGAGTCGACTTTACCGCGTTTTCCTTGCACCTTTCCGGGGAGAAAGAAGACTTGGAGGGGGCACGGCAGTTCCTTAGGCAGGCAGAATCCGTCTTTCGGAAGATTCAAGAGGAGGTAGAGCATCTGCCGGTGCATACGCTGGTTCTTTTTCTGCCCTACAAGGCGTCAATGTGGGACAGTATGGCGTCCGTTTATCAGGGCGGCGAGGCAGGACCCTCCTCAGAAGCACTCGTTATGCCGATTACCTATTTTGAGAAAAAGAAGACGGGAGTTTTGGCGAGGCACGGAATGAAAAGAGCAGTTTCCGGAAGGAGATTCCGCTTCACGGAAGATTTTTCCCTGGAGGAAGAACAGCCGGATATCCTCTATCCATAAATCCCTATGATACGTGGCAAACAGAGTAACCTCGGTGCATCCTCTACTACTCTTTGCGAATTTAATATACGAGAAATCTTGTTTTTATTCCTTACTATACCAATGTCGGCGCATCCAGCTTCGATCCCTGTTTCTTCCGGCTTACCGGGATGTGGATTTTATTGTGACACAAAATGAAGCCCATACGAGAAGTCTTCCGGAAGAGGTGCAGGATAAGGCAAGAACACTGGGAAGCCTGAAGTTGGATAGCATCCTCTCTTCTCGATAAGAAGGAGTCGCCCCTTCCGAAAAGAGTGGGAGAAGATTGCAGCAGAGAAAGCTTTTGTTTCTATAATACCGGTTTGGAAGAAATGTTAGAGGATGCGACTTCTTTTCTAGATGGAAGAAGTTTTCCTTTTTAAGGAGAACTGGGAATACTGTCTGTTATGGAGCCATGCACTCGTTACTGGAAAACCACGTTTTTGACCATGCGGAGAGAATTCCTCCCTCATTTTGAGAGCGTTAGAAGCAGCGATTTTGTAAAAGATAGGAATATACGACAGTACAGGCTCTCCGGATGTAGCAGTGTTCTATGCAGACCTCTACCTTGGCGATGCAGGGGAGTTCTGGTCGCTTCGCTCTTTTCCGTGATGGAGAAGCCGCTCTTTATCCTGGACCAAAAAGTTTCCTCTCTCAGAGAAGAGGGGATTCTCGTATGCACGACTTATTACAGTATATATATCGAGAAAGCGGCAAAGGGAATCCGGAAGGAGCTGGATGAAACTCTGGTTTTCGAGGGGACGCTTTCTTCTTCATGCGTCGATTAAGGCGCACTGTCTGTACCTGGATAAAGTCGTTCCGGAAGCGGGGGAACTTTCGAAGATTTTTCTCTTCCTGCGGACGAGTACGGAGAAGCCTACTTTGATCAGGGAAGGTGGATTCTCTGCCCGAAAGCGGGAAATCATTTTCTTATTCTGGAAAAAGGCGGGAAGGAAAGGAAGGTGCTTCTTCCTTCTTTCTTTATAAACCGGATACTTTCTTTGAATGAACGGGAGGGAGAGTTTATCTGCTCTGTAAAGCGGAGAATTACCTCTGTGATGTTCGCTTCTCGTTAAAGAAGCTAGAAGGAGAAGAGCTGAAAGGGCAGAAAGAGGAAACAGAACCCCGTTACCACATTGCAGAAGAAGAGTTGAAGAGATGGAAGGTGGAGTGCCGTTTTCCGGAAGAGGAACTGGTCGCTGGGTTTTCTTCGTTCAGACGCCTTTACGGCTTACAGGAGACTGCGCGCTATACTTTAAAAGGACTATCTTTGGGAAAGCACTTTTCCCGTCCGTTTGATAAGGCGCTTTCTCATCGTAAAATAAAAGACATCGGCGTGCATATCGGTTGTGCGGGAGAGAAGATTCACGCGTATTTTCAGCATATCGCAGTACAGGATGAGCAGAAATAGGGAAATAGAAGGATAGAAGAATAGAGGAACAGGAGAGAGGATGAAAGCGATTGATTTTGAATTCCGGGAAGGAAGCCGTATGGGGGATCTCACGAAAGATCACCCGAAGTGTAGTGACGGAACTTGCCAGTATGGAGACGATGTCCAGGTTGGTCATTAGATTCAAGGAGTTGGGGATTCAGGAAGTGGTGATTACGACCGGTCCGTTCGAGGAGAAGCTCATGCATTGTGTGGAAGAGCTTTGGGGCTGGACTTACACTATCATTTTGTACGGAACCGCTGTATGAAGAAACGAACTATATCTATTCCATCTATCTTGCGAAAGAACTTCTGGAGGATACCGATCTTCTGCTTCTGCATGGGATCTTGTCGTGGAGGATGAGGTTTTCTTCGATTTCTGTGAGCAGGAGGGTTCTTGTAATGGCGGGCTACGACATAAAGAACTCCCGAGAGAAAGACTTCAAAGCGGAAAATCATGGACGGAAAAGATTTGAAGACAGGAATCATCTGGAGAAGGGGATGGAGGATGCCCTGAACGCTGCCTTTGCCTTGTGAAAGCAGCGGATGCCACTCATGGATTCATAGCAGAAAGAAGGACCCGACGAGATTTTCACCTTTTATCGAGCGTTTTCGTGCGGAAGATAAAGGAAACCTACATCGTCCTTGTTCCGACCAGTTTTGATGCGGTAAAGAGGAAGAGTTTAAAGGCACGCAGGGGCAAATGTAGTCATTTATGCGAACCAGCTTTATGCGGGCGACCGTTCCGGCTGATTCAGAAAGCGGCGGAGAGTATTTGTCATGCATGAAAAGGGCGGAGGAGTGCGACGGTTTCTTATGCCGTTTAAAGAGGTATCTCGTTTGATTCCGGAGGAAGAATATGCTCTGTTTTATGGATGGAGGAAAAAGCGGTTCTTTGTTTTTGCTTCCGAGGAAAGAGATCTCCTGTTTTTGGAGACGGAGAATTTACAAAATACAAAAAATATATTTTTCCCGTACGGCGAGTTTGCGCTAGAATATAGCAGAATTTTTGGACTGATGTAAGGCTACGGTTTTTCTGGAAGGACGGAGAAGAGAAAGGACAGGCAGCAGGGGAAGAACGTGCCAGATTTTTGTATAGGGTTTGGGGAGAATATGAGAAAAGAAGTGATCGAGGCGCAGATTGTTCTCTGGAACAGGCGATGAAGGAGGAACTCGGAGATTTCATTCGAAGAAATGCCTGAAGAAAATCTTCTTGTAGCGGGGAAGTCCTTTGACACGCCTGCTGGGAGAAAGGGAGTTTTTGGACGCTTACGGAAGAACTGAGTAGAGGTGGAACGTTCCACCTTTTCGGTGAATCCGCTTTTTCAGGGAAGCGGTGAAAGAGCCCGTGCTTTTCGGGATTTTTCCGCGGATGTCATTTTGCCGTGGGAGGCGGTTCCGCTCATGGATACGGAGAAAGTGTATCAAGCTCTTTTCTTCCATGCCGGAGAAAGAGCTTCGAACCCCATGGAAGGACAATGGCGTTCCGAGCTTGCAGTTCCCACGACCGCGGGAACCGGTTCGGAAATACGCCGTTTGCCGTACTGTATAAGGATGGGGAGAAGATTTCCGTGGGAGGATGAAAGTATTTATCCTTTGATTCGGGTGGAAGATACGAGAAGCCTCTTCATGCGCTTCCACTCATTCAGAAGAAAGCCTGTCTTCTGGATGCCTTGAGTCATGCGATGGAATCGATCTGGTCTAAAGCCAGTGAAGGGACAATCTCTACTACGGAAAGGAAGCGATTGAGCGTATTCTTCGCTATAGTGATGCTTATCTGGAAGGAGACGAGGAGGCGCTGAAAGAGATTGCCTGCGGCAAATCTCGCCGGAAAGCGATTGCCATCACGGAACAACCGGCGACACGCCTTGTCCTATAAGCTGGGTTCCTTTTCGGCTGCTGCACGGACTGGCTACCGCGATGGTGAATAAAGAGTTGTATCCCGCATCCGTATCTCATCTTCGTCCGGAGGAGGAGGAGAATTTCCGCACTCTTGCCCATTGCCTCGGGGCGAAAGACATCGAGGGCGGTGTCACCATCTACCATGCTTTTCTGGACAAGATGGATATCCTTCCGAAGGAGACGCAGTTCTTCCTGGAAAACCTCGATAAGAAGGTCTTAGAGGAAGGAATAAGGAGAGATGGAGAAGGAAGGCACGCTTCCGAGAGATTTACAGACGGAAATTCGGAAGCGGAAGAAGCCTTATTGGAGAAGGCTGTCGTGCTTCTCGTCCATTCCGTGAATCAGGAGCGGATGAAGAATCATCCGGTTACGCTCTCGGAGAAAGAACTGGATACGCTCTATCGAAAGATACTTGCATGTAGAGAAGGAGAAAAAGATGAAAGTGGAAGCATTTCTGGAAAAGGATTCTGTCCGATTTTCTGTGCTGGGCGTGCCTGATTCCCAGTTAAAAGCGCTCAGCGATGCTTTGATGGAACGCTACGGGATTTCGGAACGGCATATTATCGCGGCAAATGAAGGAAATGCGGTAGCGCTTGCGACCGGACATTTTCTCGCGAGCGGACAAAGTGCCTACCGTGTCTCCGGAAACAGCGGCGAAGGCAATACCCATGAATCCTCCCGCTTCTTTATGCGCGAAGGGGTTTATGCGATTCCGCTTCTCCTTGTCATCGGCTACCGCGGGGAGCCAGACGGAATGAACCCAGCATCTCTTTCAGGGAGAATCACCCTCTTTTCTCGATATGATGGCGATTCCCTACTTTTATTTTAGAGAAGGAGACAACGGAAGAAGAACTTACGGATGCCATCGCGGTTTTGCAGCAATTTTTCCGGGAGGGAAGGCAGGGCTGCTGCCATTGTGGTGAAGAAGGGAGCCCTGGAGAAGAGCACTGCTTTTCCCTATCGAAATCGGTGATACGCCATCAGAGGGATGCAATCAGAACCGTGCTTTCCTATACGGGAAAGAGTCCGGTTGTTCTCACTGACGGGAAAAATCGGTCGGGAAGTGTATGAGATACGGGATGCGCGAGGAGAAGGACCCTGATTCTGATCGAGATTTGCTGTGCCTTACATTCCCGAGCAGACCTCGGTAGACCGAAGAGCACACCGGAGGAGAATAAGAAGGCTTTCATGCAGTCCTCAAAAGGCTAAGATGCGGAGGATAAAGGACTAGAAGACAGACTGCAAAGGATTAAATAATTATTTGAATGAAAAATTACTTATATAAAATAATATAGTTACGATATTGTATACTAAGAGGAACAAATATACAGAGAGAAAATAAAAACATTAAATTTAATTTTTCTATTGACTCCTCGAAAATATCTGTTATAATCCAAGATGTAAGCGAAAATTGGATAACATCTGTCGGAACAGAGACGGATCTCTGCTTACCAGCAGATTCTGACCGGATCTGTTTGAGCAAAAACCGGAGAAATTCAGTGACGCAAAGCTATAGGGCCTGTAAAATGGCAGCCGAGTTGCGATCTTCTTATAGGAAGATGTATAAAACTATGACAGACTTTTTCATATTGAAGATACGGTTAGCTGGCAACTAGGGAAGGAACCTAGGTGTCGGTACCTGAAAAAGAGCATTCTTTTCGACAAGCATATGGTTCAAAGGGAACCATGGCAAACCCGGGAAACCTGACGACGCAAAAGCTATAGGACTGTAAAATGTCAGCCAGCTGACGATCATAGTAAAGCCCCTGACCAGGGTGAGTGGATTTCTGCTCCTGACTCCTCAGCAAGAAGGAGTTAAGTATGAAAAAGGTAGTAAGATTTATTTTACTTACAGCATCATTGTTACTGCAATATTTGCAATGACAGCCTTTGCTGCAAAGGGTGATGCAAAAGCCGCATTCATAAAAAGTAAAATGAAATTAGAGTAGCAAATGGATTGAATCCGCTTAGCTGGAATTACGCAGGTTGAGAACGCCGCTAAGGTGGAGAGCAAACGAAATCGTTGGAAGCTTTCTCCACACAAGACCGGATGGAAGACTGGTATACAGCTGATGACAAAGTTCTCTATGGCGAGAATCTTGCACAGTATTATGACAGCGCGGAAGAGAGTTGTAGCAGCTTGGATGAATTCTCCTTCTCACAGAGCAAACATCTTAAAAGGCGATTTCAAGAGCGAGTGCAATCTTCACTGTTGAAGTAGACGAGAAGTTTCACTGGGCAGAGGAATTTTGGAATCTAAAAGATAGTGAGAAATATATTGTGAAAAAGTACGATAAAGAGAAACGTGAAACCTAAAAAGAAGGAAAGGGACTGCTCGACAGATCATCGGTAGTCCTTTTCTCTTTGCACAAAGAAGACTCAGAAACGGGGCATTTTCCGCGATGAGGGCTCTCTCTTTCGTTTCATAGTAAAAGTAGGACTGATTAGTAAAAGGGGAGAGGAATGGAAGAGAAAGGGATACAGAACAGCACTTTCATTGTGGAAGTGAAGTGTATGGAGAAGGATACCTGGCAAGGGAAAGTGACATGGGCAGAAAAGAACCGTTCGCAGTATTTTCGCTCTGCATTGGAACTCTGAAATTAATGGATAGAGCATTGCTGGATAAGACGTTGTCTTTGGAAGATGAGGAAGATGAGGATGGAGAAAACGCTGGATAAGCTTTTATGCCATAGATCTGCTCGGCGTTTTGGTCAATGCCAGAGATGGGGAGACTTTCAGGGGGAATTGTTGCAGCTCTATTCTCCGGAGGCGGTTCCTTTTTACAGTGTTCTTGACTTGATTAAGAAGATGGAATCCTTTTTACGACGAGTGGGATTACCCAAAACAGCCTGTCAGGGACAGAAGTTTTTCGAAAGAGACAGAAGTATGTCTATCCCGACCGCAAAGGAAAGAAAGCACTGATTGACGCAGCAAGAACTTTGGAAAAGTATCCGATGATTGAGAAAAGAGAAAGAAACTGGCGACATTCTTCGTGCATACAAAACTGAGACAGAGGAGCAGCTGGCAGGGAGACGTCTACCATGGGGAGACGGGAGAGGTCTTTTCTTTTCAGAGTGTTTTGTCCCTCCTTCGGATTATGGATAAGGAATGGAATAGAAGATGAGACAGAGAAAGAAGAGAAGATTTACCCTGCTTTTTGTACCGCTTCTTCTCTGCTTTACCTCTCTCTTCTTTCTTGCGGAAAGAAACCGACCGGGAAAATCGTCGGAAGAGAAGTGAGAGTTTCTTATGACTTTGATAATTTCCCCTTTACGAAGGAAGACGAAGAAGGTAGCGCTACAGGCTTCGAAGTGGAGCTGATAGAGGCTATTGCGAAGAGAGAAGGCTTTTCCGTGCGTTTCCTTCCGAAAAACCAGTCTGCACTGGAACCCTTCCATCATCGCAGGAACGTCGGATATGGCTATCGGAGGACTCGTGGAAGAGAAGACGGAGAAGAGGGTCGATTTTTCAAAGTCCTATCAGGAGATGCAACTCGCGTTTCTTCTTTCGAGAAAGAACAGCGGACCTTCACTGAGGCTGTGCAGGACAGGGGCGAAGGAAGACAGGATTCTGGAAGCTTTACGGGGAAAGCGAATCTATGTGAAAGAAGGCAGCTTTGCCGCCGCTTTTTGGAAGAGAGACGGGAGAACTACGGTTTGCTTTCTGACTGTTGTACAGACCAATGAGGACTTTCGGGAAGCTTTGAGGGAGATGCGGATGCGATTTGCGATTTTTTTCTCCCGCTTTAACGGATATTGTGAAACTGCATAGGGAGTTTCGCCTCGTTCCTTTCCGAAGGAAGAGAAACTTTCTTTCATTGTGGGGCATGGGCAGAATCAGGAGATTCTCCGTGCCTTTGCACGCGGACTCAGGGAAGATGCGGGAGGACGGTTCTTTTGAAAAGCCTTCGCAAAAATATAAAAGCTATTTTTCCGGAAGATAGAAAATGCTTTTTTTCATGGAGGAGGGTGCTTATGCACTCTCTTTTTGACGATATTGGATAGAAACCCAATATTTTTGGGTATCATGATAAAAAATTTTTGTTTATGGAATAAGAACTTTCATTTATAGAACAAACAGGCTGGAAATGGCAGGGAAGTCGCAGTATCGGAGGGAGCCGAATTGATTAGAAAGAATAACATCATTCTTCCGAAATGGAACGAGAAGCAGAGCGAAACTACAGGAGGGGCAGATTGATCCCCTCACAAAAACCATAAGAGAATCGTCCTTTCCGCGCCCCTTGCAGAGGAGTATCTGGAAGAGGGCAGCTTTTGTGCTACTTCAATATCGTTGATTTCAAGCTGTTTAACTATCGTTTCGGCTTTGAAGAGGGATCTTCTTCTGGTGGAGATGGCGAATATCTTAAAAACCGCTTTTTCGGACGCACTGATTACGAGGATGTTTGCGGATCAGTTTGCGGTCCTTTTTGTCCAATGCCGACTGTTATGAAGCTTTGATTCAGGTGCATGAAGCATTCAGTAATCTCGATTTACCCATGGCGCTGGACTTTAAAGTGGGGATTTACAGTGTTTCCGCGAAACGAAATATCATCAATGCCTGCGACAGAGCGAAGACGACTTGTGACAGCATCAAAAAGAGCGGGAAATCTTTTATCGCTATCACGATGAAGAACTGAGTCATCTTCTTTTGAGACAGCGTTTTATTGTGGACAATATAGAACTGGCGATGGAACGGGGGTGATATACAGGTGTATTATCAGCCCCTGATTCATCGCGCTTTCGAAAGAGGTCTGCGGGATGGAGGCTCTGGTGCGCTGGGTAGACCCAGCATTACGGTTTGCTTTCACCGGGAGAGTTTATCCCTGTTTTAGAGGAGTATCATCTGATTCATCTTCTGGATATCCACGTAATCGAAAAATATGTAAGGCTTTCTATGATATTCAGGGAGCAGGGGAAAGTATGGTGCCGGTTTCCTTCAATGTGTCGCGGATGGATTTTGAACTCTGCGATATTTTTGCGGAATTGGAAACACTCGTGAAGAAGTATAATGTGCCGAAAGAAATGCTGACCATGGAGATTACGGAATCGGTTCTGAATAAGAATCCGAAGCTGATCAGCAACCAGATTCAGAAATTCCATGAAGCAGGATATAAGGTCTGGATGGATGATTTCGGTTCAGGCTACAGCTCCTGAATATTTTTGAAGGACTTTGATTTTGATCTCTTAAAAGATTGATATGCTCTTACTGCGGGACTTTCAGGAGAAATCCCGTAAAATCGTGAGTTCCATCGTCGATATGGCAAAGAAAAATCGGCATTCGAACGCTTGCAGAGGGCGTAGAGACGGAAGAACAACTGGAGTTCTTACGGAGATCGGCTGTGAGAAATTGCAGGGGTACTATATCGGGCGCCCCAGACCTTACGATGAAACGATTCGGCACTGTAAAGAGATGGGCTTCCGTTTTGAAACCCCGGGAAAGAGACAGTATAATGATGACCTGGGAAACGTGAATTTAATGAGTAGCTATGCGCATCTCACGCAGTACACGGGGCAGGAAGAAGACTGCACAGAGGGAATCCCCCTTTCCATTGTAGAGATGGTGGGAGACAAACTCGAGTTCCTCTATGTCAATAAAATCCTTTGCGCAGGAGCTTGCCGTGATGGACGGCTTGAGTGTGAAGCAAACGGAAAAAATCATTAATGATAGGAAAGAAGTCCTGTACAAAGTGATTCGTCGTTTTCTGACCAACCTTTCGGAAGGCGACCGGGAAGTGTTGGATACGATGGAGGGAGAGTCTTTCTGTAGTATAAGGGGAAGAGAAATCAGCCATATTCCGGGACGAAATGCGTACATCATTAACCTCCAGGTATACCAGGGAAACTTCTTGAAGTTAAAGCAGAAGAAGATGATGAGAAGGTGAAGGACCTGTATAAAGGCTTTTGAGGAAGTACTGCTCTGGAGTCCCCGCCTCGGAAAAACGGGAAGTGCTCTATGAACGGGTAAAGGGAAAGAACGGAGCGAGAAGGATGCCCTCACGGAGTATGCGGAACGTGTCTTTTCAAGGAGGAAGGAAGCGCTTTTTCAATTCCTCCGGCAGAGCAATGTGCAGAAAAATAAGACAGAGGTGAAGGAAAAAATACTTTTTCGGAATGGATGAAAAGGGAAAGAAAATCGTCCTTTTGGTGAGCTTGAAAGGCTTCCACACTGGATGGAGAAGGAAAAGTGCTTGTCAGCGTGCGAAGGCTTTGGAACGAATCGGCGGGCTCTCTTATTGCGGGGAAAATGGGAGAAGTTTTATAAGCGGAATAAGACAAATTTCGTAAAAAGCAAAAATATTTAAAAATTAGAGATATTTGCCTATCTTACTTGTCAAATAAAAGGCAGTTTTGATATAGTACATAAGATTTAATATTAAAAAGATTAAAAACGGTTACTTCGGCTTTTTGAGACTTAAAAATACAGATATACAGGAAGTTGAAGAAAGACATTGTGTCCTAAAGGAGGAGGACGATGGAAGATATAGCGCTGATTCAACCGATGCAATCCTGGAAACTGGGGAGCATAGGAGATACTGCGATTGGTACCGGACTCTGCCCAGGCAGAAGGAGCAAGCTTTATTTAAAGACGTGTTTAAATCCGCTATCAATAATGTCAAGACTCCCAGTTGGATGTGGAAAACAAGCAGTATTTACTGGCTACAGGGCAGCTCGATGCACACAGCTACCGATTGCGGAAGCCAAAGCGCAGATCAGTCTGGATTTACTCGTATCCTTGCGAAATAAGGCGTTGGACAGTTATAATGAGCTTATGAAGATTAACTTGCAGAGGATTGATAGGGAGTTTTCAAGTGCAAAAGCTCAAAGAAATGTGGCAGAAACTGTCGCAAAAATCAAAAAGCTCTTAGGAATCATTTCTGCTGTAACTTTGCTGGTTATAGTTGTGGCAGTTTTTGATTGCTAAAGGACAAAAACAGAATATCAGACACTTTTTACTTCTTTAAGTCAAAGTGAAGCACAGCAGTGGTTTCTCTCCTCCAGGAGCAGAATGTACCGTATCTTTCACGATGGAAAAGTCCGGGTCTTTGAAGGTGCCGTCTCAGTCGGTCCGATACCCTTCGTCTCAACTTTCTTTCCAAGGGCTATCCGAAGTCCAGCTTCGCGTACAAATATGTACATCAGAAATCCGGTCTGATGACGACTGAGTCCGATAAGAAGCAGTATACACTCTGATGATTTACAGGATCGATTGAGGGCGACGATTCGCCTCTTTGATGGTGTACAGGATGCAAAGGTCACCATTGCGGAAGGAACGGAGCAGAACTACGCCATGAAACGGAAGACCCCGTGCAGGCGAGCGCCAGTGTTGTGGTGACGATGCAGGAAGGGCAGAGCCTCAGCGAGAAGAATGCGGGCGATTAAAAACCTTGTGGCGCGTTCCGTAAAAGGAATGAATTTCACGAAGGTTTCCGTTTTGATGCCGCAACTATGGAAGAAGTGGCAGCGGACACGGATGACGAGTACGAGCGGTACGGGTTCCAGCATGGCGAACCTTACGGCAACCGTGGAGAACAATATCGCAACGAACGATGAGCGTGTACTCGGAAAGATCTACGGCGGAGAGAATCTGGCAGTTTCCGTAAAGGGAACCCTGAATATGGCGAAGCTCTATTCAGGAAAATACGCAGTACACCGTTCCGAGAAGACGGAGGCAAACGATGAGACCGGTACTGAAAAATGAAGAAGTTGCCGGGGAAAAATGCCGGAAATTCGGAGAAAAATGCTGCCAGTGTGGCGGGTGCGGATGCCAATGCGGACACCCCCGTTATACGACGCAGAACAGCGGAACGGCGACAAATGACAGTTATGCGAACTCCAGTTGCAACCAGGGTGGCTGTATAATGTCTTAAAAAGAACAGAAGAGATTGCACCGCGTTCTGGAAAACGCAACCGTGGCAATGTGTGATTAATAGGATGATACCAGCATTCCGGAGAGTGATTTAATCAACCTTGTTGCCGGATGCGGCAGGAATCAGCAGAGACGATGCGGAGAGTAAGATTACGATTCTGCGTTCTCTCAATAAAACGAATGTCCAGAAGACACAGGAAGAAGCAAAACCGGAAGAACCGAAGAGACGATTCTTGCCCCAGTTCCCGATTTGAGGCAGTTATCGGAGCAGCTGTATCGGCGTTCCTCTTATTCCTTATTCTTATCCTCCTTATTCTTCGTGCTAAGAAGAAAAAGAAGCAGAAGAAGCTTATGGAAGAAGAGATGGCGAATCAGGAAGCATAGCGTACACGGGAGAAGCCGACGGATGAGATTGCACCGATTGATGACACCCCGGATGAGTATGAACTCAATGCGGAAGGTCGCATGATTCACGGTATGAAGCTGAAGAAGAGTATCGGCGAGTTTGCAGACCAGAACCCGCAGGTAGTGGCAAAAAGCTGATTCAGAGCTGGATGAGAGAAGAGGAGCAAAACAGTGGCAGGAAACAGCACAGAAACACACAGAAAGTAAGGCAAAAGCGGATCAGTCGAATCCCGAAGGACGGAGCCGCGCCACAAAGCTTTCTGGAAAGCAGAAAGCGGCGCTTGTGGTAGTTCCCTCGGCGCGGATCGCGCTTCCCAGATCTATAAATATTTGAACGAGAGGGATGTGGAGGAACTCACCTTTGAAGTGGCAAAGATGGGAAGACCACGAACTCGATGGTGGAGGACACTGGAACAGTTCTATCGCCTCTGCCTGACCCATAAGATGATGACCGATGGCGGAATGGATTATGCCAAGGCGGTTCTCGAGAAAGCATTCGGTGAGACCGCGGCGAAGTCCCTCTCTGGATCGTGTTTCCCATACTCTGGCTTCGAGACCGTTCAATTTCTTCTCGAAGGGCGACCCGAAGGCTCTGCTTTCTCTCTGCAGAACGAGGGTCCGCAGGTTATCGCTTTGATTCTTTTCCCTATATGGATGCGGAGCAGGCTGCTGAATCCTTGAGAAACCTTGCCGAAGCGAAGCGGATTCCGACCGTTATGGCGATGGCGAAGATGGATCGTGTATCCCCGGAAAGCAATCTCTGTGTAGAAGAAGAGATGAAACGAAAGTTCGATACCATTATTACCAGTGAGGACAACATGAACTTTGGCGGTGGTATGATTTCGTTGCCGATATCGCTGAACCACATCGATCGAAGTAATGAGAGAAGATTTTTCGACGAACTCGATGTCACCGATCGGATCTTTCCGCAGATATCAAGGACAAGATGTTCGTCTTCGAGGATATTCTTACTATGGACGACCGTTCCGTTCAGCGTTTCATCCGTGATGCTGCGACTCGAGGATATCATGTTTGCCTTGAAGACCGCAAGCGAAGAGATGAAGCAGATCATCTTCAACAATATGTCGAAGCGTATGGCGGAGACCGTTCAGTCCGATATGGAAGTTTCCAGAAATATCCGTTTTGAAGGATGTGGAAGAAGCAGCAGCGGATTGTAAACCTTATTCGTTCCTTAGAGGATAGGGTGAAGTCAGTATCAATAAGGGAGGAGATGAAGATAATGTTCTCGTCTAGGAAGATTGTCGATCTGCTTCAATCAGGGACTCAGCAACTACCTGAGTCTCTCTGGAGGAAGAGAGCTCCAGTGGCAACAAAGAGCCTGAGGATTATTTTCGGGAGGAAGAGCAGCAAAAAGAAAGGACAGTCTGCTCCTTTACCGGAGAAACAGGAAGAGGATCCCTATCATGAGACACTTTTGCATCTTGCGCTAGAAGCGCAACGCATTATCGATACCGCAGAAGGAGAGCGGAGAATATCAAGGCGAAGGCGAAAGAAGAGGGCTATCAGGCCGGCCATGAGGGAAGGGTTTCAGAAGGGCAAAGAAGAGCGGAAGAACAGGTTCTTTCCGAACACGCGGAAGAACTGGAGGAGTTTCGACAGGAGTTAAACCGCAGTCTCCGTACCGTAGAGGATGCCAAGACCGAAAGACTTTACCGTTATATGGATGAACTGAAAGACGTTGCCATTGCAGTGGCGGAGAAGGTGATTTATGTCAGTCTCCGTTCCTCGGGAGAAGTCATTCGGAGAATGATTCTGAAAGAAGCGGAGCGCATCAAGAAGACCGCCTGGTTGAAGATTCACATCGACCGCCTGGATTATGAGATGCTGGTGGAAACGGATGCGGATATCGCAACGGAACTCTCTCAGGTGTCAAGACAATATAAGTTTGTGATTGTTGAGAAAGAAGAGCCGGAACCCTTATCCTGGAGACCCAGGAAGAGATTGTGGATGCCGGTATCGACACACAGATGGAGAATCTAAGGGAAAGACTGGGACATTTGGACAGCCAGGAGAGCGAGTAAAGGGATGTATGAGAGTGTTCTCTCCACAATCAAGAAGATGGATCCTGTGGAGAATATCGGAAAAATTGAAAATATGGTAGGGAATGTCGATGGAAGCCCTCCGGTACAGGAAAATCCAGTATCGGAGATATCTGTATGATATACAGTGATGAAACGGAATCCCAGGTTGCTGCAGGAAGTGAGTAGGCTTTTAAGGGCGATCGTGCAGCTGATGACGACTCGAAACCTCGTGGGGATCACGTCCGGTGCCTTTGTCAGAAATACAAGACGGCGCCTTCGTGTACCTGGGGGACTTTTGAAGGAAGAAATTATTGATGCGCAGGGTGCGCGCCGATGGACGGGAGAACCCTTTCCGGAAAGTGAATACTACACGGTCAATAATTCTTATATGACTCTGGACAGACCGCCGATTCGGGAACGACTGCATTTTGGAATCAAGGCAATCGACGGCTTAAATACCATTGGTAAGGGCAGCGTATCGGTATCTTTGCCGGTTCCGGTGTCGGAAAGTCTACTTTGATGGGGATGATTGCGAAATGTCAAGACGGATATTAATGTGATTGCCCTTGTCGGAGAGCGTGGTCGAGAAATTTTGGAGTTCGTAGAGAAAGACCTTGAGAGGAAGGAATGCGGCGTACCCATTTTGGTGGTGGCGACTTCCGACCAGCCGGCGATGCTTCGTTTGAAGGCACCGCTCGTGGCGACGACTACTGCGGAGTATTTCCGGGATAAGGGAATGGATGTCCTTCTGATGATGGATTCCTGACCCGTTTTGCCATAGGCACGGAGAGAGATTGGTCTTGCGACAGGGGCCGCCGATTGCGGAGAGGTATACCCCTTCCATTTATGCGGAGTTCCCGCGTCTTTTGGAGAGAGCCAGGCCTTCAAGAAAGGTTCGATAACCGGTGTCTATACCGTGCTCGTGAAGGTGACGATACCAACGAACCGATTGCCGATACGGTCCGCGGTATTTTGGATCGGTCTGTGCGCGCGTCCAGACAGCTTGCGGCGGAGAATCATTATCCGCAATCGACATCGGAATGAGTATTTCCGTTTGATGGCGGAACTCGTTTCGAGAGCATAAAAATATGCCTCAAATGCAGAAATATTCTGGGACTGGCCAGAGATGCCGACCTGATTTCTATCGGGGCGTATAAAGAAGGGACTGACCCGAAAACTCGATGAGCAATAGAAAATATCCGTTGATTAATGAATTTCTTAAGCAAAAGTAGAAGAATCATTTTCCTATGAAGAGACAGTAAGGCTAAAAATGGAGGAAGTACCGATATCTCTTGAGAGGTGAAGTGATTCCTTGTTAGAAAAAGGACAGACGGAATGAAAAAATTCAGCTACAGTCTGAAGCGTGTTATCAATTCAAACTGAAGATTCTGGATAAGCAAGAAGGAGTATGCAGTTAAGGTACAAGACGTACAGAATCAGCAGAAGCTCTTGACGAATTTAAGGCAGGAACTCGTTCACTATGAAGAAGAGTTCGAGAAAAGTCAAGAAAGAGGGCTGCGCCATCGAAAAGATGATGATTTATGTTGCCGGTATCGAAAGAATGGAAGAACGCATCAAAAAGAAGGATGAACTTACCCGCCTCACTATTCTTGCTGAGGAAAAAGAAAGAAAAGAAAGTTATTAAGGCGAACATGGACACCAGCGCTTTCAGAAATTGAAAGAAAAGAAGCTGGAAGAATACCATGAACTTAGCCTGGAAAAACGAGGAGGCTTTCGTTGAGGAATTCGTTTCTCATGCAAGAAGAAGCCTAAGAGATCACAGGAGAAAATATGGCGGAACTAATGATGCTGAACAAAGATTACAGCGCGGGAAAAAGCAGTCTCACGCGAGAGAGTCAGGTTCTTCCCTTGGGAAAGGACTACGGAAAGACTAAGGCGGGAGAAGGATAGTGCTTCTTTAGACTTCAGTAAATTTTCTTTGGGCTTCGAAAAGAAGAAGGAGAGAAGAGAGAAGAAGTGCGAACGGATAAAGAAGAGAAAAAGCCTGCCGTAGAAGATAAAAGACGAAAAAGACAGGAAAAACAAAGAAGACAGAAGCGAAAAAGAGAACGGCAAGGAGAAAGAGTGAGACGAGAAGCAGACAGGACGCGAGAAGAGAGATTGCGACCGTGCTTACGGAGAACAGCTTTCTCATCGAGCGTGATCAATTGAAGGCTGAGTTGCAGACCCATCCGGATCTTTACACTGACAGTCGCTAAAGTAGAAGACGGCGCTGCCCTGAAGCAGTCAGGAGAACCTGTGAATGCTACAGCGGTTTTACAAAATAAAGAAGCGGGAAAGACTGCCGGACAGAAGTTGAACTTGTCCGTTCCTTCAGGAATCAAGAGGAAGGAGAAGAAGGAAGGCGTGAAAGCACTTCTGAAGCCCGTTGCAGAAGGAAATGCGAAGAGAGAAATGGCGGATGCTCTGCCGAAGGAGAGAAAGTAGAGTTACACGAGAAGACGAAGAGAAGAAAAAGACAAGTAAAAGTTTAGAGGATAGAGTGGCCAGACTGGATTTGAAGAAGGAAGATACACCGGTTCAGGTCTCAAGAAGGTAGAACCGAACTTCAAAGAAGAGGGAACGAAATCCGTTTTTCAAAGAAAGAACTGCCGATGAAGCTTGTGACGAAAGAAGAGTCCATTCCGAAGGATGTTGCCGCGTTTTAAACGAAAAGATGAATCTCCAGAAGGCGAAATTAAGATTGAGCTGGAACCGAGCCTTGGACAGATTACCGTAAAAGTGAACTTCTCTGCGGGAAAGGCAAATGTGGTTATTCTGGCGGAAAATGTCAGACGCTGCACTTGTTACAGAACGTTGCGGAAGATATGGCAAGAATTCTGGAGCAGAAGACCGAGCGAGCAAAACAAAGGTCGTTGTGCGTCGAGGAAGCAAAGGGAGAGCATCTCTTCCGGGATGATTCTTCGCGCGGCAATGAGAACAAGGATGAAGCGGAGAAGACTTCGTGAAGAAGCGGAGAAGAAAAAGACAGTACAGAAGAGTTTATTCATAGAATGAGACTGGGACTGGCAGAGTAAGGAGGGTGTATGGCAGATATACGAGCAGTATCATCAGGAAAGAATCCTACGAGGTAGGAAGTTATACCGCAAAAATCGAATGATAAGAATACTTTAACGATAGAAGCTATTTTAAGTTGCTTTCCGCGCAGCTTGCGCATCAGGATATATCTCAATCCGATGGATAACAGCGAGATGATGGCACAGATGACACAGATGGCCATGGTGCAGAATCTCAGCACGATGACCAGCAATATGAAGGAAGAGATGGCACTGACAAAAAGACCACTTACCTTGGGGACTCATCGGGAAAAGAAGTCACGGTAAAGCTTCCGGAGAGAATTCTCTTGTGGAGAATCAGCCGAAAAAGAAAAAGTCCGGCGTCATTGCTTCCGTGAATTTATCCGGAAAGGAAGCCACCTTCCGCATTGAGGGAGATACGACAGAGTATCTTCTATCTAATCTGATTCAGATTGGAAAGCCGGGGACGAGCGCAACAGCCGCGGCAACAAGCAGCGTAGCGCAGTACGGCAGTACCGGGAGCACAGCAGTAAGCGCGGCTTTGAGTTCTCCTGCCGGTCCGGTATCCGGAGTAGAGCGCTGCCGCCTCAACAAGCGGACCGGTGGAAGCTAAAGAAGAAAATCCGGAAAAACGGATGCACTTTTATAAATTAAAAATTAATATAATCGAAAAATAAAAGCATAAACAAATCAAGCAGACTTTATAGATTGACCCGAAACGGTCGATAAAAGATACGTAAACAAAGAAAATAAATTGATGACCCTTTCTGATTTAGAGAGAAGGACAGAATATTATGTTAAACAATGGTTCCGCTCGTAGCAGAGCTTGAGCACATCAGAACAAGTTGGATGTAATCGGTAACAATGTACAAACGTAAATACCTTCGGTTTCAAGTCACAGACTTATAGTTTTAAAAAGATGCGATGTATCAGACTTCCTCCACTTCTTCAGGCGGAAAACAAGAAGCTACCGGTAATGCCACCATCGGTGGTGCAAACCCGCACAGTATGGTTGCGGTTCTCTTACCGGCTCATCGCAACGGACTTCACTTCCAGTACACCGTCTTATGTAGGCGGATTCAATGCCAATATCAATGGCGCGGGATTTTTCATCACCAGCGCTTCCAATAAAGAAGCTGACCCTGGATCCGGCAAATACGAAAACGACGACGGCGAGATGATGAAGAATAACTGCCTATACCAGAGTCGGACAGTTCTCCGTAGATGCCAACGGTTATATCGTAGATGCGAACCACAACTTCGTTTACGGTTTCCAGCCGGATTCTTTGACGGAGCCGACAAAGTACGGCGACAGCGGAAAGAGCTGGTACCGCTCAAACTCCGGCAGCGGACAATGCAGGAACAGTTGCCCTTACCGGAACACCGGTGTTCACCGGGTTGCCGCACTGGCTGAAGTCGGTTGAAATCGGTGAGGACGAATCATCAAAAGGAATCATCGATAACAAGACTCCCGGTACCGGCGGGCACCTGCGCAGGTGACTTCCGTATCCGTTGTTTTAGGAAAGGTTGCGGTAGCGACGTTTCCAGAACCAGGAAAGGTCTTACCAAGGCGGGAAACAATGCACCTTTAATGCAGGCGTTGGCGACAATACCGGATATATCTCCGCTACCATGCCCGGAAGGTTCCACACCGACTCTTATGGCGGGGGTATCTTGAGGCATCAACGTAGACCTTGCGAAGGAATTCTCGGATATGATTCACAGCACAGAGAGGTTTCAGGCCGATTCCAAAATTATCACCGTATCGGATGAAGTTCTACAGGAACTGGTAAACGATGAAGCGATAAGCGGTGAAATAAAGATAAGAACAGGAAGAGGTTGCGGGATAAGCAAAAGAGCGAGAAGGTTCTGACGTCTTCTTGTTCGCGATCCTCCTTTCTAAGTTATAACTTCATTCACGGGGGAATAACCCTATTAGGTTGAGGAGAGGAAGGAATCATGATTCGCTAACAAAATTAAATGGAAGAAATCCAAGTTATTTTCAAGTCTTATATGGCGATCCGGAAACAAAAATCAAACTAGCAAATGGCGACTTTTATCTTGGTGAAGGATGGTGTTGAGGTCAATTATAAAACAGACACAGGAATTTCTTGGAAACTGCTTTACCTTCAGAACAAAACTCCACGAGGGGAGGATGTTTATGAAATTAAAGGGAAGGAATAGGCTCTGCAAGAGCTATTTAGCAAGAGAGGCTGTTGATAAACCATGGATTTTTCAATGCTCATCGGCTGGTTTGGCCGTAATCTTAATTGTAAACGGTATCACAGTACAGAAGTTAAATAACTTCGTGGATATGCCCCAGTGTGCGATCGTTGTCGGCGAGCACCATCGCGGCCTTATCGCGATACCATCGTTTCCGTATCTTAAAGGAAGTGAAACATGTCGCAATCTGTCTCAGAGGGGAAAGAGATGATGTCCCGAGAACCGTAGAAGCTATCGTAGACCTCGCTCTCGTTGCAAGACAGAGCGGTTTGTGCTGACGCTGGAAGAAAAAGCGGAAGAAATTAGGAACCCTTCTTTAAAGCAGGCGGTTATCATGATTGTCGATGCGAACGACCCAGCGGATAAGGTCAGCGGCGGCTGGAACGACAGGTAGAAGATATGATGGGACGACATGAAGAGGCGAAGAGTCTCTATGTAAAAGGTTCCGCACTTGCACCTGCTTTCGGTATGATCGGAACGCTGGTTGGTGCATCAATATCATTAAAAAGGGAATGGACTCTCCGGTTCAGGCGGGAGCTCCAATACGATGGACAGGATATGGGTGTTGCGCTGATTACGACCTTCTACGGTTCCGCATCGGTAACATTCTCTTTTCCACCCGATGCACAGAAGCTTAGAGTAAGGACAATGAAGAAGTGCTTTACTGCGGTGGACGCATGAAAGGCGTGATTGCCATTCAGTCCGGAGACAACCGAGTAATCAGAGAAGACTCTGGCTTCTCTTGCACAGAAGCGAATAAGCTGCTCGCGAGGCGGGACAGGGCGGTGGCGGTAGCGACGCCGGGTGGAAAATAATGAAAAGGCGGTGGAGGAGACAGAGGCGGCTCCTGGATGGACACCTACAGGGATCTGGTAACCTTACTTTTTGACTTTCTTCGTTCTCTTGTACTCGATGTCGAGCCTCGACCAGGCGAAGTGGGATGTGTTCGTCCGCTCTGTTACCCGAACGGTAGACCGGGGAAAAGTCTGCCGACAGATTGTTATCAACGGCGAAGTGACCAATGGATCCGGTTCCGGCTCGGTTGGCGACAGCAAAGCGCCCGAAAATGAAGTGAATACCGAGGATCGAAGAACTCTACCTGCAAATTGCAGTGTAAACGACGCGAATTTCAGGTAGAAGATTTCCCGCGGACAGGATTATACTTTTTGTTGTCTTTAAAGATAGAAACTTTCTTTAACGGGGATAGTTCCGTAGCTTACCGCAGGGACAGCAGACACTGGATGTGTTCTGTAATGCGCTTTCCAGTGCAGCGAGATCTTTCTAGGTCAATATCATGGGGCATACTGCGCAGGGAGACCCGGAAAGGCGAACAATCCGCGACGTGGATGCTCCGTGATTGCAGCGGAATGCTCCTGTATTCAGGGAGGAGGAATCATCTCCCCGGATAAGCTGGTGAGTATCGGGTATGGACAGTTTCATCCGAGTGCGGAAGAGCAGTGCGGATGGAAGAGCGAAAAACAGACGTGTAGAGATTCTTCTGATTGATCAGGGAGCGAAGATTCGTAGACTGGATGAGTATTTCCAGGAGTATTACAGCGGAGCAAACAAGGATAAAACGATCGTAACATCCGGTGTTCCGGAAAATATTCAAAAGAAGAAAATGAGCGGCGGTGAAGGTGCGCAAAAGCCGGAAAGCGCGGCAGAAGAGGCTCACGCGGAGGAGGAGAGACGCAGGGAGTGCCGCTTCTCCGACTGTTTCTGTGGAAAAATAGCGGGAGAGGGAGTACAAATCCATAAAAAGTTAAAAAGATAAGGTATAGCCATATTCGCAGGATATGGTTTATAATACAACGGATAACGCTATGTTGGTCTCGAGAAGACAGCACCCGGGGCAAGCGAAAGGAGTTATGAAAAAGGGAAAGATTCTTCACAGATGTTCAGGGGAGAGGTTTATAGATGGCAGATGTACTATCTCAAAGCCAAATAGATGCACTACGAAATCAATGCAGGACGGACCGCCTAAAGAGGAGAAGGCGGAACCGGAGGTTGCGGAGGTTTCGGCTCAGGGAGACGAGAAAGAAAAGAAGAAAGCTCCACCGGCGAAGAAGGAAGATCATATATAGTAAGTACGATTTCACGGTCCGAGAAAGTTTACCAAAGAGAAGATTCGTTTACGAGTATCTTTGATAACTGCCCGTATCCTGACTTCGCAGGTTAACGGGAATCTTCCGTAGCATGACGGATATTACTGTTCTAGAGTTAAGAGAAACCAGATATTACGAATATGTCAATGCCTTCCATGAGAACGATTGTATGACCATCGTGGATACGACGTGGAGGACAGAGGAAAGAGCAATGTGCCGCTGATGGCATTTATCTCCCGGGACTCACCCTGACTTTGGTCAGTCACATGCTCAGCGGAACGGATTCGGTGATGAAGACGGATGGCGACTATCGTTATACGGATGTCGAGATGGCACTCTACAAGCGTATCATGGGTATATCGTGCATGCACTCGAGACAGCTTCAGTAATTATATCAATGCCGAGTTTAAGATTTCGAAAGTGGAGACAAAACCCTTCCATGGTGCAGGAAGTCGAGCTTGGATGAGACCGTTGTCATTGTTGTTTTTGAATGTGGATATCTCGGGGCTTGCGATGGAGAGAATTCGTATCTGTCTTTCGGAACGCTTCTGGAACACATGTTTTAAGTTATTGATAACCGGAAACACCTGGCGAGGGCTTCGCCTGCACGAGAATAACCAGGAGACGGTCATGCAGCATCTCCGTTTCTCGGAGTTCCCTTTAACAGGACGAGCTCGGCTGGTAAAGCTCGATATCGAAGACCTGTATCACCTGGAAAGTAGCAGCGATGTCATCGATTTGAATAAAGAGAAGGATTCTTCCGTTAAAGCTTTTACGTCGGAAGACGGCCTTGGTTCACCGGCAAGATGGGTGTTTTAAGAAAAACATCGCGGTTCGCATTGAAGAACGTATTATTGAAAAAGAAGAAATGCCGAAAGATGATATAGAGGCTTATGACTTACCGGAAGAGGAAGACGTAAGCGGAGGACTTGGACAACGGACCGAACAACAACATGGATCGGAGGAAGTACAGGAGCCCTGGATACGGATCTTTCCTTAGATGAGTAGGGGAATGGGGAGATGCTTCTTTAGGTGAATACACCTACAGATATAGAAATGAAGAGATGAGGATAGGAGAAACGAAGATGGCAAAGATTTTGTTGGTAGACGATGCAGCGTTCATGCGAATGATGATGGAGAACTCCTGACTAAGGGCGGGTTTGCAGATTGCACCTTCGTGGAAGCAGCAGGATGGCATGGAAGCGGTAAAGAAGTTTGAAGAAGAGAATCGATTCATTCATCATGGACATCCACGATGCCGAATATGGACGGTTTGCAGGCTTTTGAAGAAGATTAGAGAAGCGCATCCGGATGCAAAAGGTGGTTATGTGTGCAGCAATGGGACAGGAGAGCATGGTTGTCGATGCCATCAAGTCCGGTGCGAAGGATTTCGTGGTAAAGCCCTTCAATGCTGAGCGTATCACCACAACGGTAAAGACGATTTTGGGTGTTTAAAGAGAGTAGAGGAAGAGTATGTCGTTTTTAAATTCATTCGATATCAGCGCCTCGGGTCTTAGTGCACAGAGAGTCAGGATGGACATCGCTGCGGAGAATATCGCGAATGTGGATACGACGAGAACTGAATCCGGCGGTGCCTACAAGAGAAAGATGTCATTTTGGAAAGCTACGGAGGTCGCTCTTTTCAGCAGGCGCTTCGTAATGCGGCAAATGGCAAGGGCTTCCGTGGACAGAATGCCGGAGTTAGAGTGCAAGGGGTTGTGACGGACGATCGCGAGATGAAGCGTGTCTACAATCCGAACCATCCCGATGCGGATCAGGACGGCTATGTGAACTATCCGAATGTGGATGTCCTGAAGGAAACCATTGATTCCATGTCTGCAACCCGTTCTTATGAGGCCAAATGTCACGGCATTGAATGCAATGAAGACCATGGCGCAAAAAGAGCACTGGATATTGGAAAATAAGGAGTACATCAGATAGTTGATTTGTAGGGAAAAATAAAGGAGTATGATAGATGGGTGCCTCGAGCTTCAATGAAATGGAATTCGATGCGATAGGCGAGATTATGAACATCAGCCTGGGTTCATCGGCAACAGCAGTATCCACACTTCTTGGCACGAAGGTGAACATTACCACTCCGATCGTACAGGTGATGACGAAGGAAGATTTTTGACTTCAGGACTTAGAACCGGCGGTTGGAGTTGAAAATTTCGTATGTAAAAGGGCTCAGCGGAAGAGCGTTATGCTTTTCTCCCGAAATGATGTGCGTGTCATCGTTTCGATGATGATGGGAGCGGAAAATTCGGAAGAAGAATTCGTGATGGACGAGATCAATGCCAGTGCGATTCGGGCTATGAACCAGATGATGGGAGCTTCCGCCACGGCACTATCCGGGTACTAGGCACAACTGTGGATATTTCACCCTGATTTCCTACGAGATTGACGACGGAAATGCGTTTAAAGATAAGTATTTTAACGGAACGGAAGAGAGTGTCGTTATTCGATTTACCTTTTGGAGATAGAAGGGAAACTGAGTAGCGAATTTATCAATATCATGTCCGTAGACCTTGTGAAGCGTCTTCTCGAACCGTTTAAAGCGCCAGTTCGATGGAAGAGGATGACGATGAGTACATTCCGACCGATGATTCGGCAGATTCCTCGGAAGAGCAGAAAGAAGAGCCGGCTCCGGCAGTGGAAGCTGTGGCGGAGGCAAAGCCGGAAGAAAGTGCGCGAGCGGAGGCGACACCGGCTCCGGCAAAGTCGGGACCGATTGACCAGGCGACGGCGGATGCGCTTTGGCAAGTCTCTTAAAAGAGCAGAATGAAGAGAAAAGTTCTTCGGAACAGACAGATACAGCAGCAAGCGGGGGTGCTGCAGGGTGCTTCCGCGTTTTCGCGGGTGAATCGACAGCAGCCGCTCCCGTAGAGCAGCCTGCTCCGCAGCCGCAACCGGCACCCCAGCCGGCACCACAAGCCATGCTGCTCCCGCAGCCTGCGGCGCAAGTGCCTGTCCAGCCTGCCGGTGTCGTGATGGGAACCGCGATGGATCCGATGACCGTGCAGCTTCTTACCGGGTATGCAGCAGTCTCAGAATCAGATGATGGAATTGATTCGGGACTTACAGGGAGGAAAGAAGGCGAAGGCGGAGCCTTGAGCCCAGCATCATTAAACCTCTGAATTCAAGGAATTTCAGGAGAGTGATGAAGAAAAGAAATTCCAGTAACCGTGAACTCTTAATGAAGGTGCCGCTGAGATTTCGTTGAAATCGGAAGAACCAGGAAACTCGTTAGGACATCTTGAATTCAGGGCTCTCTCGTTGTCCTCGATAAGATGGCAGGAGAACAGGCAGACCTCTATGTAAACGAGGAGTGTATTGCCAAGGGAGATATCGTAGTTGTAGAGGATAACTTCGGTATCCGTATTACGGAGATTCTGAAGAAAGACATCAATCAGAGAGGTTTATAATGACTGCGGGAGATAGTCTTTCCCTCATTTCCGGCTTTCCTTCTTTCTGCCTTTTCGCACTGGGCGCTTGGGCATTGAATCTGCATGATCGGGAAGTACGGTAAGGTTTTTCAAAAAGGTCGCTACAGTGAAGGTGGTTGACCAAATACAGATAGCACAAGACAGACAGCCGTTTATTCTTCGCCTGGAGAAGGGAAAACCGCTGTCTACTTCTGGGTTCAGGAACAGAGGTCCAGCTGTTGTGAAACTAAAGGAAGACTATGAGGAAGAAGGAAGAATGAGGGAAGCCCTCGGGAGGAGGACTATCCGATTTGTGGAAGAATCATGATTTTTCCGCAGTTTTCAGAAAAGAAAAGCCTGGAAAACAGGGAAGAAGAAAACAGTTGTCACGGAAAGGAGTCCGGATGAATGAATTATTAACGGGTTTAAACGGCGGGTCCGATGCCAACACTGGAATTGATTTATCTACTCACTCTGGTGGCACTGCTACAGTCTATTGTCACTTATGATGACTTCTTTTACGAGGATCATCACTCATCCTGTCTTTTTACGAGAAATGCAATGGGCGTGCAGCAAACTCCGCCGAACATGGTTCTGGCGGATTGCTGACTTTATATATCATGACGCCGACTATCAATAAGATTAATACGGAGCCTATCAACCCTGACAAAGAGAAAGGGACGATTACGCAGGAACAGGCTTTGGATCTGATGGGGAAGGATATGAAAAGGAGTTTATGCCCGAAACACGGAGAAGAAGACCCTGGATCGCTGTGGCTATGAGTGAAAGGTTGGCGTGCAGAAAGATCCGAAGGAATATCCCCTCACGGTGGTGACGCCCGCCTTCATGACCTCTGAATTAAAAAGAGGCTTTACGGCAGGCTTTCTGATCTATCTGCCCTTCCTTCTGATTGATGTCGTTGTCTCTACGACACTGATGGCGATGGGGATGGTTATGCTTCCGCCGGCGATGGTATCGATGCCCTTCAAGCTGCTTTTGTTTATCACCGTGGACGGCTGGAATCTCCTGTTCTCCAGCGTGGTGCACAGCTTCCGATGAACGGGGAAGGATGAAGAAGGAAAAGGCGGGGAGAAATCTATGCTAAGCAGCAACGAAATTTTAGATATTATGAATCAGACCTTCATGCTTGCATAGGATTGCTTTGCCGTTTCTCATATCAGCATGGTTTTAGGTATCGTCGTGCGCATTTTCCAGGCGGCGACGTCAATCAATGAACAGACGCTGAGCTTTGTACCGAAGTGATTGCGATTATTCTTTTTACTGGCGAGTTCTCGGTACGCCCGATAGCTGATGTAGGATTTCTTTGTGATGGTTCTGAAGCTGGTTCGGGAGGATAAGATGTTTCTCTTGTTTACCTGTTGTGATGCGAATGAGCGGAGCGGTTGTATTCAATCCGATTTTCGGCAGGGTGAATTATCCCTTGCGGGCAAGGGCGGCTGGATTCTTACCTTATCCTTTTTGCTATAGTTATACCGGCGGGGTACTCCATGTTGCGCCGACGAATTTCATCGAGTATGGCTTCATGCTTCTCAAGGAACTTTTGTCGGATTCTGTCTGGGCTTTGCGATGGATTTGACCTTCCCTTGCCCTACGCTTTGCACACCTCGGTGATGGTATTTTCCTGGGCCTCAGCATGGCGCAGGTTTTCGATCCGCAGAGCAGTACACAGGCGACAGTCAGTACCGGACTTTTATTACGGCTTTTCTTATGCTCCTCTTCCTTTCGGTGGATGGGCATCTCCGTTTTCTGGAGATTCTCTTCGAACGATTGACTTGCATCCGTTCGGGGAGGGTCGATTCATACCTCCTGATGCCGAAATTGATGATGGAGCTTTTGTTTCTTCCATGAAAATGGGACTGGAGCTTGCCTTCCCCATTATGGGAATTGAGCTCATGACGGAGGTGGCACTCGGTATTTTGATGCGTGTCATCCCGCAAATTAACATTTCAGGTGAATTTCCAGCTGAAGATTGCACTGGGACTGATGATGTATTTTTCCTGGTTTCCGATGTCGGACAAGATGAACGATATCATCAACAGCGCCGCTTATGTTTGTTGGAAAAGGGTCATGATTATTGTAGTTTTTATGCTATTTCTTAGTAAGAAATGATGAAAATTAAAAATCATTAAAAATAGTGCAATTAACTATGGAAGTTTTGTTCGCTTTAGGTAAACTTAGGAGCGGAACTTTGGCAGAAGGAAAAGAAGAGTGGCAGACGAGCGAATGAAGCGCCATGCATGGCGGCGCGACGCGAAAAAGAAGGTAATGTTTTCAAAGTGAGAGATATCGTCACCGTAGTGGTTCTTTTCGGTGTGTTCTATGCACATGCGCAGCTTCTTCCTTTATTTATAAGGACTTGCGTAATTTTTCTTTCCTTTTATCCTGGAACTCGTTGCAGAGAAAGAGCCGGTGTCCAGCCAGGTGTATTATTATTTCTTTTGGCTCTTTGTGAAGTCGGCGCTGCCGCTTCTAATAACGATGCTTCTCGGAACCCTTTTCCAGTTTGATACAGACACGCTGGCGTCAGGTTTCAAACTGCTTACGCAGTTTTCCCGCCTGAGTCCCTCGAAGGGGATTGCAGAGTATTTTCAGGAGGAATCTTGTAGAGCTCTTGAAAGAATATATCGAAGATTATCATTCTGATTACTTTTCCTGTATTCTATCTTTAAAAGGCTGACATTATTCCCATATCGAAGATGCTGCATGGATATCCGGAACTCCGCCATCGCCCTAAGCATGATGTTTGATCTCATTACACGGGTCTGCGGCGTGTTTCTCGTGATTGCGTTCTTTGATTTCATGTATCAGAAATGGCAGTATGAATCCGACCTTCGTATGACGAAGCAGGAAGTGAAGGATGAATACAAACAGTTGGAAGGAAATCCCGAGATTAAGGGCAGGATGGAAGCAAGTCATGCGTTCCAGGGCGAACCAGAGAATGATGCAGCAAGTACCCGATGCGGATGTCATCATTCAAAACCGGAACCTCGCGGTGCGCAAAATATGATCCGGATAAGAATCTTGCGCTGCGTGGTTCTCGCTAAGGGACAGGATGAACTGGCTCTGAAGATTGTTGAAGTGGAGAGGAACATCATATTACCGCAATAGAGAATAAGCCGCTGGCGAGGGCGATGTACCCCTCTGCAAAGTGGGACAGGAAATCCCCGAGGTTTCTATGGCGCAGTGGCTGAAATTTTTAGTTTATATTTATCGGAAAGAGAATAGACAGGATATTTTAGAGAAGCCAAAAGGAAGAAGATAGGAATGCTTTAAGAAGATTTTGCAAAAATTCAGTAGTACTCTTCGTACTGGTGATTATATTACTGATTATTATCCCGCTGCTGCCCGCCCTGGTGGACGTGGCGATAGTAGTCAATATGGCTTCTGTGATGATTCTGAGTCATTCGATGACGATTCAGGAACCCGCTGAGCTTTCGATTTCCTTCTCTTCTCCTGATTACCACATTATTCCGTTTGGGGAATCAATGTCTCTACAACCAAATATTTTTGACCAGAGGCGGTTCCTCCGGTGCCATCATTAAGGCTTTCGGAACTTCGTAGTACAGGGCAATGTCGTAGTCCGGTTTGATTATTTACTAATCATCGTCCTCATGCAGTTTATCGTTATTACAAAGGGCGCGGGAGGCGTATCCGAGTGCGGCAAGATTCAAGCTCGATGCGATGCCCGGTAAGCAGATGGCCATTGATGCCGATCTTTCTTCCGGCTATGATTACGGAGAAACAGGCGAGAGATCGGAGAACGAAGATTCAGACAGAATCAGACTTCTACGGCTCTATGGACGAGTTGCGACGAAGATTGTAAAGGGAGACAGCGTAGTATGTCTCGTCACCACTGCGATCAACTTAATCAGCGGAAGTATCATCGGAATCATCGGTCGGGTCAGCCCATCGGAACCATTGCTCCACCCTATTCTATTACAACCGTCGGGGATGGTCTACGGGATGGACAGATTCCTTCTCTTCTGATTTCGGTATCTACCGGTATGATTGTTACGAGGCGGTTTCGGAGGCTCTTTGAATGAAGACGTTCGAAGCGGTTTACAGCAACCGCGGGCAATGATTATTACAGGTATTGCCGTGATGGTGATGATTCTTGTTCCGGGAATGCCGATTTACAATTGCTCTGATTTCCGGAGGGCTCATTGCCGTAGGCTATTACCTGGAAAAGAAAGATCAAAGAGGAGCCGGATCAGGCGCGGACAGAAGGAGAGGCCTCCTTTCCGCTGTGGGAGAGGAAGCACAGCCTGAGGCACAGAGCGGAGAGAAGAAGGAAGAGGCGCCGCAGAGTGGGAAGATTTCTATAAGGATGTGAACAATGTCACAATCTTCACGCAAGTGGAGCCGATTGAGATGGATTTCGGCTACAGTCTGATTCCGCTTGCCGACGAGTCGGTCGGAGGACGCTTGATTCAGCGTATCGTTATTTTTCCGAAGACAGTATGCGCAGGATATGGTTGTTGTTCCCTCGATTCGCCTTCAGGATTCTTCGAGCCTGGGAACAAACGAGTATAGTATCAAAGTAAAGGGCGAAGAGATTGCAAAGGGAGATTTTAACCGATTATGTACTTGCTCTGGGCCGGATGAAGTGGAGGAATCGATAGACGGTATCGAAACGAGTAGAGCCCGGCTTACGGGATTCCCTCAAGTGGATTCGGCCCGGAGGTGTGCGGAGAGGGCGGAACTCTACGGATACACGGTTATCGACCGCTTTCGGTTATGCTTTCTCATCTTTCCGGAAGCGATTAAGCGCCATGCCTATGAGCTCATGACGAGACAGGAGTCGTACGACTCGTAGAATCTGAAAAAAACGGCGCCGGAACTTTGCGAAGCTTTTTCCGAGTGTAATCAGCTGTAATCTTCTGCAACGTATCCTGACGATGCTTCTGAAGGAAGCATCTCCATAAAAAGACCTGGAGACCATTGTAGAAACCTGCTTTGAGGCAATCAGTGAGAACGGCCTTCCGGCAAAGGATCCGGATCAGATAGTAGAGAAGGTTCGTACAGCATTGAAGCGCACCATTACGAGGATGTACTGCGAAGACGGGAACATGAAGGTGATTACTCTGGATGCCGCCCTGGAGCGGACCATGGTGAACTCTCTGGCAAGAGGGAGGGCGGACTTTATCTCGCACTGGGCGGGCTCTTACAGAGCCTGATCCGGCAGGTTGCGGAAGAAAGCAAAGATTTACGAATCTGACCAGTCCGCCGCTGATTCTCCACCTCGCAGGTAATGCGTATTCATTTTTATCATCTGATTGAGCAATTTTATCCGAATATACGGGTGCTCTCCTTCAATGAAGTGGCGAGCAACGTACAGATACAAACCATAGGTAGTCTTCGTCTGGAAGAGGATATGGAGGAAAAAGGGAACTGCGTGAGAAAAACACGCTAAGGTTTAAGTTGAAATCCAGGGAAAAGAGGAGTCCATCTTGAATGCATTAAATTACCCCGCTTTAGAGGGAAAGACAAATGAAGAACTGTTTACCTGTATAAAGAAACACCATGCGCAGGAAGTGAAGCAGGAGCTGACCATGCGCTATGTTTACATCGTCCGTTCCATCGCATACCAGATGCGGGAGATGTATCATGACTTTATGCAGACCGATGACATCGTAAATGAAGGGGTCATCGAAATCATGCGCGCAATAGAACGCTATGATGAGAGTCGGGATAATAGATTGAAACCTATATTTCCAGGCGTATTCGAGGCATAGTAATGGTGATATGATGCGGAAGAATGACTGGCTTCCCAGAAAACTTCCATCGGGACAATCGTACGATAGAGACCGCAACGGTAGAGCTGAATAGCCGTCTGGGCAGAGCACCTACGGGATGAAGAACTGGCGGATTATCTCAACATGAATGTCAAGAAGTTGCAGAAGATTCAACGGATGAGCAATATGGTGAATGTGCTGTCTTTGGATATGACCTATGATGAAGGAAATGAATCTCTTCTACAGATTCCGTCAGCGGACCACAGTACACAGCCGGAATTCAGTTTCATTCAGAAGGAAAATGTTCGTGCCCACTTACGGAAGCGATTGAGTCTTTGCAGGAGAAGGAAAAAGCTTGTGATTTCCCTTTACTATGTGGAGGAACTCAATATGAACAGATTGCGGAAGTGATGGAGATTTCCCAGCCCAGAGTTTCTCAGCTTCATAGCATTGCCCTTCGGAAACTGAGAAAGTACATGGGAGACCGGGAAATCTAGGAATTCCGTTTCCGTCCGAAAATCAGGAAAAAGTCTTATAGAAAGTAAAAAGAGTCCGATAATCAAGAAGCGAGATATGCTTTTCTGTGGAAAGAAAAGCAGTTGTATCGTGGGTAGATTTAGGGCTCTTTTTATGTGTGAGACTTTGTCTGAAAAGAAAAGGACGAACAATGTCAAGGCTTTTTATGATTTGGCATCGGGCATGATTACCCAGAGAAGAAATCTGAATACAATCAGTAACAATATGGTGAACGTCCAGACCGCAGGGTATCAAAGAAGGACACCATGGTCAGTACTACTTTTAAAGAAGAGATGATGATTCGTACCGGAAAGTACAATAAGAAAAATCCGGAAGATTTGGCTATTGCGTCCCGAATTAAGTCCGCGGCAAGAACATATACGGATTATGAGCAGGGCGCGTATGAACAGACAGACGGCATCTATGATACCGCACTCGGCGGAAAACGGATTCTATGCGATTCGGACGGACAAAGGCACGATGTATACCAGAAGCGGAAATTTCTCCGTAAATGAAAAATGGCGTTCTGGAACTCGCCGGCATCGGTAAGGTGCAGAGTGAGGATGGAAAGGATATCGTCCTTCCGAACGATAATTTCGCAATCGATCCGGATGGCAGCATCTATGATCCACAGAGTACCGGAACAACCCGTACGGTATATGGAAAAATAAAGGTAGTGGATTTTCAGGATTATACTGCACTCGCATAGAAGATAACAATATGTTCTCTACTACGCAGGCGGAACTTCCGAAGCCTGCCGGAACGACAATCAATTGGAAAATGCTGGAAAAGTCCAATGTCGATATGGTGAGAAATGACGACGATGATGAGCTCACAACGGTCTTTGCAAAGTGCTGGCACAGATGTTAAAGATGTATGACTCGGTAATGAGTAAGGCCAGTTCGGATGTCGGACGTTTGTGGTAGAGGGATAGATAGATGAATAATGTCATTTTATGTCGGTGCCCTGGGGGCAACGGCAAGCCAGAAGAAATTGGATGTGGTCAGCAACAATCTGGCCAATATCAACAACAACGGGTTCAAACCCCAAGAATGCGATTTTCTCGGAACTCATCAATTACAATCTGAACGATTCTCCGGAAGCTAGGACAGAGTTACAGGCAGGAGCAGGAACGGCTGTAGTGCGAGACCAATACCGAGTATGGTGCAGCCGCCTTCACCACGACAGGACAGCCAAACGACTATGCTATCGGAACGGACAATGCCTTCTTTAAAGTGAAGGATCCGAAGACCGAGAAATCAGTTATACCCGAAACGGACACTTCCATGCGGGAGAGTTTCGGATGGCAGTTTTATCTTCTTACCGAATCCGGAAAGAATGTCCTCGATGAGAAGGGAAAGGATGCTGGCTGACGATTCCGCACTGAAAGTGATTGAAAGTGCGGGAAAAAGCAGGGAAAATGCCGGGACAGGCACTGCTGCGGCACAGACCGGAGAGGACGAAGAAAAACAAAAGATTGGGGTTTATACAATAACTTATCCCAGTCGATTAGTAAGTAAGGGCGATAATGAATTTGCCATTCGTGCCGGAGACAGTAGAATGTGGACAAACTGCTTGAAAAACCGGTGCTGGAGCAGGGAACACTGGAAGCTTCCGGAACGGATATGGCGAAGGAAAATGACCCACCTCATCGAGAGTCGAGAGCTTTTACCCTATGCCTTAAAGATGGTACGGACCTCTGATGAAGTAGAAGGGACGATTAACCAATTAAGAGGATAAGACAATATTCTTAAGATAAGGAATCAAAGACATGAAAAATCAACCGCTATGAAGATATGAATCTTCAAGAACTCGATATGATGAAGGAGATTGGGAGTATCGGGACGAGCCATGCGGCAACCGCCCTGTCCCAGTTGTTACAAAGGAAGTGCGCATTACGATTCCCAAGGTAAAGATCCTGGGATATAACGGCGCCGTAAAAAGAATCGGCAATGAAGAAGAGATTGTCGGCGCGACTCTGGTGCAGATGAGCGGGGATTTGAATGGTCTCATGCTTTTCCTCTATGACAGGCATTTTGCGAAAAAGACTGTTGAAGAAGCTGCTCGAGAAAGATTATGAAGACTTTCATGCCATGGATGATATGGCATTTTCCGCATTGAAAGAAGTCGGCAATATTATTATTTGCTCGTACATTAATGCGTTTTTCGACCCTGGTTGGCGTGGATATTATCTTTCCGTTCCGAGCAGTACCGTCAATATGTTAGGAGGAATTCTTACGGTACCGATGGTGGAGTTCGGATACGAAACGGACAAGCTGATGTATTGTAACGCAGACTTCCTGGTGGACGGAAAAGAGCATTCCATCTTGGCTCTTAATGCTCCCCGATATCGATTCGCTAAATACGATTTTAGGAAAAGCTAGAGTGTAAAAGATGCAAGTAGATAAGCAGCTGAAAGTGGGAATTGGCGATATGAAGCTGACCCGTGGAGACGGCCTCATCATTACCTACGCCCTTGGCTCTTGTATCGGACTTGCCTTTTACGATTCATACATCAAGTTGGGCGCGCTGTTGCACATCATGCTACCGGAACGGGTGAATGTGAATGATACAAATGTATTTAAATATGCGGACACAGGCATTCGGGAAACATTGCGTAAGATGGCAGCCTTTGGAATGGTAAAGAGAGGACGACCGTGCGAATTGCAGGGGCGCAAAAATGTTCGAAATCAGCGGAAACGCCGGATTTGGAAATATAGGGACAAAGAAATATTGATAGCGTAAAACAGGTGCTTTCGGGAAGAAGGAATGCAGATTCTGGCAGAAGATACCGGCGCGAATGTCATGCAAGGACCATGAGTCTGGACACGGGAACCGGGAGGTATTGATACGAACCTACGGACGGGATGTTGTTCGGATTTAAGGATAAAGTGGGGGCAGGATGCAAGTCCACGTTTAAGGAAGAACGAAAAAAGGGAGAGGATATACGAAAATGAAGAAGAAGAATGAAAAGGAAGGCATTTTACTGGAGTCCGGAACGAATGAAAATTGAAATCATGAAGTTTCGCGTTTTTGGGAGAGTTTTACGGAATCAATGTGGCAAAAAGTCAAAAGAAATCATGATGACGGAGAAGATTAAGCCGATGCCGCATTCTCATCCTTCCGTAGAAGGATTTTTAAGCCGAGACAGCAGCTGATTACCGTAATCAATCTTGCAAACTATCTGACCGAGTTACACCGGAGCAGGGAGTAAAGACCTGTTCATCATCACCCATTTTAACAAGATGATGGTTGCTTTTCCGTGTCGATTCTATTGAAGGCATCAGCCGTATCTCCTGGCAGAGCATTCAGAAGCCGGACAGAACCCCGGCAAACGGAGCAGAGTCGGTTGCAACAGGAATTGCACAGTGTGATGATCAGTTGGTTACCATTCTTGATTTCGAGAAGATTGTTGCTGAAATTTCTCCGGAAACCAGTATCAAGATGGAAGAAATTGAGCAGATGGGCGAAAGAGATACGACAACAGCACCGATTGTGATTGCAGAGGATTCCGTTCTTTTGCAGAAGATGATCGGAACGGCTTTACAGAAAGCGGGCTTCACGGATCTTAAGATTTTCAACAACGGACAGGAAGCTTGGGATTATCCTCTTCTTTAAAGAATGATCCGAGATCTGTACAAGAAGGTCAACTCTTGATTACGGATATCGAGATGCCGATGATGGATGGGCACAGACTCGCAAGAGTTGGTAAAGGACGATATGCGTTTAAAGCGGATCCTGGTTGTGATTTTTTCCTCTCTGATTAACGAGCAGATGAGAGTCAAAGGAAAAAGAAGTGGGTGCGGATGAACAGCTTACAAAGCCGGAAATCGGACATCTTGTGGAAGTTCTGGATACGTTAATCAAGCGTTTCCTGGAGTCCGACCACGCCATGATGGTACCAGTAATTTTTGAAAATAAAGACAGGGATGGTGAGAAAGCAAGAAAAGATTTCCACTGTCCCTTTTTCTTTTTATCGCAGGGTCAATGCGGGAAGAAACGATTTTTCAGACATTCCATAAGACGAAGAAGGAACATTAAGGGATATTTATGCTATGATGAAAATTCCTAGCATATTTTTATCTTTAGGTATAATGAGGAGGTAAAAATGAAAAAGAGCGGGTTAGCTGTTTTTAAGCCTGTGTTTTATCGCAGGGCTGTTTTACGAAAAAGGGTATGCGGACAATTTCTCGAGGAGATTGGGAGAAGAAAGACAAGGACTGGTATTTCTTCTTGGGACCGAATCACCCGTTGGAAGACGAGTGGTTGGACTATAACGGTGCCAGCTATTTCATCGGAAAAGGGGAAGATGGTAACCGGGCGTTACCTTGACCCTGAAGATAAGGCGGAGTATTTTTCGATGACGATGGCAGACTTCTGGTGGATGCCTTCAGTAAAGACGGTACGCTCTATATCGGAAAGAATGGTAAAGAACTCCGTTATTTCAACGATTATCGTGCGTTTCTTCGTACGGAACTTACCTCTCTGAAGCAGAAGGACTTCGAAAGAAGACGGAGGTAGCAGTGGAGGAGCGGAGAGTACGGCGACTTCCCTTGAAGGGAAAGTGATTCATCCGGAAGCGTATGCTCTTTTGGATATCAACAGGGATGGCTACAAGGACATCCTTCTTTTGAAGGATAAGGTAGGAGAGGAGACGAAGCTTTCTCCGAATGTTCTTGCAGTGATTTTGTATAAAGAGGAGATGCACGTAACTCGAGAGTAGAGAAGAAGCGAAAAACAAGACAGAGAATGAGAAAATTCCATTAAGGAAAGAAGCCTGACGCGCCCTTCTGGAGGCGGAAGCGGACGGTTCTTACAACTTTGTGGTTCAGCGGGACAATCTGACCGGAGAGCCGGCTTTCCTCCGAAACAATTGGGGAGGCGGAGACTATGCCGTGTTCCAGTACAAGAAGAATGAAGGTCTGACCTCTCCGTATTCCATCACGGTGAAGAGAGATGCCTTAGGGAGTGCACAGTATTATTCCTTTGCGGATGAAGTGGACTTTACAGACTATCAGTCTGTCTTGCAGACGATTCAAAACCGATTTGGAGAACCCTATCCTATAAAGTCTTATAATCTCGATGAAGACGGTTTAAGGGAAGGGCTGAAAGATTTTACCCAGGACGAACTCTCTTTCTTTGCATCACAGGAATTTAACAACTAAAGTTGTTTTGTAAATAGGAGGTTCACTTTGTCAATCATTATTACTGTATCCAATCAGAAGGGCGGTGTCGGAAAGACGACGACTTCAGCGGCTATTTGTGCAGGACTGGCCGATCGCGGAGCGAAGGTGCTCGGCATCGATCTTGACCCCCAGGGCAATCTGGGGATTTTGTATGGGATTGGAAGCAGTAATCCGACGACGATTCTGGATGCATTGCAGGGCAATGTAAAAAGTACAGCAGGCGATTCGTCGGCTCCCGAAGGCGGACATCCTTCCTTCCGACATTTCTCTTTCCACTACGGGTCTGGAGAAGCTTGCCCCGGGGCGAAGAGAGGTGGCGTTGAAAGAGATGCTTGCCCCGGTGATGGAGTACTATGATTATATGGTGATTGATACCCCTCCCGCGTTGAACCTTTTAACGGTCAACGCTTACGCCGTATCGAACTTTTTGATTATTCCGATGTCTTCGGATATACTGTCCTTAGTAGGACTTTCCCAGCTCAGAGAAACCATTGATTCCGTAAAACAGGGATTGAACAAGAATCTGAAAGTACTGGGAATCCTCTTAAATAAATATGACAAGAGAACCACTCTGGCAAGAGACGTGAAGGAGATGGCGGAAGGACTCGCAGAACAGATTTCCACCAAGGTCTTTCAAACGAAAATTAGACAGGGTGTGGCAATTGCGGAAGCGCCGGCACATGGAGAGGATATTTTCTCCTACAACAAGCGTTCTCCGGCAGTAAAGGATTACGAGAGCTTTATTGAAGAAATTGCTGAGGATATTCATTTGAAAGAGGTGATTGGATATGGCGAAGAAGACGACGAAATCAAATAAAACATCTCATGTGATGAATTTACTTTACCTCCGCGCCGGTAACTGAAGAAGTAGAGGTGTGGACAGTGTAGAGGAGAAGCCGACATCCGGTCGAAAGAAGAGTGCAAAGGGTGAAATTGATGAAGCAATGCTGTCCGAGTTTCATGAGGCTGCGGAAAAGACGAAGAAGGCTGCGGAGCATTTTGACGGCGCAGTCAGTAATTTCAAGACGGCAGTAGATAACTTCGACAGTATCGAACAGAACAAGTCCCAGGAAGCGGAAGAGAAAGCCGAGGCGGAGAAGGAGAGTTCGAAAGAAGAACGGATCAATGTGGTTCAGGATGAGCTTTCCGTTCCTCCCCATAAGAAGAGTAAGGTGACGGTCATCGACGAATCTTCGGAGAATGACAAGATTACGAATGAAATCCAGTTGAATCTGGAGAAGAAACTCATGGCGGATTATGATGAGCCCGAACCGGAGTTTCACATTGTAAACGTCATGGCGGACATCTTGAAGACAAAAGACGTGCGGGGGACTCATGCAGAAGTATGGCGGATGCACCTGTGATAAGTGCGTGGCGGATGTTACCGCACTTTCTCTGACAAGACTTCCCGCGAAGTATGTTGTTCTGGATAAAGACAAGACTTCTCCCATGATCGGTTTTTTTATCGGAGTAAGTTTCATGCGGATATCTTCGTTGCCATGTTGAAAGCGGTTTTTGGAAGTAAAGGAACATCCGCACCATGATCCGAACCGGGAAAGGATACCACGAAGTTTGATGCGGAGGAAAGAAAGAACCTGAAAGCGGGAAACATCAGTATTGCCTGAGCGGGCATTTCTTTAGAAAAAAAGGGAGACAATAAAGGAGGAGGACGAGTGTTCTCCTTCTTTTTCTTATATAGAAGAGAAAAGCTGCCGATAATCCTCTAAGAAGTTAGCAGAAAGAATGGGTATAGGAAGGAGTCCGACATTCTTTAAGGCTTCTCGATTAGAAATCATAACGGGTCCATCACACTACCGTGGATTTCGTTAAAGAGGAAGGATGAATCATGGCAGGTTTATCAACAAGTGCTACTGGTGGACTCGGCAATACTGCTCTGAGAGGATTCGGCGGAATGGCTTCGGGTCTCGATAGAGATTCGTTGATTGAGCAGATGACGAAAGGCACCCAGACCAAGCTGACAAAAGCTAGACAGGAAAGCACACAAATCGAATGGAAGCGAGATGCTTTTCGTGAGCTCTCGGACAAAGCGATAGATTTTCAAGATAATTTTTCTATCCTTTGCAGCTCCGGATTCGGTAAAGAATGACGAGCTGTATGCTTCGAATGTAGTAGATGTACAAGGGGATCAACAGGCAGCAAAAATACATCACGGCAAGCGGCGCTCCGATATGACCAAGAATCTGAAGATTACCGCCGTTACAAAAGCTTGCAACCGCAGAGTCTGTCGTTTCGGATGTGAAGGGCAGTGTTACTGCGATTAAGAGCGGTATCACAGCCGATGCGCTGGCAGGACTGAAGACGGTAAAGACCAGCAATCTCGTTGGAAAGACTTTGAATTTCGGAAATTACACGACAACGGGCAGCTTCAATGAGAAGGCAAGCTTCACTTTCCCGGCATCCTATAAGGATGATGGCGGAAATACCGTGGAGATTGACTACACGGGAGACAAGCAGCAATTGGTTGACGCACTGAACAAGGCGGCAAAGCAGAATAATGTGAAGCTCGGCGACAATGTAGACTTGAAGTTCAAGTATAATGCGGGAACCACAGCGGGAGAAGACTTCATCAGTATCGAAGGAAGTTCCGGCTATGTGATTAAGAGAGACTCTTCCGCTTTAGATGCCCTGGGATATAAGGCAGGTGCTCCGGGAAGTACGCCGACCGGCACAGGAAGCGCGTCTTACGGTCTGACCCTGGATAATTTCAATACCGGTACCGCTGCAGAGCATAAGTTTTCGAAGGCCTCTGTAAAGGAAAGCGGATTTATGGAGTATTTGCAGGATCGGAAGCTTACGGTTTCCTTTGGCGGAGCAAGCAAAGAAGTCAGTGTCCTTACGGAAGCGCAGAAGCAGAGCATTGAAAAGCACTTACACCGCAACGGATTCTGCTACAAATCAGCAGAGACTCGATGCTGTAAGAGACGCTATGCAGAAGAACATCGATAAGGAGTTCGGTACAGGAAAGATTAAGGTAGACAGCTCCACCGGTGCGCTCACTTTCAACAGTGCGGATGGAAAGAGTACCCTCACAGTCAGCTCTTTCCGATAAGATTGTCAGAGACAATCTGGGCCTTGAGAAAGGGGCTTCCAACCGTGTATCTCTGGAAAGCTCGATTATGAGCAGCCTGGATAAGCTTGGTCTGGATTCCTTCGCCGGAAATAAGGCCGGTCTGGATACGGCTCTTTCCCATCTCACCATCAACGGAAAAGAGATTAAAGGATTAAACTCCGATTCTACGGTTTCGGATATCCTGAAGAAAAATTAATGATGCCGACGCAGGAGTGAAGGCGTCCTATATGCAGGGGTCCGGAAGATTCGTTCTGGTTTCTTCAGAGACCGGTTCCGGAAGAAGTATTGATTTGGGAGACGCAAGCGACCCGAACAATGTGGCAAAGCAAGATTTTCAGGGGCAACTGCCGGCGGTGGCGGACAGATTAACCACGGCCAGGATGCGGAGATTGTTTACAACTATGGAAACGGAATCAACGAAGTACTGACCTCTTCTTCCAATACCTTTAACATTGACGGTATGACCATTACCGCGAGCGGAAAGTTTGGTGTCGAACTGGATGCCAGCGGAGAAGCGGTTAAGAAGGCGGATGGCAGTTATAACTTCGACAGCTCAAAGACGGTAAGCTTTTACTTCCAAGGCAAATGTAGATAAGGCTACTGCAAGCATGAAGAAGTTTGTAGAGAAGTTCAATGACCTTGTCCGATGTTTACACGAATGTAAAGACGAGAAGAAGTAAGGGATATGATCCTTTAACGGAAGAGCAGAAGAAGCAGATGAGCCAGACCTCTATTGAGAACTGGGAAAAGAAAGCCAAGAGGGTATCCTCTATGGCGAGACTTCTGTTCGGAATTTCAGTGATTCCTTTGAGCCAGGTGATGACGAAAGCCCTTGTGGATTTAAACAAGGCAGGCTTAAAAGTATGAAGATATGGAGAAGATCGGTCTTAGTATGTCTTCCGATGTCCATGATGGCGGAAAAGCTGAACTTTGATGAAGAGAAGTTCAAGAAAGCCATGCAGACAGAACCGGAAAAGGTACAGAAGATTATGACCGGACACAACGGATCGAAGGGCTTTGCGAAGATTGTAGAAGAGAGCATTACGCCTTATGCAACGCGCTATGCTTCGAGAAACGGCGGATCGTACGGAGAGCTGATCAAAGAGGGCGGTTCCAATAAGGTGACGCTGACCAATACTTCGACGACAGTGTATAAGGATTTGAAGGATAACAACGAGAAGATTGAGAAGTTGAAGGCACTGCTCAGTTCCGAGCAGGACCGTTACTTAAAAACAGTTCTCTCAGCTCGAGAAGTTAATCAATAAGATGAATACACAGTCTTCTTACCTTAGCGGAATCAGCGGTTAGAGAGACGGAAAAAGGATTAAAAAGAAGTTTCCCGTTTTACGGGAGGCTTCTTTTATGCAATGCGATAAATTCCTTTACAAATTGCCTTTTTCTATATTAAAGTATTTTTCCTGTTTGGGAAAAACCGGACGCTAGTCCTCGGAAAGGGAAACGCCTGAACCGAATAACAGGCGGTAGAGTAGGAAGAGTAAGGAGGAATATGGGAGAAAACAATAAAACAGAAAAGAAAGAAAAAGCTGTCGCTTGCCATGCAGATTTTCCTGGCTTTGGTTTTAGCCATCATTTGCGGGCTTTTATTGCAGAATCATAGCGAATTTGCGGAGCAGTATATCAAGCCGTTCGGCACCATTTTTCTTAAATCTGGTGAAGTTTATCGTTGTGCCTGTCGTGCTCCATCATGTGCGGCATTATTTCGATGCAGGATATCCGGAAGGTCGGTTCTGTAGGAATCAAGACGGTGGTGTTCTATCTTTTGTACCACTGCTTTCGCAGTCTCTATCGGACTGTTTTTGGAAGCCTTTTCGCAGATTTTTCCGGTTATTGCCACCACGAATTTAAGCTATGAAGTGAAGGGCAGGGATGTCCATTATGGACACGATTGTGAATATCTTCCCGTCCAACTTTGTGCAACCGATGGTGGAGGCAAATATGCTTCAGGTCATTGTGATGGCCATCATCCTTGGTTTTTTGCCATCATTCTTGTAGAGGAGAAAAACACACGGATTATTGCCGCATTCAACGACTTTAACGACATTTTCATGAAGTGTATGGAGATGGTTTTAAGTCTCTCCCCGATAGGGGTATTCTGTCTTCTTTGCCCGGTCATTGCGGCGAACGGACCGAAAATCCTCGGTTCTCTTGCAACGGTTCTTCTTGCGGCATATATCGGCTACTTTGTGCACGCGGTTTTCGTGTATTCCGGTACGGTGCGGATCATGGGTGGCCTTTCTCCGATAAAGTTCTTTAAAGGAATGATGCCGGCAATTATGTTTGCTTTCTCCTCCGCGTCCTCTGTGGGAACCCTTCCCATCAATATGGAATGTACGGAAAAGCTCGGTGCCAAGAGAGAGATTACTTCTTTTGTTTTGCCGCTTGGCGCAACCATCAACATGGACGGTACGGCTATCTACCAGGGAATTTGTGCGATTTTTCATCGCTTCCTGCTATGGCATCCAGCTGACCTTTTTCGCAGATGCTGGAAATCATCCTGACGGCAACCCTCGCATCCATCGGTACGGCAGGAGTGCCCAGCGCAGGTATGATTATGCTTGCGATGGTGCTGACTTCCATGGGACTTCCGGTGAGACGGCATTGCCTTAGTTGCCGGTGTGGATCGTATCTTTGATATGGGACGTACGACGGTGAATATTACAGGAGATGCAGCCTGTGCTATGGTAGTATCCCATTTGGAAGATAAGAAGGCGGAAAAAGGCACAAAAAAATAGAATAGAAGGCATAGCATTCCCATTTTCCGGACGATTTTCCTGAAGGAAAGTGGGGGATTTTTGCAATTTATTTTATAAAATAGGAGAAACACGACGATGTACTCTAAGAGATAAATCGGGAGACACGTAAGTCGGGCGCATACGGAAAGATTTCGGCGCCGGTGTCCTTTTTCGAATATAGGAGAAGATATGAAGGAATATCAGAAGAAATATCAGGAGCAGAGTATCATGCAGATGAGCCAGGGAGAGCTTTTGGTTCTGACCCTTTGATGAGGCAATCAAGAGTCTGAAGCTTGCGGAAATTGCGCTGGAAGACAAGAAGTACGATAAATTTGATGATGCCATGCATAAGTGTAATCGGATTGTCCGCTATCTTCGGCAGACCCCTGGATATGGAGCAGCCTATCAGCAGAGACCTGATGCGTTTGTACGACTTCATCACCTTTTGACCTCGGACTTGTACAGGCAGGAAGGGAAAGAAGAAAAAGAGGAGTTACCGAAGCTTGTGGATATTCTATCCGATCTTCGGGAAGGGTTTTATGGGGCGAGCCAGAAAGTAATGGATACCCATATTCCGAAAGAAGCCAAGGTAGTCGGATAAACATCTCGAGAGAGAACGGTTTTTTGACGGTTTCATTTTTCCAGAAAATCCGGCTTTACCGGAGGGAACAGCTTTATAAAAGACGAGTGAAAAGAGGTTGTGAGAAAAGGATTATCGGGTACTTTTTTACGGCCTCTTTTTTTCAATAGAGGGAGAATAGGATGGATGTAGAACAGCTTGCGGGCCTATATCAGAGAAGATATAATATCATGAGCGAATTAAATAAAGAAACGGATGAAGTTCTTCTGGCTGCGGAAAGTGAAGATAACGTGAGTATGGATCTGCTTCTTGATTTGAGGCAGGAGTCTTTGGGCAGATTAGAAGAAAATGATATGCAGATTCGAACGCTGGCGGAGGAAAGTCCTGCGGATGCGAAGCTCTTTCGTGTGCTTACCGGGGAGAAAGTGACACGGCGATTGCTTCCAACCTCTGGGAGAAGAAAGTGATGGAGTTAAGCCGTAAAAACAGGACAGATTCTTTCGGAAATCAAGCGCAAGAACCAGCAGCTCGCTTTTCGGGCGGAGAGAAGGAGGGACAATCTGGCAGATAAGCTTCCCCTGTGACGGGACGCAGTCGTCGGATTTTCAAGTGTTGAAGAAAGGAATGCAAGGAAGCGAATGAATCGGAGTGTATATGAGGGTAAGTTCTTACTGAATCTTTTTGGGAAGTACATTGCGACAGGATGATTCCTTTCCTGTAGTGAGAAGGATGAATTGGGGAAGGCTTTACCGGATTGCGGATTACCATGAACTCTCTTCAGCAATTTATCTGGGAATGCTTTCAGCGGGGGCAAGAGTCCCCGCTCTTTTGGTGAACGCTTCTTTCGTCGTTATCAGGAGGCGGTGCGCTATGGCGAGGTATATGAGTCTTCCGAACTGGAGATTCTGGATGCCTTTCAGGCGCTGAAGGTTCCGGCGGTGATTCTGGAAAGTGCGGCGGTACGAAGACTTTACCGTATTCCGGAAACGGCGGCGAATTCTCCGCTTCGCCTGTATATTTCGGAAGAAAAATATTATCTTGCCAAAGGATATTTGATTGACCTCGGCTATGAGACGGATATTTTCTATAAGGGCTTTGGAGAGCACATGAAGCGTCCGGGCGGCTTCAAATCGAAATTTATCATACGATGCCTTATATTACAAAAGACCTATAAGCGCTGTATGAAAGGGCTTTTGGATCGAGCCTATCAGGATAAGAATCGCCCCTTCTAAAGGTGCTGTCACTGGAAAGCAGTTATATGCTCCGCCTTGCGGAGGGGCATACCATTTTTGTACGGATAATTTAAAGATAAGAGAACTCTTGGATCTATATTTATTTTATAAGCTTTTCTATAAAGATATGAATCATCGGTTTCTGGAAGCGCGGATTAAGGAGCTCAGATTCCGGTGCTTTGCGCAGAGCCCTGCTTCAAATTGCGGATATGTGGTTCAGCAGTCGGAAGGACTTCTCTTCCCCTATCCGAAAGACAGTATCAGTCTCTATGATGACATGGAGGCGCGGATTCTTTCGAACGGTACGGTCGGGGCGGACAGTATTCCCGAGGCGGCACGACTGAGAAAAAGCTATTCGAGATGCGGAAAATAAGGAGGAGTGCAGAAAAGTGGCGGAAGTGGCGTGAAAAATGGAAGAATCGTGTCCAAGCGCTCCATCGCAAGATTCGTTGGGCGTTCCCCGATCGGAAGTACATGGCAAGCTCTCTATCCGGAACTGGAAAAACATGGCTTTCCTCTTGCCGTTTTACTGGATTAAGAGAGGCGTGCATCTCCTGCATATTCTTTCCTTTCCGATAAGGGTGGAGGAGAAGACGGGAGAAACGGATGGAAAGACTGCACAGAGTGAGGCAGAGAATCGTACGGGCGGGGCCGCACCCACTACGATTCGGGAGATGACCTATCAGGATGATCCCCTTCCGTACCAATGGACGAAAGAAGGTGTTCTATAAGAAACGAAGTGTGGAGGAAGGAACGGAAGCCGCGGCTGTTCAGGACGGCGTAGCAGCGGAAGAGGAAATTCCCGAGCTTCCGCTTAATGAAGATCGTGCTTCCTGTCCGAAGAAATTGATGAAAGCGGAGAACTGCCGAAGGAAGAGCGGATAGAAGAGGATCCGGAGAAGGAGAGTGAGTGGAATCTTTGGGATTTCAGTGCCCCTGCGCCGCGCGTAGAAGCAGTTGCTGTACAGAGTAAGCAGACGACAGAAAGTAAGGAGAGCCATCATTTAAGCGAAGAAGAGGAAGAGAAAAGCACTCGCGCTGCTTTCCGCGTTGCTTACGGAAGACGGTGCGCCGACCCTTTCTGAAGCGGAAATGGAGCGAAATGAGAAGGAAGTAGAGGACGCTACCGGAAGTCTCGAAGGAGACCGTATTTCCGGGACGGAACCTGTGCAGAACGAGGCAGCCGGCACTCCGGAGGAGAAGGCGGCAGTCGGTACTACGGAGGGAGTGCTGCGGTCGGCGCTCCGGAAGAGAAGGCGGAGAAGAAAGAAGAGTATGCTACGCTGGATGGCAAAGCAGTGAAAAGTGCAGTCCTGGACCTTCCCTGAAAGAGAAAAAGAAGAATAAAAGAGGGAAGAGGAATAAAATTACTATTTGACAGCGCCGGCGGAAAAGGGTAGAATAACAGAGCGCTTTTTGTTGGATAGGGAAGCTTTTGCCCATTTACGGCGCGCTCCTTGTCCGAAGTACATTTCAGCAGGGCTTTTGCCCGGGCTACATTAAATACTGAAATCAGTCCCTGACTGGACCAGAGTAAAGTAGCCTTATATTTAGGAGGTTGTTATGAATTCTTACGTAGCAAAAAGGCTTCTACTATCGAGAGAAAGTGGTTCTGTAGTAGATGCAGAGGGAAGACACTCGGACGTCTTGCATCAGAGGTGGCAGCAATTCTTCGTGGAAAGAGAAAGCCAGACTTTTTACACTCGTTCTTAGACTGTGGTGACTATGTTATCGTAGTGAATGCAGAGAAGATTTCCGTAACCGGAAAGAAGCTGGAGCAGAAGCTGTATCGCACACTCCCGTTATGTCGGTTCCATGAAGGAAACTCTTTGAGAGATATGAGAGCCAACAAGCCGGAGCAGGTTATCGAACTTGCGGTAAAGGGTATGCTTCCCAAGGGACCTTTAGGTAGACAGATGTACAAAGAAACTTTTTCGTTTATGCAGGGCCGGAGCATAAGCACCAGGCTCAGCAACCAGTTGCATTATCAATCTAAGGGGAATAAAGAATGGCTACAAATAGAAATTACGGCACCGGTAGAAGAAAGAGCTCCGTTGCAAGAGTATATATCATGCCGGGTACAGGAAAGATTACCGTAAATAAGCGTTCCATCGACGAGTATTTCGGTTTGGAGACATTGAAGACCATCGTTCGTCAGCCGCTTGTGGCTACACAGAACGAGGGCAAGCTCGATGTACTGGTCAATGTCTGCGGTGGCGGTACCACAGGACAGGCAGGAGCAATTCGTCACGGTCTCTCCGTGCACTTTGCGAGATGGACAGCGACTTCAGACCGGTTCTGAAGAGAGCAGGCTTCCTACGAGAGACTCTCGTATGAAGGAGAGAAAGAAGTACGGCTTGAAGGCTGCACGTCGTGCTCCGCAGTTCTCAAAGAGATAAGAAACGAATTCATATTCTATGGGTTCCCTGTATATGCGGGGACCTTTTTCTTTTGCATTTTTTTCAACTGACTTCGTTTCTTATCTCCTTTCGCTCTGCGGAACGGTCTGCTAAAAGCAGACCGTTACTCGCTGGGAATATGCCAAAGGGCATATTCCCTTTACGCTCGTACAGTTCAGAAAGAGATAAGATCCGAATTTTCTTTTCGTTTCTTTTTCGACCCGACGTTCGACTGGATAGAATCAATTTACGGAGGATAGTCTTCATGGCAAAGGATGAATATTTAATTACGGATAGACCCTGAAAGCGTTGACCACTTTTCGCTATGCCGATGATTTTGGGCAGTTTCTTTCAGCAGGTTTTATAACATGGCGGATTCCATCATCGTCGGTCGCTTTGTCGGGTCTTCCGCACTGGCGGCAGTTGGAGTCTCGCAGCCTTGATCCTAATGTTTTTATTTGTGTGGCGCTTGGAGCCGGTGTCGGAGCCGGTGTTCTTGTCGAGTCGCTATTTTGGAGCCAAAGAGTATGGGAAAATGAAAACGGTTGTGTCAACATCCCTGCTCAGCTTTCTTGTTCTAAGTCTTTTTCTTTCCGTCTTCGGCTTTTCTTTTTCCTACGTCATGATGAAAGCTTTGCAAACGCCTTCCGACATTCTAAAGGACGCGGTGCTGTATCTCAGAGTTTATTTTATCGGCTTTTCCGTTTCTTTTTATGTACAATATTCTCTCCACCATGTTTACGTCTGTCGGAGAATCCAAAATTCCGCTTGGCCTTTTGATTTTTTCCTCCATCTTAAATATTTTTTTCTGGATCTTTGGATGGTAAGAACGCTTGAGCCTCGGGGTGTTTGGTGCAGCCCTTGCGACGCTTATCGCACAAGGCGTTTCCGCCGTACTCTCTCTTCTCCTATTCTTTTATCGAATAAAGCGCTATCAAAGCAGTTTCCGCTGCTTTGACATAGAGGAACTATCTTTCCTGCTTCGGATTGCCGTTCCTCCGTCCTTCAGCAATCCACGGTTTCCGTCGGGATGATGATTGTACAGTCGGTGGTCAATCCCTTCGGCACACAGGCACTTGCGGGGTATTCGGCAACGATGAGAGTGGAAAAATGTTTTTCTTTGATTTTTGTCTCTATCGGGAATGCCGTTTCACCGTTTGTTTCCCAGAATCTTGGTGCAAAGAAAATGCATCGTATCAAAGAGGGCTATCATGCGGCACTTCTTCTTGATCTTGGATTTGCTGTTTTTGCCTTTCTGATTATTGAGACCCTGCACACAGAATTTCTTCGCTGTTTCTCGAAAGACGGAACTGCTCTCGCCTATCAGGTGTCTTCCGATTATATGAGATGGCTCGGCTATTTTTTCCTCTTTATGGGAGTGAAAATGGCGACCGACGGCGTTCTTCGAGGGCTTGGAATCATGCGGCCTTTCCTCATTGCAAACATGGTGAATCTCGCCATTCGCCTGTCCGTTGCATTATCTTAGCACCTCGTTTCGGCATTTCCTTTGTCTCGATTGCCGTGCCGGCAGGTTGGTTTTGCCAATTTCCTGATTTCTTATTGCGCGCTGAAGAAAGCATTTCCCGGGAAGTAGAATTTTATACAAAAACTTATGAATTTCTCTGTCCATTGGTTTATCTGATGTTGCCGGAAAAAGTACAATATCGCCCCTTTGCTATCGATTCTTAATTCCCATATAATTGCTAGGGAATTTAGGGCCATAAAAATCTTTTCGCAAGGTTTTACGGTGGCGGTATCGTGGATTCGATACCATGGACACAGGAGATTGTAGACAGGAGGAAGAAAAGTGAAGAAGAAGTGGACAGCAGTGTTTTCCGTTTTGGCATTGAGCCTCGCTCTCGCTGCTTGCGGCGGAGCGAAGAAAGCTACGGAGACAAAGGCAGGCGGAGCAGAGACCACGGCAGCAGCACAGCTGCTACGGAGAGAAGACGAGTAGCGGAACGGATACCTTTACCCATATTATCGATGGGGACACCGAAATACCTTGAATCCGCTCACGGCGGATGACCGCTACGGTCTGATGACGATGCATGCCCTTTTTGCCCCTCCTTATCATATTTATAATGACGGGACAGTGGACTACATCCTTGCCGAGAGTAGGACGCCTTCGAGGACGGTCTTACCCTGACTATGAAGTTAAAGGAAGGCCTGAAGTGGAGTGACGAGCCGCTTACTGCGGATGATATCGTCTATACCTCATGAGGAAATCAACAACACTCACGAAGAATCTTTTATATCGGAGACCAGCCGATTACGCCGGAGAAGAAGGACGATACGACGATTCTTTTCCATTTGCCCTCCGTTTCCGCCAGTGCCATGGAGATGCTTTCCGATGAAATCAGTATTATCCCGAAGCATATTTACGGAAGTAAGGAAAAATGCGGACATTTCCTCCTGGAGGATAAAGTGGTCGGTTGCGAGCCCCTATACTTTAGAAGAGTATAAGACCGGAGAATATCTGAAGTTCAAGGCCAATCCGAACTATGTGAAGGGGAAACCCTATATTGATACTTTGATTTACCGTACTATCGAAAAGGCGGACACTGCGACGCTCGCTATGCAGAACGGAGAGGCCGATGCCCTGGCTCATTTCTCCGGATCAGGTTGCACAGTACAAGGACAATGACGCTTTTTACGCTCACGAATTACAGTGAGGGTCGTGTGCCCTACATCCGTTTGAATGTCAATACCGATGCCATGAAGGACAAGAACTATAGAGAGGGTGTTCTCTATGCGCTGAATCGGGATGAAATCATGAAAGCGGCATATACCGATTCCGATTACTATAAGCTCGGCTATTCTTTCCTGCCGTATGACAACAAGTACTATACGGATGACGTGAAAAATGGGATCAGGATGTCAATAAGGCAAAGGAGCTTACGAAGAGCGGAGCAAAAGAGTCTGAAACTGGGCTATATCGCAAGAGCACCGTATTGGAGAGAGAGGCTCTGCATCCAGGCAGAGCTGAAGGAAGTAAAGCATCAATGTGGAACTCGAGGGCATCACGGATGTGCGTACTCAAGATGTACAGAGAGAAAGGCAATAAGGACTACGATATTATCCTTGGCGGTTATGTCATGGATCCGACCCGATACCTTTGCTTCTCTTTTCTCACAAAGAAGGACAATGGTTTGAATTATAACAGTCCGGAAATCGATCAGCTCTTTGAAGAGGATACGCACCCTCGATGATGCAAAGAGAGTGGAGATTATAACAGCGCAGAAGCTCGTTTCTGAAGAGGCAATCTACTCATCCTCTGGGACACGAATCTTCGTACGCTGGTTACCAAGAAAAATGTCGATCCGACGGAGGCAAAGCTTGTACCGATTTACACCTTCGGGGATCTTTCCAAGTTGAAGTTTAAATAAAACAGCTTTTTAGAAATCAGGAATGTATGGCAAAATATATCGGAAAAACGATTGCTGCAAACCATCCCTTTACTTTTTCTCATTACGGTGCTTTGTTTCTCCTTGATTAACTTAGCACCGTATGATGCGGTAGATGCAATCAGTAATTCGAAAATGACAGAAGCACAGCGTGAGGAGAAGCGGGAAGAACTCGGACTGAACGACCCGCTTCCTTTGCAGTATATTCGTTGGGTGGGAAATATTATGCGAGGCGATTTTGGGAACTCTTTGCTCAACCATACCAGTATTGCGAAGGATCTTTCCATCCGATCCCAATACGATCAAGCTTGTTCTTCCTTCGTATCTGACAGCGTATCTTCATGCTATTGTTCTCGGTCTTTACAGTGCAAGCTTTCGCGGAAGGTGGCAGGATAAGCTGATTGAAGGTTCGTCGGCAGTGGGACTCGCGATTCCCACCTTCTGGATTGCCATGATTTTCATTTATTTTTCGGCTATAAATGGAAAGATATTTCCCTCACAGGGATGCAGACGATAGGGAAGGAAGTGATTTCCTGGATTACTTAAGACACCTGGTTCTTCCCTATCTTGTTTTGGTGATTGCTTTTCTTCCGGATCTCTTCGCTATGTCCGTTCGTCTGCTCTGGTGGAACTCAAGCAGGACTATGTTCTTGTGCAACGTGCCTTTGAGCCGGAAAGCGGGATATTCTTTTTCATCATGTGGCAAGGAATGGCTTCTGCCCTTACTGACTAAGCTCGGAATGGCTCTTCCGCTCCCTCGGTCACCGGCGCGGTTATTACGAGAGCGTCTTTTTCCCTGGCCGGTTGGACCCTCATTTCACAAAGGCGGTGGATGCGCTGGATTATCCCATCGTGATGGCAGTTCTTCTTTTTTCCGGAACGCTGGTCATTCTTAAATCTGCTGTCGGATATCCTGTATGCAGTGGTGGATCCGCGTGGATTTCCTTCCAGAAAGAACAATAGAGAACTTTAGCTGCACAGGTTTAAAGGAAAGACAGGATTTTTGATATACGTATTGGAATAGAAGAGAAGGTAGAGCGAAAGTTCTTTGGGTAGGAACAGGATGAAAGAAGAAAGAAACGATTTGTAGAAAGTGTAAAGCAGGATAAAGAGCGCAGTTCTTGCGCTCTCTTTCCTATTCTTGTCCTCTTGGTCAGCATTACCGTGCAGTGGATTCCTATTGATCCCGATAAGCTGGACGTGCTGCATAGTCTTGCGGCACCGTCCTTGCAGCATCCTTTCGGGACGGATGATGTGGGAGAGATTATTTTATTCGAGTACTATATGGCGGTAGGGGTTTCTCTTTTGATCGGTTTCCTTGCGATGGTGATGAGCATGAGCATCGGCGTAGCTCTGGGACTCATCTCCGGTTACTTTGGCGGTATTATCGATGCGGTGCTGATGCGCCTTGTGGATGCGTCATTTCCTCCATTCCCTGGATTATCATGGTGATGGTCATCGGTATGCTGTTCGGAAGAGGGTTTCTTTCGTTGGTTCTGGTAATTGGACCGTTGAGCTGGATGGAAATCGCGAGATTAATTCGTTCAGAAGTCCTTTCTCTAAAAGGAAGGAGTATGTACAGTATGCCCGCTTTCTTGGCGTTCCTGCCTGGAAGATTCTCCTTTCACACATTTTTCCGTCCATTCTTCCGACTACGATTACGGCGGCAACGGCGAGTGTAGCTTCTTCCATTATGGTGGAAAGTGCCTTGAGCTTCCTGGGACGGGGGAATCTCTGCTCCGATGTCCAGTTGGGGAGTCTGCTTCAGAATGCACAGAAGTTCTTGCAGAAGGCGCCGTACATGGCAGTTCTTCCCGGCATTCTGATTATTCTGACGGTTCTTTCCTTTAATAAGCTCGGAGAAGCTTTTTCGTAAGTCTTTGAGCCCAGCGGAGAGAGGGCAGTGAGTGCAGGAAACTGTACGCATAAAAACCATACAAAGCAGAAAGAAACGGAATACAAAAAAGAGAAGAGAGACAGGAATAGAAAAAGATAATAGAAGCGAGATGGGCAGGGAATGATAGCAGAAGTGAGAAAGAGGCATTTGGGAGCGTAGGAAGAGAAGAAATGAGCAGAGTAGATGTGACAATGGGGAAGAAAAGTCCGGTAAAAGATGGTATAGAGAAAGAAGTGGAGCAGCATCTCCTGGATGTGCTGCTCGCTTTCTGTAGAGTCCTGCCGGAAAGAGGACAGTTTATCCGGCAGATTCCGTCGCTTTCTCTTTCCGAAGGAGAGATCTGGCTTTAGTAGGAGAGTCCGAAGCGGGAAGTCCGTAACGATGAAAGCCATCATGGGGCTTCTTCCGAAAGCGCACGAAGGTGGAAGCGGAACAGATTGTCTTTCGGGGAGAAGTCTGAAGAATCTGACGGAGAAGGAGTACTGCAAAGTGCGGGGAAAAAGAGATTTCGATGATTTTTCAGGATCCGATGACTGCACTGAATCCGCTCCTTCGCATTGGGGGAACAGATTACGGAAGTTTTACGACGGAATAGTGAGCGGAAATACAGCAAGAAAGAAGCGGAGAAACTGGCAATCCGTCTTCTTCAGTCTGTAGGGATTCCGGATGCGGAGAAGAAATTCCGTTTTATCCCCATGAATTTTCCGGCGGAATGCGACAAAGGGTTTTTAATTGCCATGGCGCGTATCCTGTTCGCCGAAGCTTCTCATTGCGGATGAGCCTCACAACGGCACTCGACGTCACTATCCAGGCCCAGATCCTTCGTCTTCTGAAGAAGGAAACCAAGGAGAGAAACACGGCAGTCATTTTGATTACGCACGACCTTTCTCTTGTTGCGGGAAAAATGCGGATAAAGTCTTGATTATGTACGGCGGAAAACTGATGGAGAAAGGAAAAACGGAGGAAATATTTACGTCTCCCTCGACATCCTTATACGAGAGCCCTTCTTGCGGCGATTCCTTCCATGAACATGGAAAAAGGCGAGCGCTTGAAGCCGATAGAGGAAATCCGCCGAGTCTTTTAGAGGAAGACGGACGCTGTCCCTTTTATGATCGTTGTGAGGGAAAAGACTCCCTGATTTGTGAGAAAGAAATGCCGGAATGGAAGACGGTGAAAGCAGTACAGCGCAGTATTTCTGTCATCGGGACGATTGATACTCTCTTATGGGCTTATGGAGAGAACGGTACGGTTTTTGGATAGTGCTGCGAGGTCGAGATGATGCTCCCTCTTATAGGGAGAGCGAAGACAGTCGAAAAGAAGAGATAGAGGAAGAGGACAAAGTGCAGAACGAGATCATCTTGCAGGGATTGGGAATTCGAAAAAGATTTTCCCATTCGAAATTTTTCGAAGAAAACTGGGAAATGTTCGGCAGTGAAGGATGTCGACATCACGCTTTACAAAGGGAGACCTTCGGTCTTGTCGGAGAGTCCGGCTGTGGTAAGTCCCACACTTGGCCGCTGTCTTCTGGGCATTCTTCCCCGAACAGCGGGGAAACTGATTTTCAAGGGAAAAGAAATCCCGGAGAGAGACTACCACGCGGTTCATGCTATGCAGAGGAAAATGCAAATTATTTTTCCAGGATCCCTACCTTCCTTAAACTCCCTATTGGACAGTAAGAGATTCTGGAAGAACCGCTTTCTGTAGAAGTTCTTTCCAAAAAGGAGAAGGAAGAACGGATTTTACGGATTTTAGAGAAGGTTTCGCTAAGCAAGACGAGCCTGAACAAGAATCCTTACGCTTTCTCCGGCGGACAAAGACAACGAATCGGGATTGCACGGGCACTGATCTGTAATCCGGAGCTCGTCCTTTGCGATGAGCCGATTGCCGCACTGGATGTGTCCATTCAGGCGCAGGTGAGTGAATCTTCTGAAGGACTTACAGGAAGAACTCAGGGGTAACCTATCTGTTTACCGCACTGACCTCTCCATGGTGCGTTACATCAGTCATCGAATCGCTGTGATGTATCTGGGAAGTATTGTAGAAACAGGGGAGACGGATCAGGTTTTTCGGCATGCGCTTCATCCTTATACGAAGGCATTGCTTTCCGCGGTACCGGAGCCGGTGGTCGGAAAGAAAAAGAAGCGATACTGGAGGGAGAGCCGGAAAATGCTTTAGATGCGGCTGAAGCAGCCTGCCTTTGCGTCGCGCTGCTCTCTATAAAACGGCGGCTTGCATGGCGAGCCGGCCCTAAGTTGAAAGACATTGGAGACGGGCACTGTGTTTCTTGCCTGAGATGGAAAGAAATTAACGACTAAGGAGTTATTTTTCGATGGAAAAGCGTGTGTATGGAGAAAAAGTCAGCATAGATCCCCAAAAATACGGTGAACTTTTTGATCAAAGAGCAAAGACAATCAAAAATAGAAAACAGGGAGTATACTACCGTACTCTTTGGGAGATCAGGATCCGGATTCTTCCGTTCGATGGGACGAGTATGAGAAGCAATTTCTTCTTTCCTGTTTAGAGCTGAACAAGAATAAATCGGTTCTGGACCTCGGTTGCGGAATAGGAAGGCTCGCGGAAGCATTTTCGGATTGTTGCGGGAGTATGTCGGAGTAGATTTTTCTCCGGAGATGATTGCTGTTGCTAAAGAGAAAATAAAGAACGAGAATTGTCATTTTTATACGATGTCGGTTGTGGATGCCGTCTCTGATCCGCTCTGTTACTTCCCGCCAATATGATATTGTGATAGATGCCGGTGTTTCCATGTATATCATGATGACTGAACCCGGAAATACTATCAGGGACTAAGGCGCTTTAGCCCATCGCAATTCGTTGTTTTATTTTGAGGAAAGTGTCGGAAAAGAAGAGAGACTGACCTTAAATCGTATCTGGTCGGAGGACTTTGAAAGATTATTACGCGCAATTTGACAGAACACGCGAAGAATACAAGAGTCTCTCGCTGAGAGCATGCAAGGACTAGAGTATATCGAAGAAGGGTATATGGCGTATCTCGATCATACCGAAGGGCTGAAACCAGCCACTGGTATGCTTTATTTCGGATTCGTAGGAG